>ULKH01001626.1_pt1 | contig 29463 bp, 22 predicted proteins | sample 1951111 | NCBI WGS metagenome assembly ULKH01 (sample SAMEA4835496, study PRJEB28245) | human gut metagenome | biome: gut microbiome; material: fecal sample | place: Denmark | collected 2008
ATGTGCCGTTGGAAGTATATGCGTGGCCCGATGAAAACGTATGTGTGGAAGATTGCATATATTATCCTTATGGATGCGCATATTCGTTGTATGGGAGGTCGCTGGACGGGGGTAGGAAAGATTGGATTTTGGCTTTGGCTTTCATGTTGTAAAAGAATTACAGCCGAAATCGTAGGTAATCTCGCAAAAAAGTAGCATCTTTGCACTATGAATTGGATAGAACAGGTTACGATACTGGATTTGTTGATAAAAGGGTTTATAGTGGGAGTGGTGGTTTCCGCTCCGCTGGGGCCTGTGGGCGTTCTTTGTATTCAGCGTACATTGAATAAAGGACGCTGGTTTGGCTTTGTGACAGGACTGGGGGCGGCACTGAGCGATATTTGCTATGCGTTGCTTACGGGATACGGCATGAGCTTTATGGACGAGCTTATTCTGAAGCATCAGATTTTTCTGCAAGTGGTGGGCAGTATCATGTTGCTGGCTTTCGGCATTTATACGTTCCGGAGTAATCCGGTGAAAGCGCTTCGGCCTTCGTCGGGTAAAAGAGGAACTTACCTGCACAATTTTGTGACCGCCTTTTTTGTCACCTTTTCCAATCCATTGATTATCTTCCTGTTCATCGGACTCTTTGCCCGGTTCTCATTCGTGATGCCGGGTAGCCCTATCGGCTTTCAGCTGGTGGGCTATCTTGCCATTATTATGGGAGCGGTAAGCTGGTGGTTCAGCATCACTTATTTTGTGAACAAGGTGCGCACGCGGTTTAATGTGAGGGGCATCTGGATGCTGAACCGTATCATTGGTGTGGCGGTGATTGTAGCGGCGATGGTGGGATTCGTGCTGGCTGCTACCGGAAAATCTTTCTCTTGACAGATACGATAAGAATATGTATATTTCCCGACAACTTAAACAACAGAATATTGCAGAATACTTGCTCTATATGTGGCAGGTGGAAGACTTGATTCGTGCCAACGGTTGCGATATCGGACAGATACGGCGGAATGTCGTCGACACGTATCCTTCTCTGACCGACCCGCAAAGGCAAGAGTTGACGCAATGGTATGAAGACTTGATTAATATGATGCACGATGAAGGCGTGATGCAGAAGGGGCATTTGCAAATCAATAAGAACATCATCGTATGGCTGACCGACCTGCATCTGCGTTTGCTCCGCTCGCCTAAATTCCCTTACTATAGCGCTGCTTATTACAAGGCTCTGCCTTTTATCGTAGAGCTTCGGGCAAAGGGGGCGGACAGGGACGTGCCTGAACTGGAGACGTGCTTCGATGCCATGTATGGCGTATGGATGCTGAAACTGCAAAAGAAAGAGGTGAGTGAAGATACGCAGAAGGCGGTGAAAGCAATTAGTGATTTGCTGGCTATGCTTGCCGGTTATTATATAAAGGAGAAAAAAGGGGAATTGGATTTAGACTGATATCGTAGAAAAATAAGAAATATGGCAAATCAGGAAATAGAAAGAAGAAGAACATTTGCGATTATTGCACATCCGGATGCCGGTAAGACTTCGTTGACGGAAAAACTGTTGCTTTTCGGAGGGCAGATCCAGGTGGCAGGTGCTGTAAAATCGAACAAGATTAAGAAAACCGCTACCTCCGATTGGATGGATATTGAGAAGCAGCGTGGTATTTCGGTCACTACATCGGTGATGGAGTTTGATTATCGGGATTACAAAGTAAATATCCTTGATACACCTGGTCACCAGGACTTTGCGGAGGATACATACCGTACGCTTACGGCGGTGGATAGCGTAATCATCGTGGTGGACGGGGCGAAAGGTGTGGAAACGCAGACACGCAAGCTGATGGAAGTGTGCCGTATGCGCAACACGCCGGTGATTATTTTCGTCAACAAGATGGACCGTGAGGCTAAAGACCCGTTCGACCTGCTGGATGAGTTGGAAGAAGAACTCGTTATCAATGTGCGTCCCTTGACCTGGCCTATCGAAAGCGGACCGCGTTTCAAGGGTGTGTATAACATTTATGAGAAGAAGCTGAACCTGTTCCAGCCTTCCAAGCAAGTGGTGACGGAGAAGGTGGAAGTGGATATCCATACCGAAGAGCTTGATAACCACATCGGCGCTCCTTTGGCTGAAAAACTGCGCAACGATTTGGAACTGATAGAAGGCGTATATCCTGAATTTGATGTCAATGAATACTTGAAAGGTGAACTGGCACCTGTATTTTTCGGTTCTGCATTAAATAATTTTGGCGTACAGGAATTGTTGGACTGCTTCGTGGAAATTGCTCCCAGTCCCCGGCCGGTACAGGCAGAGGAACGTGTGGTAATGCCCGACGAGCCTAAATTTACCGGATTCATTTTTAAGATTACGGCAAACATTGACCCTAACCATCGTTCGTGCGTGGCTTTCTGTAAGGTATGTTCGGGTAAGTTTACACGAAATACGCCGTATTTGCATGTGCGGCAAGGCAAGACAATGCGTTTTTCTTCACCCACTCAGTTTATGGCTCAGCGCAAGACCACAGTAGATGAAGCGTGGGCAGGCGATATTATCGGTTTGCCGGATAACGGTACGTTCAAGATTGGCGACACGCTGACCGAAGGCGAACAGTTGCATTTTAAGGGATTGCCCAGTTTTTCGCCTGAAATGTTTAAGTACATCGAAAATGCAGACCCGATGAAGACCAAGCAATTAAATAAGGGTATTGACCAATTGATGGACGAAGGCGTGGCGCAATTGTTCATCAATCAGTTTAACGGACGTAAGCTGATAGGCACGGTAGGGCAGTTGCAGTTCGAGGTAATCCAGTATCGTCTGGAGAACGAATACAACGCAAAGTGCCGTTGGGAGCCGGTCAGCCTGTACAAGGCTTGCTGGATAGAAAGCGATGATATGGACGAACTGGAAGCATTCAAGAAACGGAAGTTCCAGTATATGGCAAAAGACCGCGAAGGGCGTGATGTCTTCCTTGCCGACAGCGGATATGTGCTACAAATGGCTCAGAATGATTTCAAGCACATCAAGTTTCATTTCACCAGCGAGTTCTGATTTGTTTTTTCACCACAGATTACACGGATTTAGAAGCTGTTTTGAATTTATCGTGCGCTGATTTGGGATGAGTTTTTGAGGCATTTCCGCTTCTGTGATGAGGAAGATAGCGGACTATCTGACGAAGAACAGGAGCGAAAAGGACCAAAAAATCGCCCAAAGCACACACGAAAACGGATACATCAAGCCAAGAAAAACTTTTTGGAGAAATTCAAAACAGCTTCTTAAATCATTCTTTTACTCCATGTAATCGGTGGTGAATTTGTTATAATAGCTTTAGCAGTTCTTTTTCCCTCATCAAATCGTTTACGTTTTTTTCGGGAGATACCAGCATCATGCTTCTTATCACGTCTCCTTGTTGGCAAGTATAATCATAATACGCTTGCTGTTCTTCATTCAGTTTGTCTTTTGGAATGACTTCCGTACGCATTTCGACAAATTCTTCTAAGGGGATTTCATTCCCTTGGCGCACGAAGACTACCCGTCGGGCGATGGGGTTGCGGCTATAATCGTGCGTCAGGTAGATGCCTTTCATCCAACCGGGGTATTCGATAAGCGGCAATTGCAAGAAGACTACTTTCAGTGCCAATTGCAAGTGCTTTTGTTCATTAAACATCAAGTACCCTATTTGGAACGGAGAAAACACGCCCACGCCTGCATAATAATCACCGTTCATGTTTTGCGAGTAAACTTTGGGCAACGCATCGCCGTCGGTGATAGAAGCTATCATATACGGTTCCACTTTCAGCCCGTCGGAGAAAGAAGACGAACTGTATGCCAAATACAGTCCTGTATAGATTCCTGCATTGGGCAGGTAGCGCAAGGCTTCTTTTTCGATGTCATCCAGAAACGGGCGGGCATTGTTCTTGTTGCTTGCCTGCCGGGGCTCGATATGGTTTACCTTATCATATAAGGTGTCCAGGCATCCCAGCAGTTTGCGTTTCGATACGTTGTTTACTTGTTGCAGGGCTTTGTCTAACGCCGCTTCCTGCTCTTCTCCGCCAGAAACAAGATTGACATACATCGGAAGTACGGAAGAGTAGAGCGATGACAGTACGCTCGAAGCGATGTCGGTCTCTTCGGATATGTCCTTCATCCTTACCCCCGATTCGCGGAGCTTTTTCATTCGTTCGTAAAGGGAGAGTAATCTGTCCATAGTCGTTTTGTCGATTTTTTGCAAATGTACGATTTAGATGTTACAGCAATATTTCAATTGTTTCATTTCGGTGACATTATCTTGATATAAAGATGAATTTATAAATGTCCTGTAAAAGAGGTTTATAATACATCATAAATTAATTCTTTCAGAATCAAGGGCGGGATAGCTTTGCACTCGAAATCAGACTAAAACGTTGAAAGATATGAAACAATTGATTAAAAACAGGAATTTATCGGAAGTGCTGCTCATCTTGTGGGCAGGAGGTGCGGCATTGCTTTCTTATTCGTTGGTGTATGCCTTGCGCAAGCCTTATACGGCGGCTTCGTTTGAAGGATTGGAGTTCTTTGGAAGCGATTACAAAGTGGCGGTGACCACCATTCAGATTTTGGGTTATGTGATTGCCAAGTTTTTCGGCATTAAGATTATTTCGGAACTGAAGAAGGAGAACCGCTTCCGTTTCTTTGTAGGTTCGGCAGTGCTTGCCGAGGCGGCATTGGTAGGGTTCGGATTGCTGGATACTCCTTGGAATGTCATCGCGATGTTTGTCAATGGCCTTTCGCTGGGCTGCATGTGGGGCGTGATATTCAGTTTTATCGAAGGACGGAAAGTAACCGACATTCTGGCAAGCCTGTTGGGCGTAAGCATGGTGTTCAGTTCGGGCGTGGCGAAAAGCTTTGGGTTGTTTGCCATGAACGAAATGCACATCAGCCAGTTCTGGATGCCTGCGGTCATCGGCGGTTTTGCCTTGCCTTTGCTGGTGCTGATGGGATACATGCTGAAGCGGCTTCCGCAGCCCACGGCAGAAGACATCGCCCTGCGCAACGAGCGTGTGACGCTGGACAGCAAGGGACGCAAGGCGCTCTTCTTGAAATACGCGCCGATATTGACCTTGTTGTTTGTCGGCAACTTCATGCTCCTCGTTTTGCGTGACATCAAAGAAGACTTCCTGGTGTACATCTTGGACATGAGCAACCAGTCGTCGTGGATGTTTGCCCGGATAGATACGATTGTGACGCTGATTATTTTAGGCATTTTCGCCCTGTTCATCTTCTTCCGCAGCAATATCCGTGCGCTGCTTTGGCTGATGACCCTGGTGATTGCCGGATGCCTCACCATGACGTATGTGTCTTATCATTACGATACGCTCGACCTCTCGCCCGTGATGTGGCTTTTCATTGAAAGCTTGTCGTTGTATATCGCTTACCTGACTTTCCAGACGGTTTTCTTCGACCGGTTTATCGCTTGTTTCCGAATCAAGGGGAATGTAGGTTTCTTCATAGCGATGATTGACTTTATCGGCTATCTGGGCACGGTGACGTTGTTGTCTACCAAAGAGCTGCTCGATATCAAGATAGACTGGTTTGCTACGTTCAACCACATCGCTTGCGGAGTGGGCGCATTGTGTACGGTTCTGTTTACCGTTGCGGGAATCCTCATTTACCGTAAGTACAACGCTACGCTCGAAGTGAAGAAGGCTGATGAAATGTGTGTGAACGCGCAATATAGTATGTAAATATATAAATAAGGTATATGGAAAAGACTTACGATGTCATCATCATCGGTGGCGGATTATTGGGATGCGCTACTGCTTATCAGTTGGCAAAACGGAAAGCCGGAAGAATCTTGCTGCTTGACGGAAACGAAATCGCTTCGCAGGCATCATCGCGTGCGGCTTGCCTGCTGACACGTGCCCGGACCAAACCTGCCCTGATGGAATTGGTGCAGGAAACGTATGATTGCATAAATGAGATAGAAACGCTGCTGGGCGAGTCGCTGGAACTCCAGCAATGCGGAAGCATCACCGTCGCTTCGTCCGAAGCCTCGCTGAAAGGGCTGGAAGCTTTGGAAGAGGCCGCTACTCGTTTCGGCATCCCCAACGAGCGCATTCCGAAAGACAGGGTGAAGGCGTTGCTTCCGTGGATAGATGCGGAAGCGGTGGATGTGGCGCTTTATATGCCCACCGATGCCTTTATCGATTCAGCGCTGCTCTGTTCGGGTTATGCCAAGGCGGCTGCCCGTTTGGGCGTGACGCTTCGCCCGAATTGTAAGGTGAAAGAGATTATGGTTGAAGGCGGCCGCGTCTGCGGTGTCCGGCTGGCTGACGGTGAATGCATCGAAGCCCCGGTTGTGGTCAATGCGGCAGGTTCGTGGGCCAATCTGTTGATGCGTCCCCTCCATGTAGGGCTTCCGTTTACGCCGGTTCGCAGCCATTTCTGGATAACGAAGATTGACAAGGAGCGTTTTCCGGCAGGGCATCCGTTTACCGTGATTCCCGATGCCCGTGCGTTCACCCGCTCGGATGTGGGTGCCTTGATTATCGGCTTGCGCGAAAGCCGTTGCCAGTCGTTCGACCCGGCTACTCTGACCGGACAACTGGAAGATTTCGATTTCCGCAAAGAAGCCGAATGGACGGTGCTCGACGAATGTGCGCCGCTGCTGAAGCCTTACTTGCACGATATTGATGATTTGCCCATTGCGCATTACATGGCAGGCCCGTCTTGCTATGTGCCCGATGCCATGTTCATCATCGGTCCGGTGCAGGCATACGCAGGACTGTTCACCGTTACCGGATGCTGCGGAGGCGGCGTTGCGGCAGGCGGAGGCATGGGGCGGCTGGCTGCGGAACTGATTACGGGCGAGACTCCTTTTGTCAATCCGGCGTTGTTCGCTCCCGAACGCTTCGGCGAGGTAGACCCGTTCTCGCCCGAGTTTCAACAGCGTTGCGCCGATGCCCGTTCGAACAAGAAAGGCGGATAAGTTTGGGATTTGTTGCCCACACCGTGGGGAAGGTTTCCAGCTTTAGGATTTCATGTTGTACATTGCGGGAAGCTTTCGCACGCCTAAACTGGACACAACGGAAAAATAGTAAATGGTAAACAGTAAAATAGTCAATAATGAAACGGTATATTGTATTTTTGAAACAGGTTCCTCTGTCGACTAAAGTGGAACTTAACCCGGTGACAAAGACATTGAAGCGTTCTTCGGCATTGAGTCGGACGAATCCGGATGACTTGTATGCCTTGCAAATGGCGCTCGACTTAAAACGAGATACCGCAGCCGAAGTGGTTGCGGTCAGCATGGGACCGGCCTCGGCAGAAACCGTATTGCGCGAAGCGTTGCAGCGGGGCGCCGACCGGGCGATATTGCTTTCTTCTCCGGCTTTTGCCGGAAGCGATACGTGGTGTACGAGCCTGGTCCTGGCTGCGGCTGTGCGCAAGATAGGAGCGTACGACTTGTTGTTCTTCGGCAAAATGGCCATCGACGGCGATACGGCGCAAGTGGGGCCGGAAGTGGCAGGGCAGCTGGATATTCCTCAAGTCACCTGCCTGTCTGCCGTCGGGCAGCTGACCGAACATACGATAAGCGTCAGCCGGAAAGCGGGGGCGTATTTGCAGCGGATGGAAATCGAGTTGCCTTGCGCCGTGATGGTAAGCCGCGAAAACGGCGAACTGGATTGCATTACTTTGTCGGGCTGGCGCCGGGCGCAACGGCAGGAAATCCTTCGTTGGGACGAGAAGGACCTGGGCATAGATGCGTCTTCCGTAGGGCTGTATGCTTCTCCTACGCGGGTGGTATCGACCGCGGTGCCTGTCCGGAAAAAAGAAATCAACTGGTGTACGGATGCAGCCGCATTTGCTGAAGCAATTAAATAAGTGTGCAAAATGATATGATCAGAAACACAGATTTTCGCGGATTAGCGCAGATTATTTTTATTTACGATTTGACAATTTACTATCTACTGTTTGAGCACTAAATCGTACTTCGTAAATCGAAAAATAGTAAATCAAAAGAATCCGTGAAAATCTGCGTTAATCTGCGTTTCTGAGATGGCTACATTATATAAATTAATTCTCAATATCTACTTATTAAACGAATCTTATCACTTATAACGAATGAATCTTATGAATGAACATACTGCCTCTTTTGCGCTTCAAGTGCGCAAAGATCAATGCATCGGTTGTGGAATGTGTGCGGACGCTTGTGCTTACGGTGCCATCCGCATGGCGGAATATCCGGAAATCGACCCGTATAAATGCCGTTTGTGTGGAAGTTGTATACAAGCCTGCCCTTCGGAGGCTTTGGTGTTGAATGAAGCGGAGTCCCAGACGCAAACTCCCGACGGAACATCCAATGGAATCTGGGTGCTTGCCGAAACAGAAGCGGATGGAACCCTTTCTGCGGTTACAAAAGAATTGTTAGGGAAAGCTACCGTCTTGGCTGGAAAGTTGCATCAGGATGTTGAGGCTCTTTTAATCGGAAGCGGACTGGATGCGGTTGTGCCTTCTTTGATAGCGTATGGGGCACGGCGGATACACCTTGCAGAGCATTCATCATTGGCTTCGTTCATCGAAGAAAATTATGCCCGTGCTGCCGTTCAGGTTATCCGCGAATGCCGTCCTGAAATCTTGCTGGTAGGCGCAACACCTCGTGGGCGGGGATTGTCTGCCCGTATTGCAGCCTTGCTTCAAACGGGTTTGACTGCCGATTGTACGGAATTGGATATCGATAGTGAGACAGGCTTGCTTCAGCAGATACGTCCGGCTTTTGGCGGAAACTTAATGGCTACGATTGCTACTCCGGCGCACCGTCCGCAAATGGCTTCGGTACGTCCGGGAGTGATGAAAGCGCGTGAAGCGGACCCTGCCTTGAAAGGGGAATGCATCCGTCATGATTTATCGGACTTTAAGTGCGACGGCCGTATCCGCTTATTGGACGAGGTATTGGAAACAGCCGGCGGGGATTCGTTGGGGAACAGCCGGATTGTGGTCGGAGTAGGGCGTGGCGTGAAGAAAAAAGAAACGGTAGAACACATCTGCCAATGGGCAAAACGATTGGGAGCAGCTGTGGCCGGGTCGCGTGCTGCGGTAGAAGCCGGTTTGATTGACGCGCATTTGCAAGTAGGGCAGACCGGCCAGACCATTGCTCCGGACCTGTATATCGCTATCGGCATCAGCGGGCAAATCCAGCACACGGCAGGCATTGCCGGTGCAAAACGGATTATCGCCATTAATCCGGACAAGACTGCGCCGATATTTAATGTGGCGGATTACGGTTGGGCGGTTCCGGTAGAAGAAGCGCTTCCTCAACTAATGGCTGTGCAGGTATGAAGAAAATCGTAGCTGGATTGTTGGGTCTCATTCTCCTGTTGGGAGGAGTGACAACGCAGGCGCAAGAGCAGCTGAAAGTAAAGTTCCGTTCGCGTGCCCTGCTCGATGCCGCCGTGTCGGGTTATGGCAAAGAAGACGTGCAAGGCTATTATCGGCTGGAAGATTTCCGGGTCGGGTTCAAAGCGACTTACGGGCAGTGGGAGGCAAAAGCCGATATCGGATTGGGAGGAGGTAAAGTAGCGATAAAGGATTTGTTGCTGAATTACCACTTTAAGAACAGTGTGCTTTCGCTGGGCAATGCGTACGAGCCTTTTTCGATGGATATGTTGATAAGCACAGCCGATTTGCGTTTCCATCAGTCGGCTGCATCGGTCTTGGCTTTTACCGATAGCCGGAAGTTGGGTGCAACGTATCATTTCTATACCGATTCGTGGTATCTTGCTACGGGTGTCTATACGCATAATGATATCAATAAGATAGGGAGCAATCAGAAGAATGCCTTTGTATCGACTTCCCGTGCCGTATGGCGCAAGCAAGGGAAAGACCATCGGCTGATTCACGTAGGCGGTGCCTTTTCTTTCCGCGCGAAACAGGTCAATACCGAAGAGCCGCCTGTGGGTACGGTAGATAGTGAGGGCATTACATCGATGTTTCCTGCTTCGTTGCTTGAAGCTGAAGTGCCGAATATGGGAACAGAGGTGAAAGGGGTAGTTGAGGCATTATACACCGCTCCACGCTGGATGGTTCAAGCCGAATATTATTTCGACCGTTTGAACCGCACGGATGGCGGGAAGGCATACCGTCCGCACGGGGGATACATTCAAGGCGGTTTCTTGTTGAAAGGACGCGGCTTCGAATACGATGCGGTGTATGGCATACCGAGCCGTCCGGCTACTCCACAAGCTATCGAACTAGTTGCCCGCTTGAATTATACGGACATGAACGATAACCGTGCAGGAATTTATGGAGGTGAGGAGACTGACTTGTCTTTAGGTGTAAACTGGTACATCAACCAATATTTAGGAGTGAAGCTGAACGGCAGCTATGTATGGGTAGGGGAGCATTGCAACGCTTTTTATAAGAAAGACTTCTTTCTTGCCCAGCTTCGGTTGCAGTATATTTTCTGAAAAGGAAAAGGCGCGGAAAGAATCAGAATCCTGATTGTTTCTGCGCCTTTGCACTATGCGTCGTAAACCTTATTCACTCCATACTGTCTGGTACCACGAAATGGCGGAACGGTAATAGTCGTTCCATCGGGTATTTCCTGGCACGGCATCGGGAATGTACATGCCCATTCCGCAATAGCGGTCTTCGTCTACTCTGAAAACGGAGTGATTCGTGATACAGCTTTTGGCAAGTACGGTCTGATCTAATATCTGCTGGAAAGATGTTGGTACTTCTCCTCCGTTCAGTTGGCGGATGATATCTGCCACATCAAACGAAAAATAGCTAAAGCTTTCTATGCCATATTGTTGGATAGAATGAAGCGAAAGGTTTTCAAGGGCGGAAGCATGTTGGTCTATCTGGTCTTTTACAGCACTGGCAAAAGTATCCATCTGTTCACAATCCACTACGGCGTAAGTGCCCCATTTCCCTTTAGTTTCGCTTTTATTGAAGTTGATGACATCTTCGCAAAGTTTGTCGAAATCGATGTCCTCTTGATATAAATCATCTAATATCAAGTGATAAGGAAACCCTTCTACCGGCGTTTCCAATACCGAAGCGATGCAATAGTGTGTGGCATGGCGCAACTCGTAGCACACTTCGGCGGTCTGCATCATGCAGGCATCGAAAAGTACGAAGTCGAGGTTGCCGGGGAAAGTCTGTTCCAATACATCGGCAAGCTCGGGGATGTTGATAGAGTTATAGACATTCCCGTCTTGTCCGAATGATTTGGTAGCAATGTCTGTGCCTGCAGCAGGCATCCAGCTGGTAGCATGTGAACCGAAGATAAGTCCATAGCTGAGCGAGGGAACAATGTCTGCCATCATTTGCAAGTTGGCACGCATCACTTCCGGATCGGTTGAAGTTCCCGTTACGGCAGTATAGCGGTTGGCTTGTGCGATGACGTTGCCTTGAGTGATGTCATTGCCTTCCAAAGCTGGTTGGCCGTTGATTTGCCCGTGTCCATCAGAGAAATAGGCAAGGATTTGCGCTTCGTTAATGTATTGGTTGCTGGAAGTCGGTTTGTAGTAAATGAGCAGCGTGCATGAGTCTCCACTTTCAGCAAGGCTTTCGTACATCCATTGTACATTGTTCATAATATCTTCGTCCAGATTGTTGTTGGCAATCAAATAGGCAAGTATGGCACGCTTGGCCTGTACCGGCTGTTCATGTTCGGGTATTTCGTCCGAACAGCCCGTCAGGATGAAAAGTGAAACAATGTATAGGAATAATTTTCTCATAATCAATAAATCTCTGCTTTTTCAAATTTGAATTCAGGGTCTACGTCAAGAAGCACCAGCGTATTTCCCTTCTGGTATTTTTCTTTCAGCTTGTTGATTTCCTTTTGCAGGTTTTTCTTTTTTTTGTTGTAGTAAACGAAGCACGTACGGTTTTTCCCGTTTTCCTGTTGTTCCAGGTATTCTTTTAGCTGGATGCTGTATTGTGCACGTCCTACCAGCAATCCGTCACCGCCTACCATGGCACTGTCTACATATTGGATATCTGTGAAATAAACCAGTGAGTCACTGAACGAAGCCGATACTCCAGCGATGTAGACGCCGTATTTGTTCTTGTTTTTCGGCGATTTGGCAAGAACGGGTATCACGATGGATGCGATGAGCAAAAAGCAAAGCAGTTTAATCTGTTTCATAAATTTATAAGTTTTACAAAGCAAAAGTAAGCAATTGTAGGCATATATGAAACCGTCTGGAGTGAAATTAACATATTTAAGTTCGTTTTCGGAAGGAAGGCATTGGCTGAATGTGGCATTCCTTTACCTTATTATATAATATAGCTTGCAGGGCATAATAGTGAAAAAGCTGTAAGTGTCCGTAGACCTTACAGCTTTTTGTAAATTCGGAAACCGATGTTCGTTTATCCTAAATAAGATTTGAGCAGTTTGCTACGCGAGTTTTGTCTTAATCTTCTGATGGCTTTTTCCTTAATCTGGCGCACACGTTCGCGTGTCAGTCCAAATTTGTCACCAATTTCTTCCAACGTCATTTCTTGCGTTCCTATACCGAAAAACATCTGGATAATTTCCTTCTCTCTTTCGGTCAACGTAGAAAGCGCTCTGTCGATTTCCCTCGAAAGTGATTCATTCACCAAGGAGCGGTCCGCCATAGGGGAGTCGTCGTTTACCAGCACGTCCAGTAGGCTGTTGTCTTCTCCTTCCACGAAAGGAGCGTCTACAGAGATGTGGCGTCCTGAAACTTTCAGCGTGTCCGAAATCTTGTCTACCGGGATTTCCAGTTCGTCTGCCAGCTCTTCCGGTGACGGACGGCGTTCGTTTTCTTGTTCGAATTTAGAGAAAGCCTTGCTGATTTTGTTCAGCGAACCTACCTGGTTCAATGGCAAGCGCACGATACGGGATTGCTCGGCCAGTGCTTGGAGAATAGATTGACGAATCCACCATACGGCGTAACTGATGAATTTGAAACCACGGGTCTCGTCAAACTTTTCGGCAGCCTTAATCAAGCCCAGATTTCCTTCGTTTATCAAGTCTGGAAGGCTCAATCCTTGGTTTTGATACTGTTTGGCCACTGATACTACAAATCGCAGGTTTGCACGTGTAAGTTTCTCTAACGCTGCACGATCGCCTTTGCGAATACGCTGAGCGAGTTCCACTTCTTCCTCTACCGTAATCAGGTCTTCGCGTCCGATTTCCTGAAGGTATTTGTCCAAAGAGGCGCTCTCTCGGTTAGTGATACTTTTGGTAATCTTAAGTTGTCTCATTATTTATACCGAATTTGGGAACAAAGATAAGAATTTTTCCTGATATAATAGCTCTTGATTTAATATAAATTGGGTGAATTAACAAAAATATGCTTCTGTTTGCTTGGATTTTTTTGTTTTAGGCAAAAATTTTTTAGGAATTTCTTAGAAGCTGTTTTGAATTTATCGTGCGATGATTTGGGATGGGGTTTTGTAGAGACGCAAAATCTTGCGTCTTTACTATGAGGAAGATAGCGGGCTATCTGACGAAGAACAGGAGCGGAAAGGACCAAAAAATCGCCCAAAGCACACACGAAAACGGATACATCAAGCCAAGAAAAACTTTTTGGAGAAATTCAAAACAGCTTCTTATGTTGCCAATTATAGTCAGAAACAGTTTCAAAGAGCCTGAATGAAAAATTAATTGAATATCCGAAACATCCCATGTAGGGGCGTACCGCATACGCCCCTACATGGTGATATTTGTGTTTATTGCCGTTGTCAGAACAGGCTCCATGCCACAGTAAGCCCTGCCATTACGATAGCAACCATACTCATCAGTTTTACAAGAATGTTCAGGCTGGGACCGGATGTGTCTTTGAACGGGTCGCCTACGGTATCGCCTACTACAGTGGCACGGTGCACTTCGCTTCCTTTTCCGCCAAAGTTTCCTTCTTCCACATATTTCTTGGCATTGTCCCAGGCACCTCCGGCATTTGCCATAAAGATGGCTAGCACGAAGCCTGATGAAAGTCCGCCAATCAGCAGACCGATGACACCCGGTACACCGAAGAGCAACCCCGTAACTATAGGAGCGATGATGGCAAGCAGAGAGGGGAATACCATTTCGCGTTGGGCGCCTTGTGTGGAAATCTGTACACACCGGGCGTAGTCAGGCTCGGCATTTCCACTCAGGATGCCTTTTATTTCACGGAACTGGCGGCGCACTTCTTCTACCATGCGCGAGGCTGCACGCCCTACAGCATTCATCGTAAGACCGCAGAAAAGGAAAGACATCATACTGCCAATGAACATCCCTGAAAGCACTTTAGGATTCATTAGTGTAACATCGTAATAAATCATGAAGTCGTCCAGTCCTGCCTCGTGGATGGCTATCTGGATGCCGTTGGGAAGTTCAAGGATGGCGGTTCCGATACGTTCCAGTCCGATACGTACTTCTTCGATGTATGAAGCCAGCAGGGAGAGTCCTGTAAGGGCTGCCGAGCCGATGGCAAATCCTTTTCCGGTAGCTGCGGTAGTATTGCCCAGCGAGTCGAGCGCATCGGTACGCCGGCGCACCTCTTCGCCCAGCTTGCTCATTTCGGCGTTTCCTCCGGCATTGTCGGCAATGGGGCCGTAAGCATCTGTGGCAAGGGTAATTCCTAAGGTGGAAAGCATGCCTACCGATGCGATTCCGATGCCGTAAAGTCCCATCCCAATGTTGGTGAAGTCGAATCCTGAAGCTAGCCAGTAGGAAAGGATGATGCCTGCTACTACGGCTATGACTGGGATGGTAGTGGAAATCATTCCCAGTCCGATGCCGGAGATAATAACGGTAGCAGGTCCTGTCTTACCACTTTCGGAGAGCTTGCGTGTGGGTTTGTATGATTGTGAAGTGTAATATTCGGTAGACTGCCCGATGATGATTCCTACCAGCAGGCCTACGATGACAGCCAGTGATATGTTTACCCAGTTGTCCAATCCTAAAAGCCAAAGGATGAGAAACGTGCCGATGATGATGAAAAACGAGCTGAGGTTGGTTCCGGTAGAAAGTGCTTTCAGCAGCTCTTTCATCGTAGCGTTTTCGCGTGTGCGTACTGCAAAAATGCCGATAATGGATAGGATGATGCCGATGGCAGCTATCAGCATCGGTGCGATGACTGCCTTGAACTGCATTTCGGTGTCTCCTGTGCCGATAAAAGCAGCGGCACCCAGTGCGGCGGTGGCAAGGATGGAGCCACAATACGATTCGTAGAGGTCGGCTCCCATACCTGCAACGTCGCCTACGTTATCGCCTACATTATCGGCGATGGTTGCCGGGTTACGCGGGTCGTCTTCAGGTATTCCGGCTTCAACTTTGCCTACCAGGTCGGCTCCTACATCGGCGGCTTTCGTGTAGATGCCTCCGCCTACGCGGGCGAAGAGAGCCTGTGTGGAAGCTCCCATTCCGAAGGTGAGCATTGTAGTGGTTATGACGCAGAGCTTTGAGGTAGGGTTCAGTGCATTGTCGGGGATGCATCGTTCCAGTAAGAGATACCAGAAGGAGATGTCGAACAAGCCCAGTCCTACTACCACCAGTCCCATGACTGCTCCGCTTCGGAAAGCGATGCGCAGGCCTTTGTCGAGTGAGGTACGGGCGGCGTTGGCAGTACGTGCTGAGGCGTATGTGGCGGTTTTCATTCCGAGGTAGCCGGACAAGCCGGAGAAGAACCCTCCTGTCAGGAATGCGACGGGCACCCAGTGGTTCTGGAGGTTGAAGCCGTATGCCATGATGGCAAACAGGAGAGCAAGTCCGATAAACACGAGTGTCACCACTTTATATTGTTGCTTGAGGTACGACATCGCCCCACGGCGTACATGTTCGGCGATTTTCTGCATCTCGGGTGTTCCTTCGCTTTCTCCTTTCATCTGTTTATAGAAGAAAGCCGCCAAGGCAAGTGCCAGGAACGAGGCGGCTGGAGCAATCCAGAAGAGATAGTTTTCCATAATGTTATGATTTTGAATGGTGTGTCGGTCTTGCAGACAAGTTTTACCTTGGGCACAAAGACATACAGAGGTTTTTCCTGTGGGCTGTGTGGTCGCCGGGTGATGCGTATTGTCTGTTCTTGTAATTTTCTCAAAGGTAAGGAAAAAATCTCTTCGGTTTGTTTCCTGATTTACAGATTTTGTCGCTTTTTCTGTTTATTTTCAGAAATGAGCAGGAGTTTGTCACCTTCATGAAGTTCTATTTGTCCGTTGGGAATGATGAATTCGTTTCCGCGTTTTACCAGCATCACCAGTGTGCCTTGAGGCAGGTTCATGTCTGCCAATCTGTTTCCTTCTTCCAGCATTTCGGCGGTGAGGGTCAGGTCGTCCAGTCGGGTATCTATTTCATCGGGAAGCTCTACGCCGAATGCGTTTCCTTCTTTGGCTTGGGGCATGTCGAGCTTGAGCCAGCGTGCCATCTGTGAGATGCTCATCCCTTGAATGACAAGCGAGAGAAGGGTGATGAAAAATACAATGTTGAACAATTGGTTTGACCCTGGGATTTCAGCTATGACGGGGTAGGTAGCGAAAATGATGGGAACAGCTCCACGCAGCCCTACCCATGATACGAAGAGCCGTGCACGTAGGGAAATGTTCCGGAAAGGAAGCAGGCAGAGGAACACGCTTACTGGACGTGCCACTACAATCATGAATGCACCGATAAGCAAGCCGATGCCTGCGATACCTATCATCTCATGTGGGTTTACCAGCAGTCCGAGGGCGAGGAACATGATGATTTGGAAAAGCCATGTCAGCCCGTCCATAAAAGTTTGTGTCTCTTTCCGTGATGCCAGTTTGGCATTGCCTACGATGACTCCGGCTATGTAGACCGCTAGATAACCGTTTCCGTGTACCAGGTCGGTGGTAGTAAAGGTAATAAATACAATACTCAGCAGGAGGATGGGGTAAAGAGAGGTATTAGGTAACTCGATTTTGTTGATGAGCCATACGGCGAACTTGCCTGCTGCATAGCCGATTGTTCCACCGAAAAAGAATTGTACAAGCAGGTCGCGTGCGATGATTCCGGCATGCAAATCTGTTCCGCTTCCAATGACTTGTATCAGCACGATGGTAAGCATATATGCCATGGGGTCGTTGCTTCCGCTTTCCAGTTCCAACATCGGGCGCAAGTTTTCTTTCAGGTTCATCCGTTGTGAGCGGAGCAGGTTGAATACCGAAGCCGAGTCGGTGGATGACATTGTGGCGGCAAGTAATAAAGAGGCGAGTAGGGTCAGCTGAATGTCTGCTTTTGTATGGTCGGATAAAAAATAAATGAACAGCCCCGTCAAGAGGGTAGTGACCAGCACGCCTGCAGTAGACAGAAGTATCCCTTGAGGCAGTATGGGCTTGATTTCGCGGAACCGTGTGTCCATCCCTCCCGTGAACAAGATGATGCTCAGCGCTATCATTCCTACGAACTGGGCATCTTTCGCGCTGTTGAACTGGATGCCCAGTCCGTCGCTTCCGAAAAGCATTCCTACCAGGAGGAAGAGCAAGAGGGTGGGGATGCCGAACTTATATCCGGTCTTGCTGATGAGAATGCTGATGAATATCAGGATAGAGCCGATGAGTAGAATGTTTTCTGCAGTAATCATTATGAGTCTTGTTCTTTTTTAAAGGTTGATGAAAAGTGTCCATGCAAAGATAATACAAAAAAGTGAGATACAGGACAAATCCTTAGAAACAGTTTTGAATTTATCGTGTGCTGATTTGGAATAAATTTTTAAGGTATTTCCGCTTCTGTAACGAGGAGGATAGCGTGGACTATCTTTGCAGGATGCAGCCGGTTGCGGAAACCCGCGGATATAGGTGCGCCGGCAAACGCATATAGGTCCATCCGCTGTAAGATTATTAATCTTCAGGCTGCAAGATTATTAATCTTACAAGCGGAAGATTATTAATCTTACACCAGACGAAGTTATCTGCACTGGGGGAAGAAGATAATAACAACAACTAAATATGAGTCAAAAGCAGAGGTAAAAACCGGAATATCGCAATTGCAAGCCTACGAGGATAAGGAATGCAGTCCGGTCTTTTTGAGGCAGCACCTGTCATGTCTGAATGCCTTTATCGGTGGAATCATATATGTGCAAAATTACTTCCGCCAACGGGTGTTGGATATATAATAAGGTGTACAGAATAGGTATCGGTTGCCGGGAAGTGGACAATAGAACAGGTTTTGGCAGAAATTTGTCCAAATATGTTGTGTAACACACAAATTTATGAACATAACTCGTAAGGAATTTGTAATATTGCAGTCGAATTAGTGTAAATGATACACTTTACTGATAATGGCCGGTTCTTGTAACTTGCGTGACCTTTTGGACATCTAATTAACATGAAACATAAATTAAAAAAACAAACGTGATTATGAATTGGAATTCAAGTGAATTTGTTTGGCTCGACTGGGCGGTTCTCGTCATCGGGGTCATTCTGATTGCGTGGGCGGTGTACCGTGCAATCCAAAAAGACAAAAAGCAACAACAAGGGGCTAACAGTGAAGATTACCTCTTCGGAAAAGGAGAGCCGTGGTACATTATCGGTGCGGCTATCTTTTCCGCCAATATCGGGTCGGAACACCTGGTCGGACTGGCAGGTACAGGAGCCAAGGACGGCGTTGGTATGGCACACTGGGAGATGCAGGGCTGGATGATTCTTATCCTCGGATGGCTGTTCGTCCCCTTCTATCAATTATTGAACAATAAGTTGGGCAAGATTATTACGATGCCTGACTTCCTGAAGTTCCGTTATACGAAGCGTACCGGTTCGTGGCTTTCCATCATTACTTTGATTGCATACGTGCTGACAAAAGTTTCTGTAACCGCATTCACCGGAGGTATTTTCTTCGAATACTTATTGAATATCCCGTTCTGGTACGGTGCTATCGGGCTGATTGCTATTACAGCGGTATTTACTGTTTTCGGTGGAATGAAAGGTGTGATGACCTTGTCGGCTATCCAGACTCCTATCCTTATTATTGGTTCTTTCCTTGTCTTGTTTTTAGGGCTGCATCTGTTGGGAGATGGAAGCATTGCCGAAGGCTGGTCGCAGATGATGGCTGTATGTAATGCTGCCCACGACGGCTTTGGTACTACGCACATGTTCCATACTGATCCGGCAGATCCGATGTATCCCAAATTCCCGGGTTATGTAGTGTTCCTCGGTGCGTCTATCATTGGTTTCTGGTATTGGTGTACCGACCAGCACATTGTACAACGTGTGTTGGGGCAGACTAAGGGCGAAGACAATTCAGTAGTAATGGCACGTGCCCGTCGCGGTACGATTGCAGCCGGTTATTTCAAGTTGTTGCCTATCTTCATGTTCTTGATTCCGGGTATGGTGGCATACGCACTCTCGATGAAGGCGGGAAGCGGTATTGAGATGGATATCACTAACACACATGATACTGACGGTGCATTTGCCATGATGGTGAAAAATATCTTGCCGGCAGGGGTCAAAGGTATTGTGACCATTGGTTTTGTATGTGCCCTCGTTGCATCGTTGGCAGCATTCTTCAATAGCTGTGCGACATTGTTTACCGAAGACTTTTATAAGCCGATGAAGAAAGGCATGAGCGAGAGCCATTATGTGTTTGTAGGCCGTCTTGCAACGGTAGTTGTTGTGCTTCTGGGATTGGCTTGGATGCCGATTATGATGAACATGGGTAACCTGTACTCTTACTTGCAAGACATTCAGTCACTGATTGCTCCGGCAATGGTGGCGGTGTTCTCGCTGGGTATCTTCTCAAAGAAGATTACTCCCAAAGCCGGCGAATGGGGACTTATCGGTGGCTTTCTGATTGGTATGGTGCGCTTGTTCACCAATGTCGTTACCGAATCGGGCACCAAGGTGATGGAAGGAGCTTTCTGGGAATACACGTCTTGGTTCTGGCAGACCAACTGGCTGGTGTTTGAAGTATGGTTGCTTGTATTCATTATCATTCTGATGGTTGTTGTGTCTTGTTTTACACCCGCTCCGTCCAAAGAACAGGTGGAAGCGATTACCTTCACCAAAGATTACAAGAAGGCTATCCGTGAGAGCTGGAATAAATGGGATGTCATCGCCACATTGGGTGTTGTTGCCTGCTGTGCAGCTTTCTACTGGTATTTTTGGTAAAGAGTAGATGAATGATGTTTTAAATAAAAAATAATAAGCGATGAAAAACATTCGGAATTCATTTTTAGGAATGAGTGCGGCACTTGCCTTGATGGCATCTTGCACTACGCAGGAACAGAAACCTGCATTGACCCTTTCGGGATTGGATCCTGCCAATTTTGAAACGACTGTAGACGGGACAAAAGCGGTTAAACTTTATACGTTGACAAATCATAACGGAATGGAAGTCTGCATTACAAACTTTGGTGGACGTATTGTCTCGCTGATGGTGCCGGACAAAAATGGCACGATGACAGATGTGGTGCTGGGCTTCGACAGCATTGCCGATTACCAGAATATCCCGAGCGATTTCGGAGCAGCCATCGGGCGTTATGCTAATCGTATTAATAAGGGGCAGATGAAAGTGGACGGCACTTTGATTCAATTGCCGACAAACAATTTCGGACATTGTCTGCACGGTGGACCTACCGGTTGGCAATATCAGGTGTATGAAGCTAATCAGACCAACGACAGTACTTTGGTCTTGACGATGAACTCGGCAGATGGCGATAATAATTTCCCGGGTAATGTGACTGCACATGTGACTTACGCATTGACAGCCAATAATGCCATCGATATCAAGTATGATGCTACTACCGACAAGACCACGGTAATCAATATGACCAACCATTCATACTTTAACCTGAATGGCGACCCCTCCAAGCCTGGAACCGACCAGATTCTGTATGTTGCGGCAGACAGCATTACTCCTGTCGACAGCACGTATATGACCAATGGCGAGATGATGGCTGTAAAGGATACTCCATTCGATTTCAATACGCCGAAGCCTATCGCTCCGTCTGTAACCGATTTTGAAAACGAACAAGTGAAGTTCGGTAATGGATTCGACCATAACTGGGTACTGAAGACTAAAGGCGATATCAGCCAGGTAGCAGCCAAGCTGACCAGCCCGACTTCGGGTATCAGTCTGACCGTATACACCGACGAGCCTGGTATCCAGGTTTACACAGGAAATTTCTTGGATGGAACCGTGAAAGGTAAGAAAGGCATTGCTTATCCGCAACGGGCTTCTGTATGTTTGGAGACTCAACATTATCCGGATAGTCCTAATAAGCCGCAATGGCCTTCGGTTATCCTGGAACCGGGTGAAACTTATCAGAGCCATTGTATATTCCAGTTCGGTATAGAAAAATGATTTTATGAACGATGTGTCTACATATTACAAGAATAATCCGAAATTTTTCGTCGGTATTGATTGCATCATATTCGGTTTTGAGAAAGAACAATTGAGCTTGTTGTTGCTTCAGCGTAATTTTGAGCCGGCAAAGGGTCAGTGGTCTTTAATGGGCGGTTTTGTCCAGGAAAATGAAAGCGCGGATGATGCGGCAAAGCGTGTGCTGTACGAACTGACCGGATTGAAGGATGTTTATATGGAACACATCGGAGCTTTTGGCAAGATAAACAGAGACCCGGGTGAACGGGTTATCTCGCTTGCTTATTATGCACTCATCAATACGAATAAATACGACCGGGAGCTGGTGCAACGGCATAATGCGTATTGGGTAAATATTGATGAGATACCTGATTTGATTTTCGACCATAACCAAATGGTAGAAAAAGCCCGGACGGCCATGAAGGAAAAGGCTTCTACCGCTCCCATTGGTTTCAATTTGCTTCCAGAGCTTTTTACACTTACGCAATTGCAAAGCTTGTATGAAGCTATTTATGGCGAACCAATGGATAAACGCAATTTCCGGAAGCGAATTGCGGATATGGGTTATATCGAGAAAACAGATAAAATAGATAAAACAGGTTCTAAAAGAGGGGCTTATCTGTACAAGTTCAATGATAAGGCTTATCAGCGGGACCCGAAATTCAAACTATAAGACTTATGTTAGAAGATTTGAAAGAAAAAGTGTTTCAGGCAAACCTTGATTTGGTGAAACATGGATTGGTGATTTTTACATGGGGTAATGTATCTGCTATCGACCGCGAAAAAGGGCTGGTAGTGATTAAGCCCAGTGGCGTAGCTTACGATGTAATGAAAGCATCGGATATGGTGGTGGTAGATTTGGATGGCAATGTAGTGGAAGGTGATTTACGTCCTTCCAGCGATACGCCGACTCATCTGGTTCTTTATAAGGCATTCAAGGAAATAGGTGGGGTGGTGCATACGCATTCTACGTATGCTACTGCATGGGCACAGGCCGGATGCGACATTCCGAATATAGGGACTACACATGCCGATTATTTTCACGAAGCCATCCCTTGTACGGCGGATATGACCGAAGAAGAGGTGAAAGGCGATTATGAATTGGAAACCGGAAACGTGATTGTAAAACGTTTCGAAGGAATGAATCCGGTTCATACTCCGGGTGTATTAGTGAAAAATCACGGACCTTTTGCGTGGGGTAAGGATGCTCACGATGCAGTTCATAATGCTGTAGTGATGGAGCAGGTGGCAAAAATGGCAAGCATTGCATATGCCGTCAATCCGCATCTGACGATGAACCCCCTGCTGGTAGAGAAACATTTCAGCCGCAAGCATGGTCCGAATGCTTACTACGGACAGAAGAAATAACATACTAACTTTTTAAAATACATAGAACTATGAGCACATTTGATCAATTTGAAGTATGGTTCGTAACAGGAGCTCAGCTTCTGTACGGAGGCGATGCTGTTATCGCAGTAGACGCACACAGTAATGAAATGGTAGCTGGATTGAATAACAGTGGAAATCTTCCGGTTAAAGTAGTATATAAAGGTACGGCTAACTCTTCAAAAGAAGTGGAAGCAGTAATGAAAGCAGCCAATAACGATGAGAAGTGTATCGGTGTTATCACGTGGATGCATACATTCTCGCCTGCAAAGATGTGGATACATGGCTTGCAACAATTGAAGAAACCGTTGCTTCACCTGCATACTCAGTTTAATGAAGAAATTCCTTGGGATACCATGGATATGGACTTTATGAATCTGAACCAGTCGGCACACGGTGACCGCGAGTTCGGACATATTTGCAGCCGTATGCGTATCCGTCGTAAAGTAGTAGTTGGTTATTGGAAAGATGCGGAAACCCAACGTAAGATTTCCGTTTGGATGCGTGTATGTGCAGCTTGGGCAGATGCACAGGACATGTTGATTATTCGTTTTGGCGACCAGATGAATAATGTAGCCGTAACGGATGGCGACAAGGTAGAAGCTGAAGTTCGGATGGGATACCATGTAGACTATTGTCCGGTAAGTGAACTGATGGAATATCACAGCCAGGTGAAAGACGAGGATGTAAAAGCATTGGTGGATGAGTATTTCCAGCTGTATGACCATGATAAAGAACTGGAAGATCAACGAACCGAAGCCTATGGAAAGGTATGGAATTCGGCTAAAGCGGAACTTGCCTTGCGTGCTATTTTGAAGGCAAAAGGTGCGAAAGGCTTCACTACTAACTTTGATGATTTGGGTCAGACAGACGGAAGTCATTTCGACCAGATTCCGGGACTTGCATCTCAGCGTCTGATGGCAGAAGGTTATGGCTTCGGTGCTGAAGGTGACTGGAAATCAGCAGCCTTGTACCGTACGGTATGGGTGATGAATCAAGGTCTGCCCAACGGATGTTCGTTCTTGGAAGACTATACGTTGAACTTCAATGGTGAAAGAAGTGCTATCCTGCAGGCACACATGTTGGAAGTTTGTCCGTTGATTGCAGCTCAAAAGCCACGTCTGGAAGTACATTTCCTGGGTATCGGTGTCCGTAAGAGCCAGACTGCCCGTTTGGTATTCACTTCAAAGACGGGTACTGGATGTACAGCAACAGTGGTGGATATGGGTAATCGTTTCCGTTTGATTGTAAACGATGTAGAATGTATCGAACCGAAACCGCTGCCTAAATTGCCGGTAGCTTCTGCATTGTGGATTCCGCAGCCTAATTTTGAAGTAGGTGCAGGTGCATGGATTTTGGCTGGTGGAACTCACCACTCTTGCTTCTCGTACGATTTGACTGCAGAATATTGGGAAGATTATGCTGAAATCGCAGGCATCGAAATGGTACATATCAACAAAGATACCACCATTAGCGACTTCAAGAAAGAACTCCGTATGAACGAAGTTTATTATATGCTGAATAAAGCTCTTTGCTAATAGTTGATCGGAACACAGAGACACGGAGCACTGAGGTTTTATTCGTAAATAGATTCTCTGTGCCTTTGTGTCTCTGTGTTTTATTTTTATTATTTATTATAATCATATAATCATATCATGAATACAGACACAAAATCAATTATCGAATCAGGAAAGGCTATTTTGGGTATCGAATTGGGTTCGACTCGTATTAAAGCAGTATTGATCGACCCCGAAAACAAACCTATAGCTCAGGGAAGTCATGTTTGGGAAAACCAATTGGTAGATGGACTGTGGACTTATAGCATTGATGCCATTTGGAACGGACTTCGGGATTGTTATGCCGATCTATGTGCTGATGTAAAGAAACAGTACGATACGGATATAGAAACTTTGGCGGCTATTGGCGTTAGTGCCATGATGCACGGTTATATGGCTTTCAATGATAAAGAGGAGATTCTCATTCCGTTCCGTACGTGGCGCAATACCAATACAGGCATAGCTGCAGCAGCTCTTTCGGAAGCATTTGTTTACAATATTCCGTTGCGCTGGAGCATCTCTCATTTGTATCAGGCTATTCTGAACGGTGAATCACATGTAAAAGATATTGCTTATCTGACAACTTTGGCTGGATATGTGCACTGGCAGTTGAGTGGGAAAAAGGTATTGGGCATCGGCGATGCTTCGGGTGTGCTTCCCATTGACCCTGCTACAAAGAATTATTCGGCAGAGATGGTGGAGAAATTCGATAAAATGGTTGCACCGAAAGGCTTTTCTTGGAAATTGACCGATATTTTGCCTAAGGTGTTGCAAGCCGGTGAGAATGCAGGTTTCCTGACACCTGAGGGTGCTAAAAAACTTGATGGGTCCGGCCGTTTGAAAGCAGGCATACCTTTGTGTCCTCCCGAAGGAGATGCAGGAACAGGTATGGTGGCTACCAATGCTGTGAAGCAGCGTACAGGTAATGTATCGGCAGGTACTTCTTCGTTTTCTATGATTGTACTGGAGAAAGACTTGTCGAAACCGTATGAAATGATTGATATGGTGACTACGCCTGACGGCAGCCTGGTTGCCATGGTACATTGTAATAATTGTACTTCCGACCTTAATGCCTGGGTTAATTTGTTTAAAGAATATCAAGAACTACTGGGGGTACCCGTAGATATGAATGAGGTTTTCGGAAAACTGTATAATCATGCTCTTGAAGGAGATGCTGATTGTGGTGGACTGATTTCTTACAATTACATTTCGGGTGAACCGGTAACCAGACTTGCTGAAGGAAGACCTTTGGTTGTACGTTCTGCCAATGATAAATTCAACCTTGCCAACTTTATGCGTGCCAACCTGTATGCATCTGTGGCTGTACTGAAAATAGGTAATGATATTTTGTTCAACGAAGAGAAAATCAAAGTAGACCGTATTACAGGTCACGGAGGATTGTTCAAGACAAAAGGGGTAGGACAGCGCATTTTGGCGGCAGCACTCAATTCGCCTATATCTGTTATGGAAACGGCCGGTGAAGGCGGTGCCTGGGGTATTGCTTTGTTAGGGTCTTATTTGGTGAACAATCCACAAAAATTGTCGCTTGCCGATTTCCTTGATGAACAAGTATTTGCTGGGAACACAGGTGTGGAAATTAAACCGGACCTGAAAGATGTAGCAGGATTCAATGCATACATTGAAACTTATAAAGCTGGTTTACCTATCGAAGAAGCAGCTGTAAAATATAAGGTTAGTGAATGAGCCGATTAATGATTAATTAAAGAAGAAAAAATGAAAAACAAACTGATTCTTAGTGGCTTGATGCTGGGCGTCAGCCTTGCTGTATCCGCACAACAGCACGCGACTGTAACCGTTCACACAGAAAAGGCTGAACAAATCATTCCGAAAGAAATATACGGACAATTCGCCGAGCATTTGGGTACCTGTATTTATGGGGGCTTGTGGGTAGGTGAGGATTCTCCTATTCCTAATACAAACGGATACCGTAATGATGTACTAGAAGCGTTGAAAAAATTGAAAGTACCTGTATTGCGTTGGCCAGGCGGATGCTTTGCCGATGAATATCATTGGATGGATGGCATTGGACCCAAAGAAAACCGCCCGAAAATGGTGAACAATAACTGGGGAGGGACTGTAGAAGATAATAGTTTTGGTACTCACGAATTTCTTAACTTGTGCGAGCTTTTGGGTTGCGAGCCTTATATCAGCGGCAATGTGGGAAGCGGAACAGTAGAAGAAATGGCAAAGTGGGTGGAATATATGACATCTGAGCAGGGAAGCCCCATGGCAAAGTTGCGTTTGCAGAATGGACGTGAAAAACCTTGGAAAGTAAAATACTTTGGTGTAGGTAATGAAAGTTGGGGTTGTGGAGGCAGTATGCGTCCGGAATATTATGCCGATTTGTATCGTCGTTATTCTACATATTGTCGTAACTACAATGGAAATAAATTGTTTAAGATTGCCAGCGGTGCCAGCGATTACGATTATAATTGGACAGAAGTGTTGATGCAGAATGTCGGTCATCGTATGGATGGTGTATCTTTGCATTATTATACAGTACCTGGATGGACTGGAAGTAAAGGTTCTGCTACTAAGTTTACAACCGATGATTACTATTGGACGATGGGTAAATGCCGTGAAATTGAGGATGTGTTGAAGCGTCACATGGCTATTATGGATAAATATGATCCGAAGAAACAAATTGCTCTTATCGTCGATGAATGGGGTACTTGGTGGGATGAAGAACCCGGTACAATTCCCGGCCATCTGTATCAGCAGAACACGATGCGTGATGCGTTTGTAGCTTCACTTACATTGGATATCTTCCATAAATATACCGACCGTGTGAAGATGACCAACATAGCCCAGATCGCTAATGTGCTGCAATCGATGATTTTGACGAAAGAGGACAAAATGGTCCTGACGCCGACTTATCATGTATTCGAAATGTATAATGTACATCAAGATGCTACGTTCTTGCCATCAGACCTGCAATGTACCTATAAGAATGTGCGTGATAATCGTGTGGTACCTATGATTAGTACAAGTGCTTCGCGTGACAAGGAAGGACGTATTCACTTGTCGTTGTCTAATATCGACCTTGAAGAATCGGCTGAGGTAACCGTTAACCTGGAAGGTTTCGAGGGGAAACAGGTTACGGGACGTATCCTGGCTGCAGATAAGATTGATACGTATAATACGTTTGAAAATCCGGATGCCGTTACTGTGAAGGATTTCAAGGATGTTAAGTTGCAAAAGGGCGGTTTGTTGGTAAAATTGCCTGCTATGTCTATTGTTACACTCGAAATCAAATGATAATTTATGAATAAATCAACAATTTTCAGTTTGGCCTTGGCGACTTGTTGCTGTACGGGGCTGGCGGCACAGGAAGTCAACCACATGGTGGTAAAGGCAAACAAGCCAGGTGCCGAAATCCAACCCACCATGTATGGACATTTTTTTGAGGATATTAATTATGGTGCAGATGGAGGATTGTATGCCGAATTGGTCATGAACCGTTCATTTGAATTTCCCAATCGTCTGCAAGGCTGGAAAACATTCGGTAATGTTACGGTCTTGGAGGATGGACCTTTCGACCGTAATCCACATTACATTCGTCTTGCAGATCCGGGACATCCGCATAAGCGTACAGGGGTAGTCAATGAAGGCTTTTTCGGCATTGGATTGAAAGAAAATGCTCAATACCGCTTTACTGTGTGGGCCAGAGGAAACGGGCAGAAGATCCGGGTGGAACTCATTGATCCGTATTCGATGGGGGAAACTCAGGTGTTGGCTTCGGGAGACGTAGCCTTGAACTCGGCTGATTGGAAAAAATATGAATTGGTGCTTACTGCTCCACAAACCATTGATGCGGCACAGCTGCGTATCTTCCTGGCTTCTGCAGGCAATGTTGACTTGGAGCATATTTCACTTTTCCCCGTCGATACATGGAAAGGGCGTGAAAATGGTTTGCGTAAAGATCTTGTACAGGCCTTGGTTGATACCAAACCAGGTGTATTCCGTTTCCCTGGTGGATGTATCGTAGAAGGTACACATATCAATGACCGTTATCAATGGAAAAACTCAGTAGGTCCTGTAGAGAACCGTCCGTTGAACTCGAACCGATGGGAATATACTTTCCCTCATCGTTATTATCCTGATTATCACCAGACATATGGTATGGGATTTTACGAACTTTTCTTGTTGGCTGAAGATATGGGCGCTGAGCCTCTTCCGATTGTTAATGTAGGTCTGGCATGCCAGTATCAAAACGATGATCCTAAAGCGCATGTCCCAGTGGACAGCCTGCAAAGCTATATTCAGGACGCACTTGACCTTATTGAGTTTGCCAATGGTGATGAAACAACAAAGTGGGGTAAACTTCGTGCCGAAATGGGACATCCCGCTCCTTTTAATATGAAATTTATTGGAGTAGGAAACGAGCAGTGGGGACCGGAGTATCCCGAACGTCTGAAATATTTTGTCGATGCTATCCGCAAAGCTTATCCCGATATTCAGATTATCGGTTCATCTGGTCCGAATTCGGAGGGTAAGGACTTTGATTATTTGTGGCCTGAGATGAAAAAGTTGAAAGTGGATTTGGTCGACGAACATTTTTATCGCCCCGAAGATTGGTTCTTGAAGTCGGGCAATCGTTATGATAATTATGACCGTAAAGGACCGAAGGTGTTTGCAGGAGAATATGCTTGCCACGGAAAAGGAAAGAAATGGAATCATTTTTATGCATCATTGCTTGAAGCTGCTTTCCTGACAGGAGTGGAACGTAATGCTGATGTAGTGTATATGGCTACTTATGCTCCTTTATTGGCGCATGTGAAAGGCTGGCAATGGCGTCCGGACTTGATTTGGTTTGACAATTTGCGTAGTGTACGTTCATGCAGCTGGTATGTGCAATACCTTTATGGACACAATAAAGGTACACAGGTTGTGCCTTTGTTGATGGATGGCAAGGCTGTAAGCGGTCAGCCAGATCAAAATGGTTTGTTTGCCAGCGCTGTGTGGGATGAACCTACAAAAAGCTATATCGTTAAGATTGTCAACGTATCCGATAAGGCTCAATCTGTAACGGTAGAATTTGATGGCTTGAAAAAGAAAAAACTTGCTACGCAAGCCGATTGTATCCTGTTCCACTCGGATAATCCGGATGAAGAAAATTCGTTGGATAATCCCAATCTGATTACTCCGAAAGAAAGTAAAGTTACTGTTGATGGTAAGACTTTGCAGTCTGAAGTAGGTGCACAGACTTTTGTTATCTATCGTGTAAGTATGCAGGAATAATCTTCCTCTTGTAG
>ULKH01002754.1_pt1 | contig 29239 bp, 29 predicted proteins | sample 1951111 | NCBI WGS metagenome assembly ULKH01 (sample SAMEA4835496, study PRJEB28245) | human gut metagenome | biome: gut microbiome; material: fecal sample | place: Denmark | collected 2008
ACGTGGCGCAAAAGTTCTACAAGTATAACCGTTTGGGTATTCCTGACGGTTACAATGCTTTTGCCACACGTGGTTATGCCGACAGGCAGGAATATTTGAAGATGGAAATACAAATCGCCCGTGAAATATCCGGCAGGGATAACCCGAATATGATAGTTTACGGTGGTGGCGAAAAGATAAAGGAACTGTGTGTACAGAACAATGTGCTTTATGTGGATCAGTTTATGGCTAACAGAGTCAAGAAAGGAGGCAAAAATGGCTAAGACGGCAGGAGGAGTAAGAGGTGGTAGCGGTAAAAATAGAAGCAAACAAGAAAGAGCGATTGCTATAGCAGAAGGAACTATAAGGCGTAATAAATATGAAACGGCTGTCGCATACGATAGTAAAGGAAATCTGTTGCTGAACAAAAAAGGTGGTTCTCGTTCTGTTAGATTTACTAATAGCGAAATTGCAAAACTGAAAGATTCTGTGGTTACACACAATCATCCCAGCGCATTAGGAAAGACCGGAGTTAGAGCGATAGGGACTTCCTTTAGCCATCAAGATTTAACATTTGCTGTTGGTGCGAATCTTAAAGAAATAAGGGCTGTTACACCTACATACACGTTTTCTATTAAACGACCTAAAAACGGATGGGGCGTGTCGCCACAACGAGTGAAAGCGGCTTATAGCAGAGCAGAAAAGGAAGTAAGGATGGAAATGGATAAATACCTAAACAAAGTTGGTCGCACAAGAACATCTTACGATAGGGCTAACGCAAGCTATTATAATCAAATAAACAAACGTGTAGCTGATAAATTTGGATGGAAATACTCACATAAAAAAGGATAATGGCTAAATTTGCATTATGTCTAAAATCTTGTAACATGGATAAATCGGTAATAGAAAAGAAAATTAAAGAGAAACTCGATGAGTATGGATTTGTGGAAAGTGATTTAACACCGTCTGAACTTGAAGAACTCAAGGAAGAGGTTGAAGCAGAGCTGAGTGGTCAAACCGTACTTGACGGTGTGTTATTCAATATTCCATACTATGAGCGTATAGCAATGAGAGAAAAGCAATAATAAGTATTTGAATAATTAAAATCAAGCGTTAAACAAGCGTTTTGGCAGGAGAATACGAACATATAAAAGGCAAAGGCAACCGCTTTTCAAGCACCAACCAGCCACAAAATAGAGGCAGGAAGCCCAAGCTATACACCATTGCCAAGAAAGCCTACGGGCTATCTTACGAGGAGTACAAAGAAATGCGCATGTATTTGATGCAACTTTCCAAAAAGGAATTGGAGGAGCTTGCGAAGGATGAGAGCACTCCCATGTGGGTTGTCATCCTTTGCCGTGCCTATATAAAGGGGGCGGCCAAAGGGGATGCCCGTTCATTGGAAGAAACAAAGGCGGATTTATGGATCAAGGACATTGCGGCTACCAAGATCGACGTGACGACCAACGGCAAGGACATAGGACAGCAGATAGTTTTCTCGCCTACACCTTTGTCGGAAAAAGATATTCAGGAAATAAAGGATATTCAGAATGGCAACAAAGAAGATAGCAACGACACCGGTATATCAGAAACTTGATGCCGCCTACCGTTCGGGCAGGTACAATGTGTTCGTGTTGGAAGGCGGCTCTCGTTCCAGCAAGACCTATTCCATCATTCAGTTCTGGATAAGGTACGCCTATGAACACCAAGACCGGGTAAGGCGTGTTATCGTCTCTCGTCTGAAAGCCACATGGATAACGGCTACCGTATTGAAAGACTTCCTCGATGTGCTGAAAGACTACGGCCTGTATGACAAGCGAAACCATAACAAGTCGGTGGGTGCAGGCGTATATACACTCTATACTACTGAATTTTGGTTTTTGGGATTGGACGATGAGCAACGCATACATGGTATGAAATCGGATGCCTTCTGGATTAACGAGGCAGTAGAATCCAGCTTCGACGATTACGCCCAACTGATGCAACGTTGTTCCGGATTTGCCATCCTCGATTATAACCCGTCATACGATGAGCATTGGATTTACGACAAAATATGCAAGCGTGAGAAAACACGGTATATGCACTCTACCATGCTTGACAACCCTTTGATTCCCGACAATGCCAAGGAGCAGATTCTAAGCTATGAGCCTACGGAGTATAACATTCAGCATGGCACGGCGGACAAGCGCAAATGGCAGATATACGGACTTGGGAAGCGTGCAAGTCTTGAAGGACTTATCTATGAAAATTGGGGTTATTGCATGGAGATACCGTCAGGACTTTCAAAACGTGGTTACGGCATGGACTTAGGTTTCACGTTAGACCATACGGGGATTGTGGAGTGTGCTTTTGACGTACAAACGAATACGCTGTACTTACGTGAACTGTGTTATCGCACGCACATGGAGGCGGCAGACATCATCAAATTCTACAAGCGGAAACAGCCGATGCGTGTCATGTCAGAAAGTGCCGATCCGCGTCTTGTGAGCGAGATACATAACGCTGGGATAAGGATTTACTCTGTCGTCAAAGGGCAAGGCAGCGTGGAAGCCTCTATTTCTGTGATGCACGGTTACAGGATTATGATCACAGAAGACAGCGTAAACCTGATAAAGGAGATAAAGAACTACACATGGATGTTTGATGATAAAATAAAGAAGTTCATCAACAAGCCTGCTGACGGACAGGCTGACCACTTGCTTGATGCGGCAAGGTATTGGGTAATGGGTGAACTTATGGGACGAATTAAGCAGCCACGAGACAATTCAGGAATATTCGCACACTAAAAATATTGAGATATGAGGACGATAGACGAAGTTTTAAGAATTGAGGATATAGACCAAAAGATAGCCTATCTGAAAAAAGGTCGCAAGACGGAACTTCCCGATGCGGTAAAGCTCTATAACGACTGGAATCCCAACCGGCACGAGATAATCACAGACAAGGAGAAGTATCCGAAGATTAAAATCACGGTCGAGAAGGAGAAAGAAGTCTATGATGAAAAAACAGGCAAGACAACTACCATTCCGAAAAAGACAAAGGATGTGGAGCCGAACCGTATCGCTCTGCCCATTGAGCAGGACATTGTGAACATTCAGACTGCTTTTACTGTCGGAACAGAACCGAAGATGAACTGTGAACCGGAGGAAAGCGAACAGGGCTTGTTCTCTGCTCTGAAAAAGGTATTAGAGAAGAACAAAATTAAGTACCAGAACAAACGTATTGTGCGCTCGTGGCTTTCAGAGCAGGAGTGTGCCGAATATTGGTACGTGGTAAAAGATGATGGCTTCTGGGCGAAGTTGAAACGCAGGATTGGCAACCTTTTCGGTACATCCGCTCCCGAATACCGCCTGAAAAGCGTGATATGGTCGCCGTTCAGGGGTGACAAGCTCTATCCATTCTTTGACGATAGCAACAATTTGGTGGCTTTCTCCCGTGAGTATAAGAAGAAGGATTTGGACGATATGGAGATTACTTGTTTTATGACCATTACGGCAGATTCCGTTTACCAATGGGAACTTACCGACGGTTGGAAGCCTATTCCTTCATTCAAGCATGGTTTCAAGAAGCTTCCTGTTTTGTATTGCTACCGTCCGGAAGCCTATTGCGAGAAGATAAAGACGCTCCGGGTACGTCTTGAAAAGCTGATGTCAAATTATGCCGACTGTATAGACTATCACTTTTTCCCTATCCTGATGCTGTTCGGCGATGTGCAAAACTTTTCGGGTGAATTTAAAAACAGAGTGGTTGAGCTTACCGGAGAAGGGGCGAATGCGCAATACCTGACGTGGAACCAGGCGAGCGACACGGTGAAATTGGAGTTGGATTCGCTCATTGAGAAGATATACTCGATGACCAACACACCGCGTATCTCCTTCGAGAACCTGAAGGGAAGCGGAAATGCCCTCTCCGGCGTGGCATTCGAATACGTTTTCCTTTCCACTCATCTAAACGTGGAAAATTTGGCGGAGGTAATCGGCGAGTTCATGCAACGGCGCGTTAATTTCCTTGTCTCCGCACTTGGCTCCATCAATTCCAGCCTTGAAAAAGCATCTGAAACGATTGATATTGATGTGGAGATAGAGCCTTACCGCCTTGATAACATCGATGACCGGGTAAGCACAGCGGTTAAAGCTGTTAGTGGTAATGTGTGGTCGCAGAAGCATGGCGTACTGTTCGCTGGGAATGCAGATAGATTGGAAGAAGAACTCCAGCAAATCAAGGAAGAACAAGGGGAAAAGCAACGCATGGAGATTGAAAAGCAGAGCAAAATGTCACAGAATAAGCCTCAAAATGAGAATCGGCCAGCAGTGTAGTATCGACAAAATGTTAGTTCGGAGAATAGCGGTATCTTTTAGGGTATCGCTATTTTTGTTTAATTCATGACAATCACGCGTTTGTCACGTATTATTCTTTCCTAAATTTCTTTTTTATTTTCCACATTCGTAATTTTACCATAGGAATTTATTAATCAAACTCATACGGTATGAAAGAGAAAATCTTAGTAGCACTGAAAACGAAGTATAAAACCTTTGGGTTTAGTGAAAAGGCGTTTGACGGGGTGGCCGACTACTTATCTAAAACCGTAACTGAAGAAAGTCAGATAGAAACCGCCATCGACGGGGTCGAAGGGCTTTTTAAGGGTTTTCAGGGAGATGTTGATTTTGTACGAAACGAAAAATCGGGTCTGCAAAAGCAATTGGAAGAACTGAAAAAGAAAATCGAGAATCCCAATCCTCAACCTAAACCGAAAGAAGAAAAGAAAGACGATGTACCGGCTTGGGCGCAAGCTATCATTGATTCAAACAAAACTCTTTCTGAAAAACTTGCCGGTTACGAGCAGGAACGTGTGCAGGCTCAACGTAATGCGCAAGTATCTGCTAAGGCAAAGGAGTATGGTATTCCCGAAACACTTGTACCCATGTTGAACATTCCGAACGATGCGGACTTGGATACATTTATGAAGGACGCAAAGCAAACGTTTGTCAATGCGGGATTTCAAGGTGTACAAGTTCCCAAAACAGCAGAGCAGCGTGCCGAAAAAGAGAATCATGACATTGCTACTATGATTAACAAGGGAACGGAAGAGATTATTAACAAACAGAATTAAAAACTAAAGGTAAGAAGATTATGCCAGCAGGATTTAAGTATGATTTAAAACCTATTGAAGCCAATATGCCGGAGATGTGCCGTTACGAGACGGTATATCGCTATTCGGGTGGTTTCAATCTGGTTTTGGATAATTTGACTGGAGTGGATAAAATTCCACCTATGACACCGTTGGTGCTTGACTTTGTAAAAAGACAGGCAACAGCAGTCATCAATGTAGATGTGGTAGAGGATATTTCCGCAGGGACAACCTCCTTGAAGATAAAGAAAAATTCCTTTGCCTATAAAGGTATGCACTTAGGTAATGGTACAAATGGGGGAACAATTGAATCGATTGATAAAACCTCTAATACCGAGTATGATACGGTGACTTTAGCTGCTACACCAACTTTGGCAGCTAAAAAAGGAGACACTTTGTTTGAAGCTACAGCAGCCGCAGGGAAAACTCCCAAAGCTACCGCAACCGCACTGAACTACGCATGGACAAAAGTAGAAGAAGGTGCAACCGTCACCGCTATCGGACAGGCTTACGAGATTAGACCGACTAAACTAATTGTTCCTATCTCGGAAAAGGATAAGGCTTCGTTAGGTGACAGATTCATGTTTACTTATTAAAGGAAGGAGGGTATATGTATTTGACAGTTCAGACATTATTGAATGACCCTGAAATAGTAAAAGCGGTGATTGACCGTGTACAGGCTCTCCGTCTTGACACTATTTTCTGGAAGAAGCACCTTGATTTCGAGGAAACGAAGTCTCGCGTGTTTAAAACTTATCTCGGTACGGTTACGGGTGTAACAGCCGGTTCTGTTATCGACCGCAATTCTAACAAGCCGTTAAGAGAGCGAAAATCTCTCGGTTCAGGTTATGGTGAAGTCGCCTATTTGGGTGACCGTTACCAAATGGATAATGACAGGCTTGATATGTTACAGGAGCTTGTAACCAAGTTTAACAATGCCCGTCCGGCAGACCAGCAAAGGGCTTTAAATGATATTATCAACTATATCGTGGATGATTACCGGCAAGTATTGCTTGCTCCACATAAGCGTATGGACTTAGTTGATGGTGCCCTGCGTTCTGACGGCAAGGCAACGGTGAAAGTGGATGACAATCCACAGGGTATTGCCATGCTTGATATGGAATTGCCTGTACATCGTATCACTCCAACAACGGGAGATAAGAGCAACTTCATAAAATACCTTATGGAGCAGGTCGTCGAACTTCGTACCAAGTTCGGTATGTTCGTATCAATGGAGATGTCTCGTAAGACTTTTATCAAGTCGATTGTCGGCTCAAAAGATTTTGGGGAGTTCTACAAACAATCCTTTGCGCAGAAAGAGGTACAGCTTTCTTCCGGCTTGATGTCGAGTGAAATGGCTACTACGATTTTCCAAGGATTAGGCTTGCCACCTATTGTTATCAATGAGGATTTGGTAGAACTTGCTGACGGTACAATGAAGCAGGTATTCAAGGATAACCGCATTTCATTGTTCACCACGGCTAAGCAAGGAAAGATGCGTTGGCACACTCCGTATGAAATCACAGACCCTGTTCCAGGTAAAAACTACACCCGTTCGGAAGGAGGTATGTATATCTCCAATGTAAGAACGGACGAAGGCCGCTTCATGGAATACGGTTGTGAATGGATTCCGGAATATACGGCTCCGAATAAGATTGTAATTCTTGATTTGGATACGATGTTGGCGTGATGAAAGTATCTGACTACATAAGGCAGACCTTCAGGGACTTTGGCGTTGCTTTGAGCGATGCCAATCTCCTTTCGATTCTAAGGCCATCAGGGGTAAACGGGGATGATGATGCAGAAAATCTGAGTGACAACCAATTCAGGGCTATTTCGGTCAGTATGACAACGTTTATTCCTACACTCCTACTTCGTGGTAGTTCAAAATCCGTATCGGAAAACGGACATTCCAAATCGCAATCATGGGACATTCAGGGTATCAAAGACTATTATGCTCTAATGTGCAAGCGATATGGATTGAAAGACGAACTGAATACAGATAAACCAAAGATAACCTTCTTGTAAGATGTTGGACGAAGCACCTCACATATTAGTGGTAAGGACGGTGATACCGCCGGAGAATGACGAGTACGGGCTACCGATACCCGGCACGGGCGGTGAATCGTGGGATGAACTTACTGAATGCTTTTGCCATGACAACTCCCAACAGCAGGAAGTGTCGGTGAATGGCAAATTGTGGGTTTATTCCTACCATGTAGTGTATGAGGGCAAGAAGTTGGCATTAGACACGAAAGTCAGGTGTTTGGATAAGGACACGAAAGAGATTGTAGGAGAAGGCAAGGTAATCAAAAATGCCGAATGTTATTCTGAGGAACTGAAAGGACGTTGTGATATATGGATATGATAGTCACGGGTGACATATACAAAATACTCTACGAAAAGGTTCGGGAGTTTGGGATAAAGGCTGTTTATGATAGTTGGAACCCCATAACATCCGAACTGAAAGAGGAAGCTATTGTTATCGTAACTTCTACGCCGATTGAACCAGATACCTATTGGGAAAAAGCTTTCGTACATGTGAATATTTGCGTACCGGATTATCTGGAACGCGTAAATAAAAGAAAGCTCACTGAAATGGAAAGATTGGCTAATCAGTGGATTTCCTATGGAATTGTTGATGAATACGATAACAATTGGTATCAAATATCCAAAATATCATTAGGTACTGAAAGAGATGAAGCATTGAAATGTAGCTATGTGAATTTAAAATTATTGTTTGAAATTTTAAATGTAAAATAAGATGAAACCGTTTATAGGAATAAAAAAAATATGGTACGGCGACGTAATAAATGAAGCTGTAACCAAAACGAGTTTGAAGGCCCTTATAGGTGAAATGACCGAAGTTAAGAACTCCCACCAAGATACGTGGCAGTACACGGAGGATGATCCGACTTACACGGATTACATCAACGAGCTGAACGGCGAGATATATTATCGTGATGTTACCCAAAATGGAGCAAAAACCATCGCCTTTACAATGGGTGAATGGACTTTTGAAGATAAAGTTGCCTTGCAAGGCGGAGAAAAGGTTGACACAGACGCCGGTTGGGGAGCCTCCGATACTCTGGGCATTGTTAACTTGGGTATTGTGGCGCAAACCAAAACAGGCAATTATATTGTCTTTACCAATGCTGCCATTATTGCCAAGGGAACACCGGCTGAAAAGAATATCGGATTAGGCGTTACTGCTGTTGCCATGTCGAATCCGGCAGAAGGAGTTAAATCAGATTACTTATTTGACGGGGAAAAGGTTAATGCCACATGAACTACTGTTACCGTAACCCCTACACCTTCCGACGCGACAGTGAAACTGGATGGTGAAACGGTAAAGTCAAAGCGGGTGAACGCTGGGGCTTCCGTTCGCTATGAAGTGTCAAAGGTTGGTTACACCACCCAATCTGGAACGATAGAAACCAAATCTTCAGATGCAGGCAAGACTGTGGATAAACAGATTGTTCTTGTAGCAGTTTCAGGATAATGTTTAATTGTAAGGGTAAGGTGATAATGTTTTGCCTTACCCTTTTTAGGTCTTTAATATGAAACAGAACGCAGCAAAAATAGTAACAAGTGCCATCCTTGATATGGACTTTAAAACAGTGGTAGTAGCAGGGAAAGCGTATATAATTATGCCGCCAACAATGAAAAAACTTGCCGGAGCTGGTTATTGGCTTTCCGGAATTGAGGGAGAAACCATTAAAGATGCGCTTTTATCGAAAGACAATATAGAAGCCTTTTCACACGCCTTGTCGTGGTTGATACAAGGAGACGAGGGTCTGTTTGAAGAACTATTGAACGGTACAGATAAAGAACTGAGTGACGCTTTGGAAGAAGCCTATTCATTGATTTCTACTGAAAATTTTTCCAAGCTGTTGGCTTTAGCCAAGAACGTAGCAAATCTGACAGCAAAACCGAAACAGTAGGAAATGATTGCTTACTGGGACAAATCGCATCGTTCATGGAAAATCTGCATTTGTCTTACGATGAAGTGGTGAATAAGATACCCTACCGTAACTTGGTAATCATGCAAAAAGACAAGCTCCATGTGGCTTTCGGCGAAGTATTACGTGAAGTATCGGATGAGGATATGTTCAAGAATAGAAAATTTGACGAGTAATGCAATTCAAAGGAGACATATCGGGTTTGGCCGAACTGGAACGGCAAGTGGAGGACGTTTATTTCAATAAACTGATTGAAATAGGCAGAGATGCCGTGATATATGCACAAAAGAACGGAGAATACAAGAACCATACCTATAATTTGCGTAATGCCCCCGGATTTTGCGTTGTTCGTTCCGGTCAGATAATCCACATGGAAGTTGGCGACGATGGCGGACATCCGGAAGCGAAGAAGAACACGGAAAACCTGCTTATCTATTCAGAAAAGCCACAGGACGGTCTTTATTTGGCTGACGGTATGCCCTACGCATCTTTTGTCGAATCCAAAGGGTATAACGTGTTAAGCAATTCAATATTATATGCCAAACGGCAGATAAACAAGAAAATATTCAAATAATGGCTGGTATATTCGCAAACGTAGACAGTGACATTCAGAAGCTCAGAAAACTAAAGACAGAGATAGAGAATGTAAAGAAAGCATTGAAGCAAATCAATGTGAAAGTTGACATTGATATTGCCAAGGGGATGGAAGCGCAGTTGAAATCCCTTATGGGGCAATATGATGCTTTGGTAAGAAAGGTGTCGGAAGCAGAGGGGAAAATAATGGTTTCCACCAAGAGGATAAACGAGGCTTCGGAAAAGATTATCAAGGCGCAGGAGCAGCTTTCAAAGGCGGCGGGCGTGAATCCGCAGCCGGGCAGTGGTAATGGCAACGCAGCGACCAACAATGCGGAAACGGCAAGCGTGCAGGCACAGGCTAAGGCGTATGATGAACTGGCGGCAGAAATTGACGCAGTTATGGGAACGCGTATGCAAAACATCAAACGCTTAATTGAAGAACAAAATGCAATACGTTTGATAAATGGAGAAATAAAGCAACTGACAAAATACCAGTCAGGCAGCTTGACACTTTCATCAAGCCAACAAAAACGGTTGGAACAACTCAATAATTCTTTGTTAACGCATAAGGCAGCCTTATCGGAGGTTCGTCAAACGTTGATGAACAATGTGAAAATGGATAATGTCGCGGCTACTTCAATGAACGGGCTTTCACAATCATTGTCACGTATGAGGATTGCTTATCGTGAACTGACAGAGGAGGAACGAAATTCACCTTTCGGCAAAGAGTTACGTACATCCATTAACCAGGCAGACGCAAAGATTAAGGAACTTGATGCTACAATAGGCAACCATCAGCGCAACGTTGGCAACTATGCTTCGGGATGGAACGGACTTAATATGTCTGTACAGCAGATAGTACGTGAACTTCCTGCGGCAACAATGGGGCTTAATATGTTCTTTCTTGCCATATCGAACAACCTTCCCATCCTGACCGATGAGATAAAGCGTGCCAAAATCGCCAACGAGGAATTAAAGAAGTCCGGACAGAAAGGAGTACCGGTGTGGAAGCAGCTTGTTTCTTCCTTGTTTAGTTGGCAAACAGCCATGATGGTTGGGATAACTGTGCTTTCAATGTATGGTAAGGAGATTGTGGAATGGACTGGTAATTTGTTTAAGTCCAAAGATGCAATATTGTCTACGGAAGAGGCAATGGAGAAAGTAAATGAATCCTTAGAGAAAAATAACGGAAGTTATGGTAGTAATATCCTTTCGGTTAAGAAACTTTCATCTGAATGGAAAAAGTTGTCTTCTCAAAAAGAACAATTGCAATGGATAAGGGATAATAAAACAGAATTTGACAAGCTTGGAGTTTCCATAAATGGAGTTAAAGATGCAGAGAATGCGTTTGTCAAAAACACAGATGCTATCATTCAATCTTTGAAAGCAAGAGCTAAAGCAAATGCCGCTTCATCTTTGGCTGAAGAAAAATATAGGGAAGCTCTTATAAAGCGACAGAAAGCTGAAACGAAAAGGGAATCCAAAGGAACCAGCACATGGAATAAATTTTTAGGTTCACTTGGTACTGGATATGGGGCTACGGGACCTGCCTCATTAACAAAAGCCACAGGTAACAAAAATGTTGAGCAGAATGCCCAACGTATGAAAGAAATAGAAGCGGAGAAACTTGAAGAAGAAGCAGAAAATGTAGAAAAACTTGCAGATAAGTATTTCATGTTGTCTGAATCCTATGAAGAAGAAGCTAAATCAAAATTAAAATCTGCCGGTATTGAAGAATCTCATAAAGAAGAAATTGACGATACGAATAAAATAATTAATCATCAAGACCGTATTTCTGAACTCGAAAGGAAGAATGCCACAGACCGCATCCGCCAACAGGAAGATTTGGAGAATAAAGTGGCCCAATCCCGGATAGATGCCATGGATGAAGGCTTTGAGAAAGAGAAAGCCCAAATGGAACTCAACCATAAAAAAGAGTTGCAGGAGATTGGCCGCCAACGTCAGGATTACGTCAATGCCTTCATACAAATGGAAAAGGAAGCTTTTGATGCCAAGGAGAAGTTGAAAGCGTCCAATGACAAGAACTATAAGCCAAAGGCATTTGATTCTTCCACCGTAAGCGTTGATACATCCGCGTTCGACATTATGGGAAAGGAAGCGAGGGAAAGGCAGAAAATGGAAATAGCCAAGTTCTATCAGGATATCCTTTCCGAATATCAGGATTACGTCACGAAGTACAACTCCACGGTGGAGAAGTTTGCCAAGGCAAGGCAAAAGTATGAGGAAGCTGGAGCTTCCGATGACCAATTGAAAGAGATTGAACACCAAAAGGAAGAAGCGTTAAAGGCCATAAACAAAGAGTTCGCATCCCGTGAGGAAAGCTTTAACTCTTGGGCTGACAGCGTGATTGATTTATCCATTGAAAAACTCCGTGAATTGCTTAATCAGGCATATCAGGAGATGATGAATATGGAAATCAGTGACCCGAACAATCCTGATTTGGCAGTCAAGAGGGCGAAAGTGGCCACGCTAAGAAATGCCTTGGAAAAGAAAGAGATTGAAAAAGAGGTATCTCCCGGAAAGTCCATTAAGGATTGGGACAAGTTGTATAAAGTCCTTACCGATGTGAATGATGTATTCGAGGAGATAGGAGATACTGTCGGGGGAACATTCGGTGAAATTATCTCTTTAGCCGGAGGTATCGCTTCCTCATCATTGCAGGCAGTGGGTGCCATAAAAGGCATCGGTGAAGCGGCATCGGGATTGGAAAAGGCATCGGGCATATTAGCCGCAATAAGTGCCGGAATGAAAATCATATCAGGAATAGGTGGTTTCTTCAAAGAAAAGTTTGGTGCCGACTACTCGGAGTATGATGCCTTGAAATCCCAATATGAAACCCTGATAGGCATTTGGGACCAACTCATAGGCAAGAAGATGGAGTATATTGACATTGATTACGGTATTGAGGCACAGAAAGCCGCAGACGAAGCCGCCAAGCTTGTCAATGTACAAATAGAGCGTCAACGGCAACTCATTAAGCAGTTGGCTTCAAGCGGAAGTAGTGCCGGTTCTCATTCTCTTGGATACCGTATAAATGACCGACTTACGGCAGAAGACTACGAACGCATATCCGGCCTTGTAGGCGAGAAGATAACGGCTGAATACCAATTATGGGACTTGTCTTCCGAACAGATGGAGAAGCTGTTGACGGACGAGAGGCTTGTGTCCGTATTGGGCGAGGTAAACGGTGAGTTCATCGAATACATTCAGAATATAGCGGATTATGGCAACCAACTTGAAGAAATAGCTCAAAAGGAAAAAGAAGCATTGACCGGAATCAGCCTTGACGAGTTCAAGAGCGGATATGTGGATTTGCTGTCCGATTTGGATTCAACAAACGAAGAATTTGCCGACAATTTCGAGAAATATTTGCAGAATGCCATATTTTCTTCGCTTATAGCCAACAAGTATAAGGACGAAATAGAAAGTTTATACGACCAATGGGCGGCAGATTCAGAAAGTGGTGGAAGGCTTACTCCGGAGGAAGCAGAAAGGCTACGGCAAGAACAGAAAGAACTTACAGAACAAATGCTTGCCGACCGGGAACAGCTCATGAATGATTTCGGTTGGGAACCGTCAGGTGGTACTTCTGCGCAACAAGCCAGTAGCGCGGTCAAGGTACAGGCATCCCAAGAAAGCGTGGACGAGACCAACGGAAGGCTCACGGCCATTCAAGAAACGGGATACCGTATTGAGAATGCCAACCAACAGCAGGCCATTGCCATAACTGAGCTTAAAGGCTCTATTTCCGGATTGTTATCCAAAATGAGCGGTATGTATAATATCGCAGACGAGACAATGACTATATTAGCCAATTCTTATTTGGAACTCCAACAAATCAGAGAGAATACAGGTGAAATAGTAAAACCAATCAAACAGATGCAAAAGGATATAGAAGAAGTAAAACGAAACACATCAAGATTATGAAAGGTGAATTACTAATTAACGGAAAAGATGCCTGGACAACATGGGGTGTATGTATGGGGGAAGGATTCCTTGATTCAATAGATGCACCCGCTCCAATGAAAGACTACATAGAGAATGAAAGCAGATTGGAGCATGGCAAGCGTGTAATAACTGATAATGCCAAACTTGACTCCCGTGAGTTGACATTGGCATTTACCATTACGGGTACCACAGAAAGTGATTATAGGACAAAGAAAAAAGCTTTCCTGACAGAATTGGGTAAAGGGGTCGTGGCCATCAAAGTCCCGGCACTAGGAAGTGAAGTTTATAACTTGGTCTACTTGGGTAAAAATATATCTTATAGGTTGAGCCTTGGCAGGTGTTTCGGTAAATTTTCAGCCAAATTCGAGGAACCCAATCCAACAAATCGGGGAGATTTGTGACAATAGCCCGATTGTTGCAAAATCGGTTATCCAATATAATGTTGCATGAGTAATATTCCTTACTTTTGGGAATATGATAGAGATAAAGGATAACAACGAGGTATTAGTTTTGTCCACACCGATAGGTGTAGGTAGCAAGCGAAAATTTGAGTTGATGAAAGATGACTATATCACGCTCAAATTTTCCTTGCTTAATCCCATATCATTCAAAATGGGATGTTATGCAGAATGTGATTTTGGCCGTTTTGAAATCATAGAAGACCAGAAGCCATCTTTCAACAATTCCACGGGCGGTTATGACTATGAGTTGAAGATGGAAGCCTCTTACATGAAGTGGAAGAACAAGGTCTTCAAGTACACACCGGAAACAGGAGGGAATGAAGCCGCTTGGGATTTGACGGCGCAATTGTCATACCATCTTGACATCTTCCTGCGTAACCTGAAAGTATGGGGATTCCAATATGGAGGTGAGGACTATGAATACGAGATTGACAATGATGTGAATGTGGATGCCTTGGTCATGCACTATTCCAACACCAACCTCATTGATGCCCTTACCTCCCTTGCGGAAGCCGCAAACTGCGAGTGGTGGATGGAAGGCAAGAAAATCCGTTTCGGCCGCTGTGAGAAAGGGGAAGCGGTGGAAATAAGCCTTGGCGAAGAAGCAGAAACCATGAGCCTGTCCAAGAGCAGCGGTGACTATTTCACGCGCATATACGCCTTCGGCTCCACTCAAAACATATCCAGCCGATACCGGAAGAAACTGGAGTTCAAAGTAGACAAAGTGAGCGGAAATATCATCAAGGACAGTATTCGCCGTGCCACTCCTGACATGTTCATGGACAAGTTGGTGACATACGACGAATGGGATAAAAAGATGTCGGCTTCCGGTTCAATGTCAATGTATGGAGGAGAAGACAACCCAAACCACATGAAAGGTGAGGTTTGGACAAATCCGTTCGAGCCAGAATACAAGGACGTACCATATTCCATAGATATGACAGGCCTTTCGGGTACGGGCGGCAATATATCTTTTGATTTCAGTAACTATACCGGTATCCAGTTTAATATAACATTAAAGTTTGTATCCGGTGATGTCTCGGATTTTGTAGAATTATACCGCTCTGAATCTCAGTTTATATCGGAAAGGAACAACTCGACCTATAAGGCGGAACTGGAAAAGTCTTTTAGAGGCTCTTTACAGTCTTCCGTCCCAAATGGGAAGATTTGGCTTGTCCTGTGCTTGGAGGCATATAAAAGCCCGACCTCAGAACAAAAATTCCTTATACCATATACGGTTGAGGGGAATATAAAAGGTATATCAGAATACGGAAAAGTAGACACGACATTGAGTGTAATCGAAGGAGAAGACCATTCCGTCACCATCAATCCCCAATACTACCCTTATGATAATGACAAAGCAAGCGATATAAGTATTTCATCCCCGATAAATATCGGTGAGAAGTTTACCCTTTCAGGGATAGTCAAACTCCGTGTCCCCCTCGGCTATTTTGATTCCGACGTGGACGGTCTTACTGTAAACGGGGTTGTACAACGCAGGCTGATGCTTCCTGAAGGCACGCCGTACATAGACGTTTACCCCGACATGTCACCCGACGAAGTGATAGAGGGAATCGTGACTTTCGATTACATCTATCCACGAAAGGTGCTTTCAATATCTTCTGTCGAGGAAGAAATGATTGATGTCACGGAAGGCGAGGAAAAGAAACCCACAGGAATGAAAGTACCGGTGTACACCATCAAGACCACCGGACTTGTGGGGTTCGACAAGTCCTATGTGATTTCAGAGGAACTTACGGTCACTTTCAAAACGGGTAGGCTTGCCGGACTTACTTTCGGCCTGACGTTCCTTCCGGAGAAGAGTGACGATACGTCCACATGCTTTGAAATAGTGGCCAATGAGGATTACGGAGGCCGTTTGCCGGATACGGTAATGAAGCCGTCTGACGGTTCCGACAGCACAGAGGCCGACACGTTCGTCATGGCCGGATACGACACGGAATATGTCTTTGAGAACCTTGTCCCGGAAGCGGAAGAGGAACTGAAGGCGGAAACGGAAAAGTGTGCCGAAAAAATCAGGAACAATATCGGTACCGTGTCGGCAAAACTCATGTCAGACTGGTCAAAGGCACGTAATGAGACACAGGATACGCCTTGTCCTTTCGGTGTCGGCCAAAAAGTGAGGGTAAACAACCCTTCATTCTTCCCAAGTCCCCGTACCATGCGCGTGCTTGGCTATGAACTGGCACTTGACATTCCATGGGATTCTCCGGTATATACCATAGGTGAAAGTGCTTCCTATTCCCGTCTTGGCGCACTTGAAGACAGGATTGACTCCATCAAACTGAACGGAAGCAGTTACTTCTCAGGAAAGGTAAGTTCTTCAACCTCCGGTACAAATGTATATTTGATAAAGAAGGATGACGAAACCGATCCGTCGGATACAAACGCTTATTCTTCGTTAAGGACAGACAAGGAGATAAAAGAAGGAATAGAAAAGAACAACAATGAACTGGGCAAGAAGTTCCTTTCAAAGTTAAAAGATGACACAGCTTCGGGTATAATTACTTTCCTTAGAGGTTTGATAATCGGGAATTTCTCATCCGGCGAATCGGGCGGCCAAATCTCGGACGACGGCGCGGCAGAGTTGGCCTCTTTGTTGCTGAGGGGCGCATTGGAGATTGGAAAGTATTCCGCAGGGAAATCGGGCGCGAAGATTGGCGAGGACGGTGCTGCGGAGCTGCTGAGCGTGTTGGTGCGTGGACTGGTAACTGCACAGGGCATACAGTCGCCGGGATTCTCGACAGGGGCATTGGGCACGGGGTTGTGCCTGAAAATGGACGAGAACGGGGATTCTTATATCGAGGTGGACCGCATGCTTGTGCGCAAGGTGGCCGAGTTTATCCAGCTTGTGATTCAGGAAATCAAGCACGTGGGGGGGCAAATCGTGCTTACCCCGGCCTCGATGAAGTGCATCCGCGTGGAAGACACGGGGAGTGCCTACCGTTGCTATTTCGAGGCGACGGACGGGGAAAAGACGGTGGAGAACCAGTTTGTCGCAGGTGACCAGGCACGCGCCCAGACGTTCAACGTGAAGGAGGGCGTGAACGAGAACGTGAAGAACACTTATTATTGGCGTCTGGTGACGGGCGTGGGGGACAACTACATAGACCTCTCGAAGACGGACTGCGACGCGGGGAGCACGGTACCGGCCGCCGGTGACGAAATCGTCCAGTTGGGAAACCGGAACGACGTGGCCCGACAGGCAGCCATTATCCTTTCGGCTTATGGGAACGATGCCCCTTATTTCAAGATGTACCGGGGCATCAACTCTTACAAACTGGAAGGCAAGGAGTTTGTCAACCTCTCACGGAAGGATGTCATGATTATCTCCGACAATATAAAATTGTCCACCGGCGAGACGGTGAAGGAATACATCAACGGCGCGGTGGGAGACGTACAAAGCAAAGTGGATGAAGTGAGCGGAAAGGTGGAGGACGCGGTGGAGCGTCTGGCGGAGCAGCAGAATTACATCGCCGCCCTACAGAAGATCATCGAGGACTTGCAGGACCAGATTGACGGTGTAATAGAAAGCCACTATGGTAAAACCGACCCGACAACCTCCAACTACCCGGCGAACGAGTGGACCACCGAAGAACAGAAACAAGCGCATTCAAACGACACTTATACCAATCTCAGCACGGGCAAGAGCTGGAAATGGGTGAAGGACGGTGACACGTGGAAATGGAACACCATCACGGACACGGCCACGGAAAAGGCTTTGGCCGCAGCGGCCAAGGCGCAGGATACGGCTGACGGCAAACGCAGGGTATTCGTCAGCCAGCCCACCACGGGACAGGCTTACGACGTGGGAGACCTTTGGGTGAACGCGACTTACGGGGAGACGTACAAGAACGACCTGCTGCGTTGCAAGACCGCCAAGAAAGAGAATGAGGCTTTCTCCATCTCGCATTGGGAACTTGCCTCACGCTATACGGACGACACGAAGGCCAACGAGGCGGCAGAGGCCGCACGGGAGGCTGCGGAGGCCGCGAATGCGGCACAGGAAGCCGCCGACGAGGCCGCCGCCACGGCAGGGGAAGCCAAGACGGAAGCACAAGCCGCCAACACGGAACTGGACAACCTGAAATCTGACGGCACGATAAGCCCGGTGGAGAAAACCGCGCTGAAGCAACAGCATGCCGACATAAAGGCGGAACACGGGCAGATAACGTCAGAGGCCGGAAAGTATTCCATAAGCGTGACGGACTATGAGGCCGCGTACAAGAAGGCCGATGCCGCGCTTACCAAATACACTGCCTCCACTCCCGAATACATCACCGTGGAATCCGACTATTCGGACATCTCCGCCTATTATTCCAAACGGCAGACGATATTGGATGCCATCGCCGCAAAGGCCAAGGAAGCGTCGGACGCGGCGAAAAAGGCAGCAGACGACGCTGCCGCGAAGGCAGAGGAGGCGGCAGAATCGGCGAGCGAGGCGGCACAAAAGGCCATAGAGGCCAAGACTGCCGCGGACAATGCGGCCAAGGCAGCGAAAAACGCCCAGACCGATGCCGACGAGGCGAACTCCATGCTTTCGGACATAGCCAACGACAACAAGCTCACGGCGCAGGAGAAACAGCAGACCAAGAAGGAATGGGACGTGATAGTGTCCGAGAAGCCTAAAAACGACGCTTCGGCCGACAAGTTCGGCGTATCCAAGACGGCCTACGGCTCCGCTTACACGGCATTAAGCACGTATATAACGCCCCTATTGTCAGATTTAAGCTCCACGAGCAACATCACGGGCACGGAGTTCAGGGCGAAGTTCAAGGCTTACTATGACGCGCGCACGGACTTGCTGAACGCCATATCGGCCAAGGCCGAGGAACTGGCCGACAACGCGCAAGAGGCGGCTGACGCGGCGGCGGAGAACGCCTCGCAGGCCATAGAGGACGCGGCGACCGCGAAGAATGCCGCCGACAAGGCGCAGGCGGACGTGGACGCCGAGAAGGAGCGCATGAACGATTGGGCGGCAGACGGCAAGTTCTCCCCTTCTGAAAAGAAGCAGTTGAAGGAGGAGCTTGCCCGAATCGACGGGGACAAGACGCAGGTCACGGACGGTTACACGAAGTACGGACTTGGCACTCCCACGGCTTATAACACGGCTTACACGAACTACCGGACGGCCATCAACGGCGTGGTGTCTTCCTCTTCGGAGACCGTGGCCATCCCTTCGGACTTCGCCACGAAGCGCACGGCGTACTATACGCAGAAGAGTGCCGCCCTGACGGCCATTTCGGACGCGGCGAAGGCGTACGCGGACAAGGTGGTGGCGGGGATTGAAGTAGGGGGACGGAACATCCTCATGGAAACTAACCAAGGAAAGAAAACATGGTACGCAAGTACGAGTGACGGTTCTTCACTTTTCATCATGACCGAATGGGTAGACGAAGGGGTAAAAGGTGTGAAGATTGAACTTACCAGACTACCATCCTCATGGAGTATTATTACTCGCAGTTTGGAAGGAACATTGGATTTACTTGAGCCCAATACCACTTACATGCTGAGTTTTGATATGCTTTCAAATATATCAAATACGTTATCAACCACGATAATGAATAGTAATGCTACTGGTAGACTTTCTAACTCTCCTTCGTTCAGTTTTGAGGCTAACAAGAAAAAGCACGTGGTATTAAAGCTTGTAACAAACGACCTGTCGGAAAAAGGGTCATCACAAGTCTTATATTTTGGATACAAATCCGTTGGATATTTATGTTTTAAAAACCTGAAACTCGAAAAAGGGAACGTTGCTACGGCATGGACACCCGCCATAGAGGACGTGAACGGGATGATAGAGGATGCCCAAAAGGCTGCAGATGACGCGGCGGAAGCGGCCAAGAACGCGCAGGCTGATGCCACGAATGCCAACAAGGAGCTGGCGAACATCAAGAGCGACAACCTCATATCCCCCATCGAAAAGACAGCCCTGAAACAGCAGCAGGCGGACATCCGTTCGGAATACGGGGAGATTACTGCCAACGCCTCACGCTATGCCGTGTCCACCACGGCTTACAAGTCGGCCTACGACCTTGCCAACGCTGCCCTGACGAAATATACGGCTTCGTCACCGGAATATATCACGGTGGGAAGTGACTACGCGAACATATCGGCTTACTACGATGCGCGGAAGACCATCCTCGATGCGATTGCCGCTGCGGCCAAGAAAGCTGCGGACGATGCGACGAACAAGGCGAATCAGGCTGTGGAGGACGCCGCGCGTGCGGGGCATTACTATCTTGACTTGGACAACGACGGCGGCCCGGTGTCGTGTGACGCCTCGGGGAACGTGACCGGAGGTTTCCCGAGCAGCAAGGCCACAGTATATTATGGCACGGAACCTGATACGGGTTGGGCGTTTACGGGTGCATTCTCCGGATGTTCCGGAAGCGTGAACTCATCGACGGGGCAAATCACGGTCACGGGGGTAAGCGCGGATACTGGCACGGTGACAGTAACGGCCAAGAAGAGCGGAAAGACAGACCTATCTGCGGTATTCTCTGTATATAAAGTAAAGGCAGGAGCGGACGGAGCAGACGGCACAAACGGCACAAACGGAGTGGGCATCAAGTCCATAACCAACAAGTATGCCGTATCCGCATCGAACACCACCGCGCCGACATCGTGGAGCGATACGGTACCTACAATGACCACCACGAACCGTTATCTGTGGAATTATGAAATTGTCACCTATACCAACAGCACGACAAGCGAGACCAAGAAGAGGGTCATAGGTGCATACGGGAATACAGGCAACACGGGCGCCACCGGGGCGACGGGTCCCAAGGGGGATGCGGCTGTATTCTACACCATAGAGCCTTCGGCAAACGTGGTGAAGAAGTCTTGGGACAACAAGCTAACCCCGACGTCCGTGACTTGTACGAAATACAAACAGACGGGAAGCAACGCAAGGGCAACAACTACGGAAAAGACATTGAAATACCAGCGTGTGGGCACGGACAGCAGCGTACAGACCGCCGCAAGCGGAAGTTCGGTAACGGTATCCCCTACTTCTACGACGACCTCCATAAAGTTCTGGCTTTATGACGGGAGCAATATCATAATGATGCAGGAAGTCCCTGTCGTGGGTGACGCTGTGGATGTTTATACCAAGGTGCATGCAGAAATAACTGCTGCGGAAGGTGAAATCGGTTTATTGTCTACCAAGGTCACTACCGTGACGGATTCCGTGACGGGGCTTGAGAAAGAAGTGGAGACCAATACCGCCGAAATAAAATCCGCCAAGGGACAGATTTCGAGCACGGCATCGCAAGTGAGTTCCTTGGGCACGAGGGTAAGTACCGTGGAGCAGACGGCCAGTGGCCTCACTACTACGGTGAACGGCCTTAACGGGAAGGTGTCGAAACTGGAACAGACGGATTCGAGCCTGACGAGCAGGATTACTTCGGCGGAGGGAAAGGTGAGCACCATCGAGCAGAAAGTGAGCAGCATTTCGCTGAAAGTAGACGGCATAGAGCCTGTGAACCTTTTCAGGGACGGTTCCTTCGAGTCCGGGTATAACACTTTCAGAACATCGGGAAGCGGTAAGGACGACGTGGAGGTCGGCATATCGGCCAACGGGAAAGTGGGAAAGAATGCCATGATGGTGAAATGGCCAGGCAAACGCACAACGGTCTACCTTGAACAAAATCCCTTCGTGAATCCCAATGCTACCTATACCGTCTCGTTCTGGATGTACACCAACGTAGCGACGAATTACCAGGCTTTCGTCATCAATGCATTAGACAAGAACGACAACAACCTAAGCGTGAACGACTCTACGTTAAACATTGAAATCCCCGGAACCAAGTGGACACAGTTCATCCATAGGTTCACGACCCCGGCCAACACGGAACGCCTTGAATTTTACTTCCGTGCCAGTACTAATGTAGAGAACGGAACGATTTCATATATTGACGGGTTCATGCTACTGAAGGGGGATTATCTGGACAATATCCCCTCTTATTTCATTCCTAACGACAGTGTGAACGGTGAAACCCTTCTCTCTACGGGAATAGATATAGAGAACAAAAAAGTCATTGTGACGAGTGACCAGTTCGTCATAAAGAACAATGACGGAGAGGTGACGGCGAGCGTGAATGAGGATGGTGTGCTTTCGGTGGGAAGCGGGGAATTCTCGGGTTTCATCCGTACCATACCGCGTATCATAACGAAGAATACGGGCGATAACGGAGATGTGGAGTTCAAGGACAATTACTACCAAATCAGCTTAAGCAACTTGTACAAAGGAGGCTTCATCTATGTGGACGTGGAATCGAACAGCTATGCCGGTGACGGAATCAAATTACCGTTGGGGCTAAAGTACGCCGGTGCGAGAGTGACTATCGTGAACAAGTATCCGGCCAAACGGCTTATCATAACTACAAGGCATGAGGCTTTGGACCCGGGTTACGGAGATTGGAGCGATGACGAGAACAATGCAATGCGGCTCGGTGGCGTACAGATAAGCCACGTGGAGATGGGAAATGTGAGCACACAAGGAAACAACCGTTTTGTGGAACTGCTTGCCGTTCCGTATTATCTGGACGAGACAATAGGCAGCGTAAAGTACCAGGGACAGGTGGAATGGGTGGTACTGAACAATCAGGAGTTCACGACGGCCAACAATACGACAGGGGTAAAATATGCGAAATTCAAATAACATTATTCATTTATTAAAAACAAAAGATTATGGAGATTAAGACAAACAGCACGAGGGTGATTTACAACGGAGAGACCACAACGGCAAATGCCAAGTACAACATCGAGTATGAGACGGACGGCAAGGAACTGAAACGCGTGAACGCCTTGGTGAACAAGGTGGAGGAAGTGGAGCTTCCTATGGAGGAAGGCATGCAGAAGGGCGTGCAGGAAACCCTGTTGGGCAGCATCTATTATGAGAACGGTTATTACACGATGTCGAACTTCCCGGAGAGTGAGGAACTGCCGAAGTACATATCGGATGCCATCCAGATAGTGAAGCAGATAAAAGAAGACGCTTCTGCCTGACTATTGAAACAACGGGTATAAGGCGGCGATGTCTGCCTTACCCGTTTGCCGGGGTCTTGTTTTGTGGGCCGGGGGGCTTTGGCATTAATTAGAAAAATGTATTGTAATGGAGAAAGCTATTATTGATTTTATTGAAAACCACATGATGAACCACATCATACTCATAGCGTTATGCGTGGCGGCCACGATAGGTGCAATGGCCGTGGATTTGGTCTCGGGGGTACAAAAGGCCAAACAACGAGGTGAGGCACGGACTTCTACGGGGTACAAGAAGACGGCCACGAAGGCAAAGAAGTATTTCACGCCTTTCCTGACGTTGTGTTTTATCGACATCCTTTGTTGCGTGGTGATTCCCATTCCGGTGTTCTCGATGTTGTGGACGGCTTACTGCATTTTCTGTGAGTTTGTGTCCGTAAGGGAGAAATCATGGCAGAAGGAGGAGCTTCGGAAGGCGGAGAAGACGATGAGAGTAATCATTGACAACAAGGATGAGATAGCCAAGATGGCGGCAGAGCTTCTGTTTCAAAGGGAGAATGAGAATAATACAGTAAAGAAGGAGGAAAAATAAGATGGCACTTAGGAATTTGAATTTCACCCTTCAGGGTGACAGGTATGTGGCGGAAGAGACGGTGAACGCGAACTATGCGCTTCATCTGGAAAGGAAGGCAGGCGGCGGTTTTTATATTTTGCAGCGCAGTTCGGACGATGGCATGTTCGTGTCGTGCCCGCTCCCGGCGGGCTTGTACAATCCCGGCCAGTTCATAGACTGGTGTTTCGGCCATGGCGTTTATCCGATGCACATCAGGATTGAGAGCATGACGGAGGTGACGAAGGGCACTATCAGGGAGGCGGAATGATGGAGAGGATGAACTTTTCACGGTTGAATATGACGGGGCTGGGTACAGCCCGCGTCAATTCTTCCGGTATCACGGAGTGCGGGGATTCGTATGAGCTTGTCGACAATGCCTTGCTCTTGGAGCAAGGGAAGGCTTGGCTTTGGGCTGACGGAAGTCCCGTAATGATGGCAGAGGTGACGAGAAGGACAGTTAAGAAACAATTAAAACATAAGTAGTTATGGCAGTAGAAGGAAAAACGATATTACAGACTACGGAGCGCACGGAGCTGACGGGGAAAGAGGGTATCCCGTTTCAGGAGGGGACGCAGAACGGGCACGTGCTGTTGGAGAAAATCAAGGAATATATTAGTAGTGACGTCTATATTTGCCCCGGTGCTTTTCAAACAACAGAAGGATGGTCTACAACAGACGTAGAATCTATTGTAGGGAATTGGGATGAGTTTACAAAAGCTGTCTCAGGTGGTAAGATAATTGTTGGTTATTTTCAAAACGAGGGACAATTTGTCAAAAGTACAGCCTCAGTGATAGAAAATGACGGGGTAACCTTTTTAAGTTTTAGCTTTTATCAGCTTCTTTGTGTATATATTATTGACCAAAGTTATATAACTATTGTTACTATTGATAATTTTCTTTGTGTGAGTTCTGTTGTAGACAGACTAAATAGTTCAGGAACTGAATTACCTCTCTCTGCCAACCAAGGTAGGATTCTTAATGAAAAGATTGCGGAAATCTCAAATCCTGTCTCTGCGGAAAAAGACGGATTAATGTCGAAGGAGGACAAGGAAGCCTTTGACAACATGAAAGACGGCGGTGCCATCGAGTACAAGGAAATTTCCGGGCAGACGGTGGATGCCGATGACCTTATCGTGCCGAAACTCACCGTAAGATACCTGAACAAGAACGCCTCCACAGCGGAAAACATATCGAATATACCGGCAAAGGGAGGCTTCGTTTTGGAATCAATGTGCGTGAGGTATGTGGATGAGGATAATTGCGGGTATATACAGACGTATTACTCCCAGAATTCGGATTCGAGGATACTCCCCTTTTCCCTCACAAGACAATATACAAACGGGAAGTGGACTGAGTGGCGGAGTACCGTGGGAAGATACCTGTGCGTCAATGAAGCCTACGAAAAAGTGGGAACTACTTTTTTAGGCACCGGGTTCCAGGTGGGGAACATATTCGACCGCTCCATAGTGAAAGACGGGGCTTTGGCCATTTCAACTCAAGACGTTGCCCTTCACCTGACAGGAGTTAAAAACAGTACCACTTATAAGGTTGTGTCGAATTCTTCAGTGGGATACTGGATGATGAAGAACTGCCCGGAACAATTTTTCCATGCCGGAAAGGTCGCAGTAAGTGAAGACAAGACAAGCGAATCGGATGAGACGAAAAAAGAATACGTGGCCGAAGTGGTGTCCGTGGATGCGGAAGGGGGGACCGTGACGTTCTCGGAGAGCTTGAACCCATACACGGATTTCAATGATTATTCCGCCTCGTTCAAAGCCTATGCGGAAAACGGTTCGTTGTGCCTTTCGGCAGGCACTTCCACATTTCTCGGCATCGCCGGGGAAGAGTGCGTGGCGGGCGCGGAAAGTGCTGACGGGTGCGTTGCCCTTGGCGACCGTTGCGTGTCCACGGGTGGTTGTTCCGTGGCATTGTGTTGGCAAACGGTGGCGCGTAACTTCGCCGAGACGGCATTGGGGATATCCAACAAATCGCACAAAGGGGATTCTGCGGACAAGCAGACATTGTTTTCCATCGGCAACGGGACGCAGTATTTCAACGATTGGGGGACGGCAAAACAGAAGAACGCCATGGAGGTGATGAAGAACGGTGACGTGTACATCGAAGGTATCGGCGAATATGACGGAATCAACGATGGTTTCACAGCCCAATCCGTGCAGGAAGTAATCTCCGGTTTGCTGTCGGAGGTTTCGGCATTAAAGGAGGAAATAGAAGCTCTAAAGGGAAGCGGAGCATGAAAAAAGGGAGGCCGCCGCCTCCCTACACATTAACCTTAATCTTAATACTTTATGAAAACATATTAATTACGTAAGCGTCCCTCGCGGGAGGCGGAAACAAAGTTAAACAAAAAAGTGGAGATATGAAAGCAAGTAATTCATTGATTGAGGCGATAAAGAGGTTCGAGGGATTCCGGGGCACGGCTTACCGTTGCCCGGCGGGCGTGTGGACGGTGGGCTACGGGCATACGGCGGGCGTAAAGCGTGGCGACAAGATGACGGAGGGCGAGGCGGAACGTCAGCTCAGGCGTGACTTGGCGGAATATGAAGCGTTCGTGGACAAACTGGGCGTGACGGAGAGGCAGAACAAGTTTGACGCGTTGGTGGATTTCGCGTATAACCTTGGGTGCGATGCGTTGGCCGGTTCCACACTTTTGAAGAAAATACGGGCTTGTGCGCCTGATGCGGAGGTGCGTGGGGAGTTCATGAAGTGGGTGTATGCGACCGTGGCCGGGAAGAAGCGGAAGCTGGAGGGACTGGTGAAGCGCAGGAAATGGGAGGCTGACAGGTTCTTTAATATCGCGTGAGGAAAAGGATGAGGTATGAATGGGGAAAAGGATGAGGAATATTGGCCGATGCTTGACGATGGCGGAGGAGACGACGGGAAGGGTTTGCCGCCTTGGTTGGTTTTCCTCGTGTTGGCCGTGGGTGTCTGGATGCTGGCGCGGGCGTTGGCGGTGTGAAATAAATGATTATTAACCCGGTGGCGGGGAAGCGGTCTTTGACTTGGTGGGATTGCAGTTAATGAAGATAAATAAGGCTTAACAAGCTTGGAAAAATGAACAAATTACTCTACTTTTGTTCTATTCAAATGTTAAAATATGAAAGATAATGCACTTTCTGTGGCTAATTATTTCATTGATTTAGCGAAAAAGGAGAATAAGAATCTAACACAATTAGGTTTGATGAAACGTGTCTATATAGCTCATGGATTCTCTTTGGCGATAAACAAGGAATCTTTGCTTGACAAACGTTTTGACAAGGTGGAAGCATGGAAATACGGGCCTGTAATTCCATCTGTTTACCATTCTTTCAAGCAATACAAGGCCGACCCGATAACAGAAAAGGCCGTTGTGATGGATTGGGACGAGAATAATTGTACGATTTCATTTCCGGAGCCAGTGTTGGAGGGTGACAAGGCAAAGAAAATTGTTGAGATGGTATGGAAGCGTTACCGTGATTTTACGGATGCTGAAATGGTCACTTTGACGCACCGAAAAGGTACGCCATGGTCTGTTTGTTATGTACCGGAACAAAATGTTCCTATTCCGGATGAAGTAACAGCCCTGTATTATGAAAAGCTTGTTGAAACGGTATTAAAGTCGCACAAGTCATGAAAGGAAAGTTTGAAGACCTTATGCGAATCCTTTCTGATGAAGGCAAGGACAAGGAGGAATCCGAAGAATCACAGGTGAATTTGTTGGAACAAACCTCCAATGAACTGACAATAGATTACCTGCGTGCACAGATAGACCGCCAAAGGGAGGAAATAGAGGGACTTAAACAAGACCGTGAGCAACGGAAAATATTCAGTTACGTGATATTTGGATTCATGTGCATATATATGTTGATATCTCTCGCTCTTGTGTTCTTGGACGGATACGGGATAATATTCTTGTCAGACAAGGTACTTATAACCTTACTTACCACATCGTTGGCCAATGTGATAGGGATATTCAATTTTGTTGCAAAATATTTGTTTCATCCTAAAAAATGAAGATAGTCCCTTGCATCAGGGGAATAGTAGTCAAGCTACACGAAACCATTCCGTTAACCAAGCGGCAATCCCACATAAACAAGTCGGGGTTGCCGCTTTTTCGTTGCCACAAAAAGAAGTAGGAATGAAGAGTTTTTTTAAAGTGTTTTGGCCTTGGCTGATGGTGCCGGTGTTCTGGCTCGTGGTCGGCCTGTTATTGTTTGCTATGTGTGGATGTGCACGGGTACAATATGTTCCGGTGGAAACGGTCAGGGTGGACAGCGTGTATGGTGTACGTTGGTTTTCGGACAGTACTTTCCTCAAAGATTCTATTTACATAGAGTTGAGGGCGGAGAGGGACACAGTGTATAGGACAGAATATAGGTATCGGACACATTGGAGAGACCGCGTGGTGCATGACACATTGGAGACGGTCAGGGTGGACAGTGTATCAGTACCGGTTCCGGTGGAACGTAAGCTTTCGCGGTGGGAGGAAACCAAGCTGCATTACGGAGGATTTGCGCTTCTGGCTGTGGTTGTTTGTATTCTTATCGGATTCGGAAGGTTTGTGTACAGGCTGAAAAAGTAACGTTTGCTCCTTCGGGGACGGGAGTATAAAAAAAGCCCCCAACGTTCCTTGCATTACCACATGACAAGACGCGAAAATAGCTCGCGCGTTGAGGGCTTTATGTCTTCATCGCGAGCTATTGTTGTATATAAACGCCTTGTCATGTGGTTTGACAAAGGTATGAATAAAAATTGAATATTGTATGTGTAAGGCAGATATTTTTAATGAGATTATTCAGGTTGTCAGCAGGGAAACGGAGATTGCACCCAAAGTCATATTGTCGGGAAGCAAGGAGGCGGAGGTCGTCGATGCGCGTTACTTGCTTGTGTATTTCCTTTTTAAGGAGGGCTTCTACCCTTCCCAGATTGCATCATTGGTCGGCAAGACGAAACGGGCGGTAAACTATATGCTGTCTAACTTTTCTTCACGTGTGAGGTGTGGGAAAATGATGGGAATATATCGGGAAAGAATCGGGAATGAGTTGGGAAAGAATTGATTTTGAGTGACATAATGTATTTGTAGTTTTGCAGGGTCAGGATATGCCTGACCTTGTAACTATTAATTAAAAATACATTATGGAGAGAACTTATGTTTTTAATCAGGAGCCTTCGAGCGGTGGGGGCAACAAGTTTGACATCATGGCCATGCTTCCTAACCTGATGGGCGGCAAGGGAGTGGATCCTAACCTGATGGCGCTCCTTTCTCAGGGACGCAACAACCAGGACCAATGGGGAGGCTCATGGTGGTTTATCTGGATTATCCTGCTTTGGTTCTGCTGGGGCGGTAACGGATTCGGTTTCGGAGGACGTAACGGAGGAGGATTACCTGCTGAATTGAACGGTGATGTGGGTCGTGAATACCTGATGAGCGCCATTCAGGGTAACGGCAATGCCATTAACCAGCTCGCTTCTTCTTTGAACTGTTCTACACAACAGTTGCAGACGGCTTTGTGCAATATCCAAGGCTTGATTCAGGGTGTAGGGA
>ULKH01008233.1_pt1 | contig 29054 bp, 25 predicted proteins | sample 1951111 | NCBI WGS metagenome assembly ULKH01 (sample SAMEA4835496, study PRJEB28245) | human gut metagenome | biome: gut microbiome; material: fecal sample | place: Denmark | collected 2008
AGATGTTGCAAGCGGTGCCGTAACAGGCAACATCAGCATGAACACAACGGGGGCCGGGAACAGTCTGGCCCAATGGGGAATGCAAGCAATGCAGAATGCCTACCAGAAAACGAGCAACGCTATCGGCAAGGCCATCAAGAAAAACAAGGTGAAGCTGAAATACGGAACCTTTGTCTATCTGGTAAACGGTAATAACAAACAATAAAAGATTATGATAGAAACAGATCACATATACCACATGGACTGCCTGAAAGGAATGAACCAAATGGCAGACAACAGTGTAGATGCCATCATTGCCGACCTGCCGTATGGTGTACTGAACAACAGAAACCATTCAGCAGTATGGGACAAACAACTTCCCTTGGACCTGCTGTGGGAACAATATCTTCGTATTACCAAGCCGGAGAGTCCCATCATCCTGTTTTCACAAGGCATGTTTACAGCAAAGCTGATGCTTTCGCAACCACAAATGTGGAGGTATAACCTTGTATGGCATAAGGACAGGGTAACAGGACACTTGAACGCCAACCGGATGCCGCTGCGCCAGCATGAGGATATTATAATCTTCTATAGGCACCAACCAGTTTATCATCCGCAGATGAAGCCCAGCCTGCCGGAGCAAAGAAACCACAGCCGCCGGAAAACAGAAGGATTTACCAACCGGTGCTATGGCAAGACAGAACTGTCTCCCGTACGTATGGCTGATGACAAATATCCCACTTCGGTAATCGCCATACCCAAAGAACACCGTAAGGGCACATTCTATCATCCGACGCAAAAGCCGGTAGCCTTGCTGGAATATCTGATACGAACCTATACGGACGAAAAAGACATAGTTCTGGACAATTGCATAGGCTCGGGCACAACTGCAGTAGCCGCAATCAGGACAGGGCGACATTATATAGGCTTTGAAACCGAAAAGAGCTATTATGAGATAGCCCAAAAACGTGTTAACGAAGAGCTGCAGCAGCATAATACTGAAATACAGGCAACAAAAGAAAAATAAAAGGACAAAACGAAATGTATATGAACTTGAAAAGAACAATAATGGTATTATTCCTCACAACGGGGCTGTTTGCCGGACGTGAGGTGCTGGCACAGCGTACCTATGAAGAGATGGAACATCTGACAGTAAACGAACAGGTTACAACCGTGATTACAGCTTCTGAGCCCATACGTTTTGTAGATATCTCTACTGAAAAAATTGTGGGGGATCAGCCCATAGACAACATTATCCGTCTAAAGCCTAAAGAAGCCGGGCATGAAGACGGTGACATACTGGCTATTGTGACTATCGTGACAGAACGCTACCGCACGCAGTATGCCTTACTCTATACAACCCGGATGCGGGAAGCTGTTACGGACAAAGAGGTGCTTTTACAAGAGCGTGAAGCCTTCAACAATCCGGCAGTTTCGATGCCACTTGCCGATATGGCCCGATTTGCCAGACGCATCTGGAATTCATCGGCCAAAATAAGGAACGTAGCAAGCAAAGAGCATCGGATGGTCATGCGCCTGAATAACATCTATTCAGTAGGTGATTATTTTTTCATAGACTTCTCTATTGAAAACAAGACCAACATCCGCTTTGACATTGACGAAATACGTATCAAACTTGCCGACAAGAAAGTGACAAAAGCCACCAATTCACAGGTAATCGAACTGGCACCGGCTCTCGTTCTGGAACCAGGCAAGACATTCAGACACGGCTACCGTAACGTGATTGCCATAAAGAAACTGACATTTCCCAATGACAAGGTGCTGACCATTGAAATGACAGAGAAGCAGATAAGCGGACGCAACATCAGCCTGAACATAGATTATGAAGATGTCCTTTCGGCCGATTCGTTTAATTCTAATCTTTTGGAGGAGGAATAGCCATGAAAAAGATGATTTGTTTTTCCCTCTTGTGCATGTTCCTCTGTATAAGCGCATCGGCGCAACGTAACAGCGGCCGTCTTTTGCTTGGTACCGGACTATTATACAAGAACGGTATGGAAGCTACACTCGCCTACGAACATGAGGTAAACTACAGACACACATGGGAGTTTTTTGCCAACGGCTATCTGCAATGGACGGACTGCGGAACCTGCGGACATGTCTGTCCGGAAAGTTTCTGGAGGAATTATCGCACCTGGGGAGTCGGAATCGCATACAAGCCCTGCGTAATCAGAGGACGTAACCACTACGGAAGTCTTCGCATTGGAGGTTCAGGAGGAAGTGACACACAGAAATTCGTGGCAGGAATACATCTGGGCTATGAACATAACTATGTACTACGCTCCGGCTGGACTTTTTACTGGCAGGTAAAAAACGACGTGATGATCAAAGGAGCTGACCTATTTCGTACAGGTATAGCACTGGGTATAAAACTACCAATAAAATAAGGGAAAAGATGAAAGAAAAGACTATAACAAGAATCTGCCGGTTGTTGCCGGCAATGCTGATTGCCGCAATGCTGACAGCTTGCGATGCACACATCGAGGAAACAGACATGACTGTACGTCCAGGACATATCCTTTGTGAAGACGGTTCGACTGTACCTTATGAAATGTATGACAAAACAAGAGAAAAAGCTATCGCTGTAGTATTTGACACAGACACCCATGACGGTCACAAAGGAATCGGGTATGCCGTCTATCTCTGGGAATTTAAGGAACAGGCGTTTGCAGACAGTCTGGGTATCGAACAAGGAACATCTGCCAATACAGATGCCTATGACGGCAATGCCAATACATTTGCCATCTACTATACAAAGGAAACTGCCTCTCCCATGGCAGAATCCGTGCTTGACATGTGGAGATACGGACAGAGTGCCTTTATCCCTTCAGTAGCAGAGATGCGTTTGCTGTACTCTGCCCGCCAGACTATAAACCCCGTAATAGAGCTATGCGGTGGAGATCCGCTTCCGGAAACCTCCGACGACTGCTGGTATTGGACTTCGACAGAAGTGGATGGACAGCAGACTGCCAAAGCCTGGCTTTATTCATTGGGCAGCGGGTCAATGCAGGAAACGCCAAAGACACAAGCTCACCGTATAAGACCTATTATCTCTCTGAACAAATAAAAAAAGAGAACAAATCAAAAACGGTTATCATCATACACAAACACACTCGATAAAGATTATGGAAGAAAGTAAAGAGTTGCAGGGATTCTACAGAATATTCCGGGCTGTAATCTACATATCCGTACTTATGGAATTCTTTGAATATGCACTGGAGCCGGCCCTGCTTGACAGTTGGAGCGGAATATTGTGTGACATACACGGACGCATCAAGCGCTGGATGATATATAATGACGGACACCTGGTGTACAGCAAGGTAGCAACCTTCCTGCTCATCTGTATCACCTGTATCGGCACCCGCAACAAAAAACAGCTGGAATTTGATGCCCGGCGAATGGTGCTGTATCCGCTTGTGGGCGGTGTGGGGCTGATTGTACTGTCCGTATGGCTGTTCGGATATAAAATGGGCATGCGGCTGTACACCTTGCCCCTGAACATTTGGCTCTACATGGCAGCCTCACTTGCCGGTGTCATACTGGCACATATTGCCCTTGACAACATTTCAAAGTTCCTGAAGGACGGTCTGATGAAAGACAGGTTCAATTTTGAGAATGAAAGTTTCGAACAAAGCGAGGAAATACAGGAAAACAAATACAGCGTAAATATCCCCATGCGCTACTACTATAAAGGTAAATTCCGCAAGGGCTGGGTAAGCATAAGCAACCCCTTTCGCGGGACATGGGTAGTAGGTACACCGGGTAGCGGTAAGACATTTTCAATCATCGAACCGTTCATCAGGCAGCACTCGGCCAAGGGATTTTCTATGGTAGTATATGACTACAAATTCCCTACCTTGGCGACAAAACTATATTATCATTACAAAAAGAACCAAAAACTCGGCAAGCTGCCAAAAGGCTGCAAGTTCAACATCATCAACTTTGTGGATGTAGAATACAGCCGTCGTGTGAACCCCATACAGGCAAAGTATATAAACAATCTGGCCGCCGCCAGCGAAACTGCCGAGACCTTGCTTGAATCATTGCAAAAAGGAAAGAAGGAAGGAGGTGGTGGAAGCGACCAATTCTTCCAGACCTCCGCTGTGAACTTTCTGGCAGCTTGTATCTACTTTTTTGTCAACTATGAGAGAGAACCCTACGACAAGGACGGTAACATGCTGTATGCTGAGAAACATCAGGATCCTGAAACAAAATTCTGGAAGCCGACCGGCGTGGTACGTGACAAGAAAGACGGCAATATTGTAGAACCTGCTTACTGGCTGGGAAAATACTCGGATATGCCACACATCTTGTCATTCCTGAACGAGAGCTACCAGACTATCTTCGAGGTATTAGAAACAGACAATGAGGTGGCTCCCCTTCTTGGCCCGTTCCAAACGGCTTTCAAGAACAAGGCCATGGAGCAGCTTGAAGGTATGATCGGTACCTTGAGAGTATATACCTCCCGTCTGGCCACCAAGGAATCATATTGGATATTCCACAAAGACGGAGACGATTTCGACCTGAAAGTAAGTGATCCGAAGAACCCAAGCTACCTGCTCATAGCCAACGATCCGGAAATGGAAAGTATCATAGGTGCGCTGAACGCCCTTATCCTGAACCGCCTTGTAACCCGTGTGAATACCGGACAGGGCAAGAATATCCCAGTGAGCATCATCGTGGACGAGCTGCCGACACTGTATTTCCACAAGATAGACCGGCTCATAGGAACAGCACGAAGCAACAAGGTAAGCGTGACGCTGGGATTCCAGGAACTGCCGCAGCTTGAAGCCGACTACGGCAAGGTTGGTATGCAGAAAATTATCACCACAGTGGGTAACGTGGTCAGCGGTTCTGCCCGCTCGAAAGAAACACTGGAATGGCTGTCGAATGACATCTTCGGAAAGGTGGTCCAGCTGAAAAAAGGCGTAACCATAGACCGTGACAAGACAAGTATCAACCTGAACGAGAATATGGACAGCCTGGTACCTGCATCAAAGATATCCGACATGCCTACCGGATGGATATGCGGACAGACAGCCCGTGACTTTGTGAAAACAAAGGTAGGAAAAGGAGGAGCAATGAACATTCAGGAATCAGAAGAATTCAAGACCACAAAGTTCTTCTGTAAAACGGATTTCGATATGGAAGAAATAAAGAAAGAAGAAGCCGGATATGTACCACTGCCCAAATTTTATACATTCAATTCAAGGGATGAAAGGGAACGCATCCTGTACAAAAACTTTGTACAGGTAGGACTGGATGTGAAGGAAATGATTAAGGATGTACTAAACAAACGCGGAGCAAAATGAAGCATAGAAAAATATTTATCTTCATGCTGATGATAGCGGCTATGACGACAGTATATGGGCAGGAAAGGTACAGAGCAAAACCGGCATCCACCCAACTGTCCATATACAGTCTTCCCCCGCTGGAAAGGGCTATAAGTTGTATAAAATTCTATGATTATGACAAGTAATATATTATGTAAAGTGCGAGTAAAAGTTGGTTTGTAATCAAGTTGTTATAAACCAACTTGTCACTTACACTTTACATAATATTATCAATGTCCAAGTCCCTTTAACCACTCTAATAAGTTCTTATTTCGTTCCCACTCTTTCTCTGTTATAGTATTAGGGGTTAATCTGGTATAGGCATTTTCAAGTGCTTCACGTTTTGCTTTGGAGTCGGCACGTGCATAAATATCAGTAGTCTGTATGGAAACATGCCCTAAAATATCACGTATATATACTAAATTTACTCCTGCCTGTAAAAGATGCATTGCTTTACTATGTCGAATAGAATGACAACTTATTTTCTTTGGAATAAGTTCTGGTTGCTGTTTATTTGCCATGTCTGCATAAATTTTCAGAATATACGTAATACCCTCTCTTGTTAATTTTTCATGCCTACCATTGAAAAATAAAGGCTTTTTCATCATGTTGGGATCATTCAAATTGTTTTCTTCCATATAACTACGCAAAATGTCAACTTGTGCTTCTGCCAAGGGGACTATACGGGTTTTGCGTCCTTTCCCTGTTAATCGTATAGTGTATGGTGTTGTATCAATACGTACACAATCTACTGTGAGATCTGCGATTTCCTGTACTCTTGCACCTGTATCGTACATTAATGACAATAATGCTAAATGACGACGTCCTTTCCATGAAGTTGTGTCAGGCTGTGCCAACAATAATTTCATTCCCTCCATTGAAAGATAATTAGGAGGACTTATTTCTGTTTTTTTTGCCTTTATCGACAATATACTTTGCCATTCTACCATATTATCTATTACTATATATTGGAGATACGAACAGAATGACCTGATTGCAGCAAGTCTATAATTACATGTTGCCGAAGTATTCTTTTTAGTATTGTGAAGCCATTGTAGATAATTGATGACATTATCCCGTGTAAGATGTTTCAATAGAAGTCGTTCAACGGGTATTCCATTGATTTCTTTCATATAATTGATGAATTGTACGAAAGAATCACGATAAGAAGCAATTGTGTTTTTGCTCACATTTCGTTGATGTGGCAAATATTCAGATAAAAATCGCGTTAGATATTTTGCAAAATCAGTCCTGGTAGTCATAATCTGTTGTTATTTTTGGATAAACAAAAGCATTTATAGGAGAACACTGTTTTTCAAACTCCGGATACATCATACAGGTAAGTCGTACATATTTTTCAGTAGAAGAAAGAGAACGGTGCCCAAGACATGCGGAAAGTATTGGTAGCCCTGTGTATAAATCCATGCCGTTATGTCCCATTTGTACAAGCGAATGTACGGCAAAAGTATGTCTCAAGTCATGGATACGTGGCCCTTGTCGATTTCCTATATATGGTATATTGCATATTTTTAGCAGTTTATGAAAAAAGACATAAAGAGTACATACCCTGAAGCTTGTTCCGTCTAATTTGGTAAAAAACAGATGATTGGGATGAGAAATTTTTTCTATAGGCATTCTATTCCGATATTCTATATATTGTTTTAACACAATTACCATAGATTCACCAATAGGAACAAGGCGTTCACATCTGTTTTTTGTCTTGCGGAGATGTATGTATCCAGAGTCAAGATTTACATCCTCATTACGCATATATAAAGCCTCGGACACACGCATTCCTGTGCTATAAAGTAATCGAAGAATGACTGGCATGGAAATGATAGCTGTTTTCATACATTTGTTAAACAAACGGCTGCTATCGGCAGCAGTAAACAATTGAGATATTTGCTCATGCGTGTATATATAAGGTGTAAACTCCGATTTTGGTTGCTTTGGTATAATAGGTATATAACATACGCATCCATTGCGGCACATCAATGAGGTCAGTTGGCGCAATACAAGATATTTGCCATAAATAGTGATCTCTTTATCTGATATACGTGATTTATGCCATCTCTTAACAAACTCTTCTGTTATATGTGGTTCCTGCAATCCTATAGAATTAGCAAAATCATCAAATTCTTTAAGTATCCATCTTACACGAGAATCAACAATACCCATTGATTTTCGGATTTCCAACATTCGTTTAATGTATGGAGATAAAACACTACTGTAATTGAACTGTTCAGCCATAAAATGCTCCTCCTTTCTGCGTATAAAAACTATCTGGAATAGGTGGTACAGGTAATACACATTTCCTTAAAGCTACAAGGTTTATTTTTAGATAAGTCATCGTTGTTGTAGTGTTGCGATGTCCAAGAACTTCTGATATAGTAGGCATGGTAGCCCCATTTTCAAGCATATTACTTGCTAAGGAATGCCGTAAAGAATGAGGACCATGGCGTTTTTTATCAATATTTACACCAGACAGACGGATTATTTTATTGATATTACCACAAACCATAGACTGAGTGGCAGCAATATACGGGGCGCGACTTGATAGAAAAATGTTTTGGGAAGTAGATGCTGGACGTCCATATCTAAGATAGTCTATTATGGCATTACCGACATCTGCCAATAATGGAAGTTCAATGGTTTTACCTGTTTTTTGTATCCTCAATTTAATGAGATCATTATCCCAATCTATATCTGAGAACTTCAAACTCATAATATCTGAAGCACGCAAGCCCAATCTTGATGCTAATAAAATCATTGCATAATTGCGCTTGCCCAAAGCACTACTTCGCGATACAGAATTTTCTATAACTTTAATCTCTTCCGTTGTATAATATGATGGTATGCGTTCTTTCTTTCGTAATTTATATGTAGCGAAGAATTCCTCAAATCGTCCATCTATAATGTTCTCTTGTCTCCAAAAAAGAAAGAGGCATCGAATAATAGACAAAGTCTTTTCCCTGTTTAGCTGTTGGGAAGAAAGAAACCGTATAATATGTTCTTCTGTTATCTGTTTTATATTTTGTACTCCAATCATGTCTAAGTAATACAAAAAATTACCCAAACATGAACGATAGTGCTTTAACGTACTTTTGCCACGGCGTAAAGAAATCAAATGTAGAACCAACTTCTCCATCTGTTTTCCAATAGCACCATCAAGAGGATAGATAGCTGCCCTAACACATTGTTTTCTAACATATCCTACTGTCATAATATCATTAAGAGCATGTATACTACGTATCCTTTCACATTCATGATTACTCATGCCTTGATGTTGAGTGGACTCTATAAACTCTGCACCTACATCAAGTGTATACATATCAATGCCTTTGTCCGACATGTACTGTAAAATACCTTTTGTCCACAAACACTTGTAATAGTCAATAGAGCCCTTCGCATAACCACTTTCATAAAAGTAATTGAGGCATTGCTCAATGAGCTTTTTAATTTCTACTTTTTCCATAAAATCATTCTTTAATAATTAGATATATACAGAATGCAATATAATGAGAAGTTTTTATACGAAGGGGCTAAATAAATTCTTTAATATTCAATAAGTTTGCTCATTTTATAAGTCTTGCACTTTACATAACATATTACTTGTCATAATCATATTTATGAGTAGCTTATCATAAGTTTGAGGGATGGCATGGTGAAAAAAAACACTGGCCTTATGTAGGATGGGGACATAGGGTACTTCCGAGGGAGAGATTCACGAATGACATCACAAAAGTTCAGGGAGATTCTATCTTAAGAGCGGACATGATGAAACTTTGCCGTTTATTCAGTAAATTTGGCCGTGATTCAGTGCTTTTAGCCTGTCTGGCATACCAGGTTGGAGCCTATAGACTTTTAGGTAGTAAAAATCATCCCAAAAGCAAACTCATACAAAAATTGGAGGCTGGTAACAGGGACATTTATAATGAGTACATCTCTTTTCGTTGCTACAGAGGTAAAGTTGTACCTAGTATCGAGAGAAGAAGGAAAGTGGAATATATGTTGCTCTTTGAATCAATAATGTGTACTTTATCGAATACTTACAGCTCTCAAGTACTATTTCGTCAAATAATGTAAGGTATTTTCTTTTTTTGGAGCGCGAGCATATCAGCATGGGAAATTTATTCTTCGTGAAATTAATAATGGCTATATTTTTGAGGACTTTTAAGATACGTTCTTGTGAATAAGCATAAACTATAACTCATAAACTAATGTTATTGAAGATAATAAATAGATTTCAGCCAATGCTAAACCCTAATTTAATTAGTATAATATGATTTTTTGTTATAAAAACTATGTATGCAAATATTACTGTAAATCAATTTATAGACTAATTCACTGAAGAGTATTTACTAAATATATTTAATGAAAACTGGTTTAGATTATAGAAATCGACTCAATTCATAAATTTTCATTTGCGCACCATCAACTCTTCAGGTAGATTTTCTGAAAAAAAATCAGCTACACTGTGCACTTCATTAAATTATTACATATATATAAGTCAGTAGCAAAAGATACATTATAATTAGACGGTGTGAATACTATCCTCTTCAATCATATATAATAATGGAATTTTATTTGTATTAGTTATTTCCTCAATATAAATGTTCTTAAATTTAATCATGTGGTATAATAAAATCTCAAATTCATTTTTATAAAATAATCTTCCATTATCAAACAGAATATTTCCTGGAGTTCCTTCTATGATTAACAATTCAAAATAAGCTTTTACTTTATGTTTAGCCATCTGTTTCTTTACTACCTCCGTCATACTTTCAATCTCAGAAACTATTTTGTCAATAGGTACATTATTAAAGAATTGCTGATAAGCTGTACCTGCTTCATCGAAACAAAAATTTTTAGGATTTGTGAAGACGTGCATAAAATCTTTACTCAACTTAAACATATTATTGATTTTAGGAGTATTCCGATACAGAGCAAAACAGCCTGTTAAGTAATCATGTCTAGCACTTATAATGTCATAAGTTTTAAGAAGTTCATTATTTATAAAATCCCTAATATTACCAAATACTAAATCAACATCACAATATCCCCAAAAATCATAACCACTTATTAATTTATTGAATATCAAACCTATTGCTGGTCTAAAATCACATATTTTATAGTTCCGTTCAAGTGAAATCTTAAAGCCAAGGGACTGAGAAGCATCTTTAACAAATTGTTCTTTAGTATATTCAAGCACTCTTATATTGGAAGATAACTCGTGAAATTCATTAGGAAAATCTGTTAAAATATAAAAATCAATACTTTGATTATATTTACATGATGCTAAGAAATATGATAAATACCATTCATATTTACCAAACAATAAAACAATAAAGGCTATTTTAAACTCCATAAATAAATACTTAACATTAGTGGAGGGGAGAATATCCCCTCCTTTTCAATTTGTCAATTAATGCAATCCATAGCAACCGCAGTTTCCAGTTGCTCCTTTGATACATCTGTCTCTGTAATCAGGACAAGTTCCACCTACACAACTAAATGCTGACGGTGAACAAGTGTTTGAAGTACCACTTCCTCCTAAAACATTCTTTAATTCCTCTTCATTTAATGAAGACTGAATCGTTTTTAAACTAATTTTTTTCATAATAAATAAAATTAAAACATTTAAAAATTAATCGCCCTACATATGGGGATTTAAGTCACTTATATTCGAAATATATTTTAAATCGTTTATTTTATAATTGTCAGGTAACAGATATCCATTTACTAATATCGTAGGAGTTGCACGTAAATTATTAATTTCTTTCCAATTTTTATGCTTCTCTAATTCAGTCATACTCCTTTCACTTTGTATATTAACTTCTGGATATAATTTAAAGAATTTCTCTTTATTGAGTTTTCCAAAGTTATACCATTGTTCAAATATATAATTTCTTTCATTTTCATTCTTCATAAAATATGTTTCGATTAAGAATCGTGCACTAACTTCTAGATCATGACTAAAAGAAGAAAATATATACTGAATGCATATATTTTTGTTTTCAAGCAATAATTCTTTTATTCTTAAATGTGTTTTTGCACAAGGTTCACAGTGCGGATTTGTTAGGATTGATATTAATATGTTTCCATTCGGGTTTCCAAATATTATATTTGATGTTTTTCTTTCTACTTGAATAAATTGAGACTTTTTTAATAACGCAATAAAAATCTGTTCATCAGACTTCATTCTATTTAGATTGTAACTTAATTCTGTCGTTCGTCTAGATTCTGATAAAATACTTGTAATAAAATTAGTTGTCAATATAGAGAATAGAAAGACAGAAGTCACCAATATAACATTATAATCTATTTGTACACAAGGAATACCTTTATTGTTCAACACGGATGAAATAGAAATTAACCATAAGATTCCAAGGACTAATAAACATAGTATACACCATTGTTTAGCTATATATTTTTGATACCAAATACTCCAAAATGAGAATAATAAGGAACATAAATTTATATATACTAAATAAATATAAGAGTCAGGATAAAAAGAGAGTAATAATATATTTGCGATAAAATATCCAAATCCTATTTCTCCTAAGCCGATAATACCGAATAACGTAGAAGCTTTTGATTCTAAGATATTATTACATTCTTGTTCCTTTAGCAAAGAACATATTTTATCTGTATATTCATTTGATATATGAAGTTTCTTCTCTAAAATAAGATAGCAGACATATGCTCCTATCAAACTTAATAGTATGGGACATAAATATTTTAACTCATAAAATACCGCATTATAATAAGCCCCACATAATAGAATAACAAAAGCGGCCATTAACAAAACAATCTGCAGAAAGTTTTGTTTTAAATTCTCAATATAATGCTGCTTGTAATTTATTTCCTTACTAATATTACTTTTAGATAAAAGCAAGGTATAACCACTCCATAATTTTAAGAAATCATCAATTGGAGCTTGAATCTTTAATCCTTCCCATAAATATTTAACTTCTTTATCAGTAACCTCATAAACAAGATAAAAATAATTATTTGCTAAAACGACAAAAGGAAGTTCTATATTATGTAAATCTTCTTTCTTGTCCTCTATTTTGATACCAGCATTCTGTATACCATATAGGTTTAACATTTTTGATAATCCATAAAATGATTTCTGGAATGGGTGCTCTTTATATAATTTATTTGCAAATCGTGATGTATATTTGACATTCAAATTTAATAAAATGTCTATTAGAATATTATGTCTTCCTTCCATAAATTAAGCTAGCAATTATATATAGATTTAAAGAGTACTATTTTGACTTTTCATCGACTAATTCTGACATTCTCTTTTTCAACAAGGTGCCATGAAGCTGGTTAGCGACAATCACACCTTTACAATTAATAAGAATTCCATGTGGTATACCGTCGAAAGGGAAATTCTCTTTGACCTTTTGGCCTTCAGTTGTATCAACTAAAGAATTAAACTTAATCTGATGTTTCTTCATAGCTGTCTGAAAATCACCCAAGTTTTTATCTATAGAAATCAAAAGGATATTCAATCCTTTCTCCTTATACTGACTGTATGTCTTTTCCAGTTCAGGAAATTCTGCAATGCAGGGAGCACATCCAGAAGACCATAAATCAATATACAGGTATCCATTTTTAGGTATAAATGAAGAAAGCTTTCTTGTCACCCCATGTACATCAGGAAACTCCAGATCCGTTATCTTTGTACCTATTTTGGCCTCCAGTTCTTTCTGTTTCCTGTCCATTTCCAGGCGAAGTTCATAATACCATTGTACATTTTTGTTTGCTTTCACATCTTCCGGCAGAGTTGGATAGGTTTCTAGAAAATGTGGGTCATATACAGAACCGATTTCATTGATAAATATTGTCCTTCCTACAATGTTGTGTATATTGTCAAGCTGAAATTTTACTTTATACTCTGTGTAAGCCTGGAGTAAAGAATCATATACCGAAGTATCTGGATTATCTCTCCCTTCTATACTTCTGTGGTATTCCATCTCTCCTAAATTTTCCATTCTACGTGTTTCATTTAGATATTTATTATATAGATCATTCAACGGTGTTCCTGATAAATGGTATACAGAATCAAAACAAACATTTATTATTCCTTTTTCAGCAAACAAAGTTGCATTTTTTGCATTTATAGAGTCTAAAATAGTTATATAATATGCTCTGTCCTGATTTTCTTCAATACAAAATTTAAATTTTCCATTATATAATCGAACGGTATCTTGGATTATAATAGAGTCATCTCTAATGAATGAAAGCTCTACTTTGGAACCATCAATATAATTTTTACAACTCCCTTTTATTATAACCTTCTGATTATTTTCACAACTTAAAAAGAGAAATGAAAATATAAATTCTAAAATTACATAGAATGTTCTCATAAAATATGATTTTAATTGTAATGTTTATTGAATTTGTTTTGTAATAAAGATATGTTTTTTTTTCAAAGATACCATGTACTAAGTAAGAAAATTAATATTTATTATTTACAGTCAACATATCTCAACAGAAGAAGAAATACCTTATGAGCTGAACATACGGTTTTTAAGAGTTATTGATTGCAGATTTAACTCTGTTTGCTATAGCTCGTAATATCAGAAAACACAGCTGCGTTACAGATTTGTAAATATTATATATTGCAGTCTAATATATCCATAACCAGATTCAGTCCATCCTTTCATGTATGTAAAACAGATCTAAATAGAATTTTAAGATCACACTTATTAAAGGATGTAGCTTATTCAACTTATTGGTTAACATAAGAAGTTATTTATATCCGGATAAACTCGTTAGCCTGTACAGGTGAAACTTTAATTCTTTCTTTTAAGTAGTTTTAGGACGCCCCTAGGAAAAGGGAAGATAATGGCGTAATGGCAGTGGAATTGATAATTAAAAGTTTTATCGAGACTGCAACAATATTTTGCCATTGTTAGATGAAAGTATATTCTCGTATGTGGCATACATTTTCACTATATCTGACAGTCATAAAAACAAAATTGACCAGCAAAAAATATCGCTAGAATAAAACAAATTTTTCATTATACAATCTCAACACTTTAATCTTAAACATATACTCATATTTTGCAGAAAGATATTGGGTCTGAGCGTCAATCAACGATGACATAACATCATTATATTCTAAAACACCAACAACCCCTGTTTCAAGTTTTAATGTTATTTGTCGTTTAGCTTCCTGAGCAGAAGCAAGATATTTCTTTGAACCTTGAAACTTCTTCCAAGCTGTTTCTGCATCCATCATAGCCTGAGTTATTTCCTTTTCAGCCTGTTTTTTAGCCGTGTAAAAAGCATACTTATTGCGTTTAAGTTCCAACTTAGCTTTTTTTACAGAGTTAATACTTGAATTAGAAAACAGGGGTATACTTAAACCTAATGAAATATATTGGCTGGCATTATCCTTGTATTGCTCCCAAAACGGATATGGATTATATACATACGAGCCATCTTCATTCTGCAAAACCTTTTGCCTTGCATTGGAAAAACTTGACCCATATCCCAAACTAAGCGATAGGGTCGGGTAATATTGAGCTTTTGAGATTTGTATACTCTTTCTAGACAATTCAATATTCTTTTTTGCCAAAGCGATTTCCGGTAGATAATCAATTCCCCCTAAAATATCCGTACGATCATAATGGTAAAATTCTACACTATCTGTATTTATTACACTCGGAATAAAAGATGTATAATCCTTAATCTCCAAAAGCTGACATAAATTCATTCTAGATAGATCATAAGTGTGCTCTGCGGATAAAAGTGTATTTTCAGCATCTGCAAGTTTCGATTGAATTTGCAATAAATCGGCTACCGTGACTTTGCCATGATCGACCTTTACTGATATTAATTCTTCTTGTTCTTTTAATGATTCTACAATACTTTTACAATTTTTGATATTCTCCTGTGCACACAGAGTTTCCAAGAAATAAGCTGTTATGTTTAGATACAAATCATTTTCAGCCTTTTTGTATTTCAATGCGGCGGCTTCCTTATTTAATTTAGAATATTGTAGTTGTCGCAAACTTTTTAAACCATCAAAAAGCAATATACTTGCAGAGACGGATGAACTGGAACTTTCCATCATCTGATTGGTCACAAATTCATAAGTAGTTTCATCAAGAACACGACCTATTGAAAGATTATATGAAGTACTGGCTGAAACATTTGGAGCAAAAGCCCATTTGCTGTCAGATAAAGATATTTTGCTTTCTTCCACAGAAAGCCCTTCCGATTTTAATTCAATATTATTTTCCAAAGCATAACGAATACATTCTTCCAGAGTCCAACACTTTTGCAAAGGAGTATTCTCTTGAGAATATAAGATGTTTTCAGGAAACAATATAAGTATCAAAAAGGCCAAAAGCCAATAATTGGATTTCATTTAAATACCACTTTTTAATAATGTAACAATTGGATCTATTAAACGCATCATTAGACTACGTTCTTCCGTTATTATTTCTGCTGTCCCATTCATTTTTTGAATGAGTCTGAGTTCTTTTCCATAAGAAGTCTTCATCCCATTAGGAAAAACAATTTCCGCTGTGTATTGAGGGGAAGACTGCTGGTCAACAGCTTCTTCCGGGACAGAGGATAGGTATCCAATAAATCCCGTCAACAAACCATACTCCATATATGGATAACCATTTAATCTTACATTGACCTTTTGTCCGCTTTTTACCTTTCCAAAATTCTCTTGTGGTATCTTAACAATCCCAATAACCTTACAGTCTTTCTCGGGTACCACTGCCAAAAATGTTTCTCCAGCATTGATAAACTGTCCCTCATCCCATTTTCTGACAAAAGAAACTATACCATCAATAGGGGATACTAACAAATTTGATATCTTCCAGTTTTTAATTAAAGCAAGCAGTTTTTCTTTGCTGCTATTAATATTCTGCTCCATGGCCAGAACCTCATCATCCTGTTGTATAGATAATTCTATTATCTGTTGTCTATTCTGCAAAATAGACAATTCCGTCGACGTCATCTGGGCTTCAAACGAAACGACATTATTACGTGTCTGAAGCAATTTCCGGGCTGATTCTTCATACTCAGTTTCCGACATCGCTTTATGAATAAACAGTGAAGAATCTCGTCTGTAGCCTTTTTCCTCGTACTTCAAATCTTCCTTCAAAATATCAGCCTGGTTTTTCATCTGAGAGTAATATTCAGCCTGTTTGCCTATTTGTTGCTCCAAAAGTCCTTTCTTCTGCGCTATGACAGCTCGCTCTATATAGTCTCGATACTTTAAACAAGCAGAAGAGAATGAGGTCCATTCACTCTGCAAATCCCCAAGATCATATAGTTTGTAAATCCAGTCATCAAATACAGCAAAACGTAATACAGAATCATTAACCTGCATGATATTCCTTTCAACATAAAGAATATCATTGTAATTAGCATTGGAATGCATAACACCCAGAATTACATTACTGTTTATTGAATCACCATTGCCCACCAATATCCGTTCAAGGTTACCAGAACTTTTTGATACGACATCGATTGGCGAGTATATGGTTGTCATTGTAACCGTACCGTTAACTCTTTCCGGATACTTTATAAAGCAGCATCCAATTATAATTGCCAGAAAAATCAGGAATATCAATGTTATGCCCCAACGTATAATCCATGATGGTATCTTTCCTAAAATTTCTTGGGCTTCTTCACTGTGAAAATTAGTCTCTTGTGGCATATTCTACTTTCTATTTTCAATTTCCTAATTCCAACTGATTCTTGACCAGATTATAATAATATCCTTGCAGCTTTGTAAGTTCCTTATGTGTTCCTTGTTCTACGACTCTTCCTTTATTCAGTACAATTATATTATCTGCATTCTTCACCGTACTTAATCTGTGAGCAACAATAACCACGGTTTTGTTTTCAAAAAGTTCATTCAAATTTTCCATTATGACTTTTTCATTATTTGCATCAAGAGAATTAGTCGCTTCATCAAAGAATAAGTAACGCGCATTCCTATATGCAGCTCGTGCAATAAGTAACCTCTGGCGCTGTCCTGTACTTACACCATTACCCTCTGCTCCAATTTTAGTATTATATCTGAGCGGAAGCCTGTTAATGAAATCATCAATATTGGCTATTTTTACGGCTCTTTTCACCCTGGCCATATCAGGAACTTCATCTGAAACCCCAATATTATTTGATATCGTATCAGAAAAAACGAACCCTTCCTGCATTACAGTTCCACATTCTTTTCTCCAGACTGTAGGACTATAGTCCGAAATTTTATATCCTCCCAACAAGACTTCTCCCGAAACCGGCTCATAAAATCCAAGCATCATCTTCAACATGGTTGTTTTACCACTTCCTGACGCTCCAACAATAGCCGTTACCTTATTATGGGGGATTCTTATATTTATATTGTTCAGGACTTTCTCCGAATGAGGGCCATTGTACTGGAAAACGACATCCTTAAATTCAATATCGGCATCAGACGGAACTTCACAAATATAGTCCCGATCATTTTCCTCCTCATCTTTTTTATCATGGATTTCACTAAGCCTTTCCAATGATATTTTTGCATCCTGAGCTTCTTGCACAAAAGTTATGAATTGTGAAATAGGAGCATTTAACTGACCTATGATATATTGCATTGCCGTCATCATACCTAAAGTCATATCCCCATTTATCACAGCTTTTGCAGCCAAAAAAGAGATGAATACATTTTTGGTCTGATCAATAAATGTACCACCGACCTGCTGCGTCTGTCCTAAGACCAGTCCCTTTACACTCACATTAAATAGCCTTGCCTGTATTCTTTCCCATTCCCATCTTTTCTGCTTTTCACAGCCGTTCAACTTAATATCCTGCATACCTGTAATTAACTGGACAATGCTGCTTTGATTAGCCGACGCTTCCTGAAAACGCATATAATCCAACTTCCTTCTTTGTTTCATAAAAAGCAGAACCCATACAATATAAAGGACACTACCTAAAATGAAAATTCCCAAAATTCCCAAATTATAGCCTCCCATCACAAACGCATATACAACAAATGTGACGGTAGCCATCATGATACTGAGCAAAGATCCCGTAAGAAAGGATTGGATGCGGCTGTGATCTCCTATACGCTGCATAATGTCTCCTACCATTTTAGAATCAAAAAAAGCAATCGGTAATTTCATTAATTTGGCCAGGAAATCTGATATAAGAGATATGCTGACTCTTGTTGTCATGTGAAGCATTAGCCAACTACGAATTAGTTCATTCGCCATTTGCCCAAGAACTAAAACGACCTGCGCTATCAAGACCACTATAACAAAATTCAAATCACTCGTTCCAATACCGACATCTATGACTGATTGAGTAAGGAATGGCAATATCAAACTTATTATGCTTCCGGTAAGCATTGCCAGAAAAAGCTGCACAATAAAGCGCTTATATGGGTATAAGTATTTCAATAGATTCTTGAATTTCAATCTGGAATCTTCATCTTTTTGTTGCGCAAAATTCGGAGTCGGTTCCAACAACAAAGCTATACCAATTGTTTTTTTACCTGACGTTTCTGAAATAATCTGTGCCCAACATTTAAGAAACTGTTCCTTTTTATATTTTAACAGCCCGGAAGCAGGGTCAGAAATGTACACATAAGTTTCATTATTCTTTTTTTCGATTTTGTAGACTACAACAAAGTGGCATTGATTCCAATGTACTATACATGGAAGGGAAACCTCGTCACATAACTGTTCAAAACTTATTTTCACCCCCATTGTACGAAAGCCTATCTTTTCTGCTGCATCGCTTATACCAAGTAGCGAAACTCCTTCACGGCTAATATGGCAATAATCTCTCAATGTTTGCAAGGAAAAACTTTTGCCGTAATATCTAGCAATAATTCGTAAACAGGTTGGACCACAATCCATTGTGTCCAATTGAATATATTGAGGAAATTTTCTTAACATATATCAACAATTATCAGTATTAGCAAACAGCTTAAAAATGTAACAGATACGTATTAACAAGCAATATTAACAAAAAATATTGAGTTCCCCAAAGTTTTATTATATTAATTAGATGTCTTGAATTATAAATAACATATAGTCTTTCTGTATTGATAATTTATTTCAAGAGTTTATAAATTCAATTGTTTTAAAAAGTAGAATTTATAAACTCTTGAAATAATAAAGCTGTAGGATACTGAAAATATCAGAATCTAGCTTTTGTACTCTCGCCAGCGCCGGAGCCTTTGTATTTGCTCTCAGCAGTATTGAAGCGGTAGCGAACCGTGATGGCAAACTCTCTTGAATCGTAGGTGTTGGCTTGATAAGCAGTGAGTCGGTTCATATATACCCGGCTACCGTCTTTCTGCTGATGAAGCAGGTCGTTGCCGCGAAGCTCAATATTTAACGCATCATGAAGAAAGCTTTTGCTGACAGCCAGGTTCAGGATGCACATATTTTTCATCATGTAGATGTTCTGATAATTACCTTTTCCCTGGAAAGTAAAATCAAGGTTGACCAGAAAGTTCTTTGGTAAAGAGAAACCATTGTTGAACATTACATTCATGGCTGGGTTATCCAGCTTCAGTGTAGCCAGATTGGTATGCACGGTTACCCATTGCTTGCTTACCCCCACACCCAGCATCGGTGACCAGAAACCGATGGTCGGCGAAGCACCGATAAAGGCATTGAGAGTCGGCATTTTGTCAAAATTGATATAGCTGATGGTGGACACCTCCGGATTGGCCTCGCTCTGTGTACTCCAAGTGAAAATTTCATCCTTCTTTTGCTGATAACTTAACATGAACTGGAAGTATTTCCACATGGCATTCAATGAGAGGTCATGGGTAATGGAAGGAAGCAGGTATGGATTTCCCTGCTGGAGTGTAAAACGGTTTATATAAAACACGTTGTTACTCAAATCTGCATACGAGGGCCGCTGGATGGAAGCCGTGTAACTAAGCTGTGCCTGTACCTTCCCGATTTGCGTACCGAATGAGAGGGTTGGAAACACGTTGTCAAAATCTTTACTTTGTGAATCAATCCGTTGCTGGTCTTCCGAATACTCAAAATCCACATGTTCATATCTAACACCGGCTCCGAGCATACCGAATGGCAGTTGTACATCATAACTGGCAAAAGCTCCGACATAATTTTCGCGGATATTGCTGCGGGAGGTAGGAACATACGACTCATTACGGCTCAAGTAATTGTTGTCACGGTTAGAATGGGTGTATTCTGCCCCGAATGAAAGCCGCCCTCTCCAGATAGGATAGGTAAATACAACTTTACCTGCATACATTTCGTTTCGTACCTGATTGAGGGCCATGATTTGACGATCGTCCTGCTCCTGACTCATCTCGACCGTATGGTTGGTAGCGTCATAATCCGACTTGTAGTAATCGGCATTTACGTCGATGCCCAGTTTTCCGGCTGTACCCGTGTAATACAAATTCAACTGGTGTCCCAAATTATAGTCACGGTCCTCAGTACCGTTGCTACTCCATTGGTCGTAGAAGGCACGGTCTTGTTCCACCCGGCTCGATATATCAGTATTGACATAGGAAGAAGGATGACCGAGCAACTGATAACGGGCCCCCAGGGAATGATTTTCATTTATCTGATAATTGAAACCGAAAGTACCGCTCATACTTTCATTGCGTCCATCCATTTCCATGGTGTTATGCTGCTGCCACAAGCTGCTGGTGTTCGTTTCCTGTTCTACAGTGGAGGTCTGCTTTGTCCGGTTCAAGCGATAGTCGAAAGAACCGAAGACATCCAGTCCCCCATGGCGGTAGTTCATATTGGCCTGTTCGATGAGATCTGTATTTTCCGACTGGTAGTAAGAAGACCGTACGTCGAAGCTGAACCCGTCTCCCTGATGACGGACCGTCTTGATACGGATAACGGATTTTACACTGGCATCATATTGCGGTCCGGGAGTTGTCAGAAGCTCAACATGTTTGATTTCTGAGGCATTCAACTGTTCCAGTTCCGTGTTGTCACGCACCAGCCGCCCATTGATATAGATAAGCGGAGTCCCCTTACCGAAAACTTCAAACTTATCTTTGTTCTTGCTTACACGCGGTATTCTGGCCAAGACATCGCTGGCTGAACCGACCTTGCTCAACAGGCTGTTCTGTACATCTGTCACAATGACATTCCCTTTCATGTAGACTACAGGATGTGTACCTTCTACCACAACCTCCTGCAAAGCCTGTACATCGGGAAGCAGTTGAATAGTTCCCGCCTTCAGGTCGTCCGTTTTCTTGTAGACAGTGACATAGCCAATAGAGGAAATGCGTATCAGTTGGGCACCAGAAACTTGATCAAGTTTGAAATTGCCCTGCATATCTGTAGTGATTCCAGCTACGAAAGATGAATCAGGCAAAGACAATGCCACTACGTTGGCGTACGGAAGAGGAATATTTTCGTCATCAATAACTTTACCTTTAAAACTGGTTTGTCCAAACGCTATTATGCTTGGAAATAAGAACAATAAAGTGAACGTCTTCGTTTTCATAAAGATTGTAATTTTTTATTACAGAAACAATATTTGTGCATACATAATTCGATTTTCGAAACAGATGGACATAGTTCATTATAAATACAGTTTTTACATACATCTAAATTTGACCGAGTAATAAACCAGTTTCTTATCAATGACAATTCTTTTAAAACAATATCATTCAAACTATTGTACTTAACATTACCTATCGATTCTTTAGATATGTCAGAAAATATACTTCCATCAGATAGAATTGTTAGTTCTCCAAATGTATTTTCATTCAAGTAACGTTTGCAAAGAATACCTTTTTCCGAATGTCTTAAAGAAAATAATTCATTTATTGAATATGATAATATGTCTTTTAAAAATTCATAATTATTCAAATTATAACAAGGGCAATATATCTCATTCATCAAAAGCTTTTCAATATCCGAATAATCCATAACCAAATGCAATAAATTATTATTGTACTTGTGATTATTCCCTATTCTCCATACATATATTTTATCTACCAACTTCTCAAATTTGCATATATCTATATCAGCAGCCTCAATACAATAAAAGTATATTTGACAATCAATACTCATTCTTATTTCATTGAGGAAACATAATAATGGATTAATATCAATGTCATAAACTTGACCAATAACCAGATTTAAGCGCTTGATTTTTTTATTAGAGCCCAAAAAAGAATATAATACATCTAAATCAATATGAGATATAGGAGTTCTCAACTGGGGAAAAGGATATTGTTTATATGCTTGACTATAGATAGAATCCAAATTAATCGTGCTATAATGTATTGTAATAATATTTATATTATCTCCAACAGTATGGTCTATAGTTATCGGTGAATGGTCTAGATTCTTAAGTCGTTCTATAAAATTTTCACTTTTAGCAAATGATATTTCCTTTTCTTTTAAATTTAAAGAAGGGAACTGCAATATTTCCCTTGCAGAATTAGATACATCTAAACGTGCCATTTTCTTATCTACAATATCATTTATGAATGAATCAGATAAATCATGACAATTAATGACATTGCTAATTGTTACGTCCTGCAATAGTGTATTGAACAAAACTGAAACACTATAATCATGATTTATAATATATTCATTGTTTACCAAGTTAAACAATAGTGTTTCATTTCCAATCACCTTTATATATACATACGGATATATAACTAAACTCCTCATAACTAAAAGATTTTATCTAGGCCTTCATCTTCAAGACTAATCTGTATTTTCTTAATAAACTCATCTTTAGAAACAGCCCTACATTTAGCATTCAACGAAAACAAACAGACTTCACATGTAAACAAATTATAACAGTTCTCACATTCAGAGGCAATCCCAGAATATAATCTATCATATTTTTCTTTCAAGCTTATATAGTCAATAGAAACTTTTCCTATATTACTAATACTACCCAAGGCATATTTATATCCAATTTTTTCGCAGGGATATAATATTCCATCTGTGGAAACAAATATTTTATATGAGAATGGCAGACATGTAGCACTAGGAATAATTTCAGATATATTTTCAGCAAAAAGCTGAGAATAATTATTTAAAATCTGTTTATTTAACAAATTATAAAGAAATCCTCTCAATTGAGAATACTCTTGTCTAATATTTTTTTTATCTGCATCTGACAGAAATGTCTTTTCTTGTCTATATGTGTCTTCAAGGCTCTTATAAATAGATTGAAAATTTAAATTTTTATTTGGCTTTACATTAATTCTAGTTAATTCTGTAAAATATGGAAGTATACCAAATTTATTTTTAAAGAAAACAATATTTCCTGATAAGGAGTTGCGCTGATGTATTATAGCGTTGAATTTAACATTCTTCTTAAAATATTCCGGATTATTTTTTTTCAATTTTAAAAGAGTCGAACTTATTGTTTCATATAAATTTCGGCCTTCGACATTTACTCGATAACTTGATGCATATTCATCACCATCAAGACTTACCAATAACGAAAAATCATATTTTATTAAGAACTGGATATATTTAGACAACAAAACGCCATTGGTTGTCATATCATATTTAAATGAAAGAATATCCGATGATATACTTTCTGCATATTCAACAATCTGCCTGATTATTTCAAATCCTAATAACGGTTCACCACCATAAAAACTTAAAGTCAACCGCTTGCTTATCTTATTTTTTAAACACCATTGATATATATAATCTAATATAGCCTTCGCTTTACTAAATGAGAGATAATCATTTTGACATTTCTTTTCTTTTATGTCATAAAGATCGCCATATATGCAATAAGAGCAATTAAGATTACACTTTTTTGTAATTTCAAATACTAGAATTTTTAATTCACAAAAGGCAGAAGACAAAGCATCAACTGAAATAGAAGAAAAAATCTTTATTTCTAGAGGTGATAAAAAATCATTATTTTTCAGAAACAGGAAATAGTCATAATCAGATTGATTGATTTTATGTTCTTTTGCATATTTACAGACTTGCTCTATTGGAATTTTCCTATTCAAAAACAAATCGCACAATAAATATACATTTTCAGCAAGGTTCAACAAGCAACGTTTCTTATAACTATATAAGAAAAAAGCATCATTCTCTAATTTAAAAATCAAAGACTCCAACATAGGACAAAGAAGTTTAAGAGAAATTGAAAAATCTCTCTTAAACTTCTATAGCCATCAGAGATTTTATTATTCTCTTACAGTAAATCGACTATTTTTTAATTGCACCAGTTTCTGAAAGTTTTTGGTTCTGATTAAATCCATAAGAGTCTGTAAACAACTTACATCCTTTATATTCTGGCCATGCAGAACGAACATCCGCACCATCATTAATGCCACCAGTTACTTCTTTCATGCTTTTTGACGAAAGTTTCAACAAATTTAAATTCTTTTTCTTTTCCATTTTAATAAAATTTTATAACACTTTATGTGTCGGTTATTACTAATTATTTTTTATGTCCATAAAGAACAACTACAATCTACAACTTACATATATCCATAAAATATCACAATATTCAATTATCGTATTATGACTATACACATATAACAAACAAAAAGAGAACTATTTCCTTCTGTTTGCTTGCAAAGGTAAAAAATTTTTTTCTACAAAAACAAGCTTTTAAGCCAGAAATCTTACAAAAAAAACATTAAAAACAAAATCAGGTTTAGACATATCTTATATAGAATGGACTACCATTACGAAAGCATATATCATATATCAAACTACAAATAAATTTTTATTTTTGGATACTAACTCATAAACAATCAATAGAACAAAATTCCTTAAAATCGCTTTCAATATGCCTATCAATAACCTCTCCCACTTCATCAAAACAAACTTCATCACTAATGCACCTAGTTTCTTCTTCATCCTGGAGATACACCTCATAATAATCTGAACCGTTCAGGCAAATCAAAACATACCCCTGAAAGAGATGTCCGTTGACGCGGAACTTCAATCCAGGCAAATCCTTATATACCGTTGCCATAAATTCATGAATACCCCATGACAAAAGGACTGCTGTGTCGGTCATTGTTACCAGCTGTTCGCGGATAGTCTCGGCTATACGCATAACATAATCTTTATCCATAATGCTAAAGTATTTAATGATTACATACTAATTATTCAAACCACCCACGGTTATCTTTCTTCAGCTCTTCGATAAACTGCTCCTCGGGTAAAGCAAGAGTTTCCGCATCAGTGAAGAAAAAAATCTCGTCATAAATATATTCGGCTTCCTTATTGGCAAAGCCTTCATTTTCATCTTCAATGCTACCTGGTTGGATGACATCCAACAAAGCGGTAGGTGCGATAACAAGTTCTTCGCCATCGTTAGCTCGAACAATACGACATACATAAGTGCTGCCGCAAAAAAAATATTCCTTTGTTTTCATAATTCAATTATTTAAGCGGTATGTTACGTCCATGTTTATTGAGGTATTCCATCAAACATTTCGCTTCCTCATGCGAAGCCATGTTACGGTCATCGTAGTAACGGGTATCATCTGCCATAACCTTAATGCATTCCCTAATCAGTCTGTACAGGCTTTGTTGCAACGTAGGATGCATTGTAGGGATTGCAGCCGCGAAGCGTTTCGGATTGAAAGAAAAACTGTTCACCGCCATTTCCCAATCCTTGGCAAGGCGGAACTCTTTAGACTCCTGAATGTTTTTGTCCATAGTTGATTCTATTATTAAATTGAAAACTCGTTTATTTTTTCCCTCAGTTCGGCTTCCTTATTACCGGAGTCGCTTCGGGTTTTATGGTGCGAGAAATGTCTGCCGTAAAAGCCTATTCCGACGTTTTTTCTTGATAAAATACTCTTGTTCAGGCAAGGAAGATTTTATCAAGAAATTCATTTCAAAACGTGAGGAGCAGGCGCGGCTGACTAAATTTGCACCTGATAAAACCAATGCGGTGACAAAGGAAGGGCGAAAGGAAAACTCGATATCCAGTAACTTCTGTATAAAAGGGAAAATATAAAGGGACAAGGGTGGCGGCGGGGCGATGTGACGGATGGTGTATAACTGGAGAAATTATAAAGGTTCCCGGAGCGGCCGATGACAGAAGACGGCTCGTGCCGGATTCCGTCATCAGCCACAGATCCGGACCGAGATGATTTCAGGAGCCACAGGCTACCGAAAGATAAGGAGGTGGATAAAAAAGAGCATTAACCACACATGATACAGGGAATGATATAAAAGTCTCCCGGGACGGCCGATGACGGATGACTGCTTGTGCTGTCAGTAGAAATCAGCCAAATTCCCGGAGCGTATTGTTTCAGCAGCCAAAAGCTGCCGAAAGACAAGAAGCCGGTAAAAAAGGACAGCCAGAACCCTGGCGTATATAAGAGGAAGATTATAAAGGCTCCCGGAGCGGCCGATGACAGAAGACGGCTCGTGCCGGATTCCGTCATCCGCCATAGATCCGGACCGGATATCTCCAGTAGCTACAGGCTACCGGAGAAAAAGCAGGTAAATAAAAAAGTGATTCTGGCGGGCACATGAGATACCGACACAAAAATACAGGACAGATTCCTCCACCCTGTATCTGATACAAATCATGAATTATGGTCAGGCAGCAGCCTCTTGTGACTGAGGCTGTTGTTCGGTAGTATCATTTTCAGAATGCCCTGTCTCCTGCTTTTCCTGTTCCTGCACCTGCAGAACAGCTTTCTTTTCCTCAATACGCTGGTGGCGTTTTTCGTACACCTCGTCATGCGTACCCTTGATTTCAGCCAGTTCTTCAGGCATGTGTTTCTGTGCAAATTCAAGCAACATGTCGGCTACTGCATTATTTCCGTATGCGTTACTCTTGAAATTGGCAATCAGATAATCCCTGCGGATAACAGCCTTTGCCTTTGGAGTAAGATTTGCTATAATGTTCAGTTTGTTCTCGTCAGTCAAATATGGAATATTTTCATCCACCAATCCAACGGTTGCAAAATGCTCTTTGCGAAGCGATGAAAGCAGGAAGAAATATATCATTTTATCTTCATCTGCCCCGAATTTGGCTTCGGTCAAATCAACTTCAAAAATCCGTCTCTTGGTATCATCTACCGTCTTCTCACGTGCTATTTCCTTGTTACGCTTGTCCTGTTTTTCCAGCTTCTGTATCGGTGAGAGCTGTTCCTGTCCTGTAGGCTGTCCGCCAATTGAACTTTGGGTTGCCACTTCCACATAACACATGGAAATATCTTTCTGACCTATCTGAGCATACAGGCTTATCTCTCCCTCTTCGTTTCTGCGAACCAGTTCCTTACATTCTTCCATATAGTCGTTGACTTCCTGGTCATACTCCAATCTGGCTTCCCGGAATGCATCTTCCGTTTCATAGTCAGAGGACTGCGGTTCTTCCGGCAATTCTGGGTATTGGTAACATCTGCCTGAAAGTTCTGTAACTTCATAGCCCAACTCTTTAAGGCGGTTTACAGCTTCCATATCATAGCAGTATTGATTGTACCCGAGAGAAAGTAGCGGATGGGCACTTAACGCCTGAACAGACTTTTCAACAATAAATGCCGTATTCATTTCAGCAAGACAACTGCGCTTTGCACAATTTCCACAACCACCCTCACAAAACAGAGTCATGTTGTTAGTATTGTGCGGACAGGAAGCACAAACGGCCTTGTCAAAGTTGTAACGGCTAAGGTCGGTCGTATAATTACGTTCAATGTTCTTTGCCACCTCGGTAGCTTTCATACCTCTCCAACTGCCATACATAACACCCTCTTTCAGATGTTTGTCGAACACTTCTTTCTGAATATCAGTATCATAACGGCAGATTTCACTTGCCACACTGATAGTCAGTTCGTCTTTCTCCAAAAGTTCCGCTATCTCGGGAATAAGGGCTGTGAACTTCAATCGGGTACGAATATAGGTTTCATTCTTGCCAAACTGAACGGCCAAAGACTGAATGTCGTGTCGTCCGCTTTCAATGAGTTTCTGAAATGCATTTGCTTCCTCAATAGGTGTGACATCCTTACGTTGCAGGTTCTCCGTCACCGCCATTTCCTCTGCCACCTCTTCCGACACATTCAGAATGACAGCAGGAATTTCCGTCATGTCTGCCATAAGGGAAGCTCGGTATCTGCGTTCTCCAAACACTATCTCAAACTTTCCGTTTTCATCAATCGGGCGTACACCGATAGGCTGCAAGACCCCTTGCTGACGGATGCTGTCTGCCAGTTCCGCAAGGCTCGCCTCGTCAAAATGCTTGCGTGGGTTGTAACCGCTCGGCTGAATGTCTGCCAATGCTACCATACTGATGTTCTTTTCTTCTACTGACTGCATACCTGTTTTTTCCATAATTCATTGAATTTAATTGTTAATAATTTTTTATTTCCCTCTGGTCGGTTCCTTTCTGCCGAACCGCCTTGGGGTTTTATGGTGCATTACAAGGATGTCGGTACAGCCCATTCGACGTTTTTTTGAAGCAAAATACTCTTGCCCGCAAGGAAGATTTTCCTTCAAAATGCACTTCAAAACGGAAGAATCAGGCGCGACAGCCTACATTCGCACCCGATAAAACCTATGCGGTGGCAGACAAGGAATGACAGCAGGCAATAATCGCAAATAGAAATGGAATTGGCCATCGGCCTGTATAAAAGGCATCTGATAAAAGGAATGACGGCTTGGGCGGGTAAAAGAAACGGTCTGCCGGGCAAACAAAATGGGGACTCTTTCTGACTGTGACATGCCGGAGGCACGACGGACGGCACAAGCAGAATGTGTCACCGTT
>ULKH01005262.1_pt1 | contig 28664 bp, 31 predicted proteins | sample 1951111 | NCBI WGS metagenome assembly ULKH01 (sample SAMEA4835496, study PRJEB28245) | human gut metagenome | biome: gut microbiome; material: fecal sample | place: Denmark | collected 2008
TAAGAAGAAGAAAGCTTGGAAACCCGCTCCTAAAAGGAAAGTCATCAAGAAGAAATACCCGGCATCCCCAAATGAGAAGTTCTTATCGAGGATACCGATTAAGAGATAGACCCCTAAAGAAACGATGATTCCGATTAAGGAAATATCCAAATGACCGAAATATTCTTCAAGCGAAAAGGTGAAAGCCTCGGGTTTTAAAAGATACTCCGCCGCATTGCTTTTCACGACGAACCAATAAACGTAACCGAAAACGATGGGGTAACTCACCACATAGACCCACCACCCGTATTTCTTGCCGGGCGCTTTAATCATTTCTAAAACGGCGATGACGATAAAGATCGACATGACGATGAAAAAGACCCAGGAACCTAAGAAGATTGACGGGAGAAGAATCGCTAATAAAATAATCGCGACGATTACCCGACTTTTAAGGGAAGCTTTATAGCCGGCTTCCGGTTTATTGATGATGTCATTATGCGGTTTATGCATTGCGTAATCCCCCAAAGCGCCGGTGACGGGAGGCGAATTCTTTTAAGCAATCCACGAAAGCATCCTCTTTAAAGTCCGGCCACTTGACTTCGGTAAAAACAAGTTCAGCATAGGCTAAACGGTAAAGCATAAAGTTACTGATTCTCTCTTCCCCGCTGGTTCTGATCATGCAGTCAACCGGTGGGAAAGATGGGAGATAGAGATATTGATAGAAATTATCTTCCGTTAAGCTATCGAGAGTGACTTTATTGTTCTTATAGTCTTCCGCGAAAAGCTTAGCGGCTCTGACGATTTCGTCTTTTCCCCCGTAATTTAAACAGATATTCACATAATAACCGTCATTTTCCTCGGTCATCTTCATCGCGTCTTCGCACGCTTTCTTAGTTGAAGGACGGAGGCGAGAAATATCCCCACTGATGAGGATTCTGGTATTGAGTTCTTTAAGAGTGGGTAGTTCCCGTTTAAAGAATTCTTCTAAATAATCCATCAAGTGATCAATCTCGTCTTGCGGTCGATTCCAGTTATCGGTCGAAAAAGCGTAAAACGAAGCATATTTGATATGATAATAACGAACTAAAGATAAGATGAGGCCGAGCCGTTCACAGGCTTCTTTGTGCCCGAGGTATCTCGGAAGCCCACGAAGCTTCGCCCACCGCCCATTGCCGTCCATGATGAAGGCGATATGATCTAATTTCTTATCGAGTGTAAAATCCTCTTTTTTCATGCAATGAATTATACCCCACTACGCGACGCATAAAAAGATATTACTGACGTTATAAAGAAGCTGTGAAAGCACCTATTTCTTTAAGAAACCCCTTTAAATCTCCTATATTTGCTACCCTAAAGACCTTTTTGTTATTTTCGTTTTGTTATAATCGTCAAACCGCTGACTTTTCTATATAATTAGACGCATGATTAAGAAACCTGAAACATCGGAAAATAAACCGGTTGAAGAAAAACCCGAGCTCAAGAAAACCTTAGAACAACCGATCAAAAAAGAAAACGCGATAGTCGTTAAAGATATCAGTGAAGAAGAAGCTAAAAAGAAAGCCAAAACCACCGGTATCGTCTGCGCGGTTTTCGGGGGTGTCCTGCTTTTCTGTTTAGTCGGCGGCATCACCTATGGAGCGATTGTCCGTTACGGGAATAACAATCAAGGTGAACCCGTTAAATTTACGGATCCCGATTTTGCTTTATACGATAAAAATAACCAAGTTTTAGCGGTTGACGAAAAGGATTATGAAGTCGCTTTAGTTGATGGTCGCGCTTTCTTAACTTCCATCAATAATATTCCAGAACAAGCCACTACTATCGTCTTCCCGTCCTTTAAACAAATCGATGATAAGCTCTATGTAATAAGCGGAACTTCACCGGACGAAAATCTCAATATCTTCGGAGAAGCCCCATCAAATATTCAAAATATCTATATTGCTAACTTCTATCAAACTCTCGCTCCGGAAACTTTTAAAGGCTTAACCACCTTAGAAAAATGGTTTATGTCGACTGGGAACTTAAGTCTTACTTTCACTGTTGAAGAAAGCCTCTTTGAGGGCTGCACCAGCCTAAGTGAAATTAGTCTTCCCTTAAATACCTCTATCATCCAAGATAAGGCTTTTAAGGATTGCACTTCCCTTACAACCTTAGACCTTCCAATGGGCCTTCAAAGTATCGAAGGAAGTCCCTTCACCAATAGCGGGGTCACCACCCTTAACTACGCTGGCACTACCGCAGAATTTAATAGTCTCTCAAAAAGCAGCACTTGGAAAACCGATACTAAGATTGCAACTATCGTCTGTAATGACGGAACGATAACTTACTAAAGAAAAAGCCTAGCGGGTAATTGAACTGAACCCCATTTAGTTCACACGGGAAGAAAAACCCTCCTAGCGTAAAATATACGTTAGGAGGTTTTTATATGGCTGGCAAAGGACAGAAATTTAAGAAATATTCTGACGAGATAAAGTTAGAAATCGCTTCCAAAGCTCGTGAAGGAAGAGGGTACAAGAGTATCGGAAGAGAATATCCAAATATTCCTGTATTTACAATCAAAAACTGGGTCAGGAAAGCCAAAAACAATATCGATGTGACTAAGGATGATAGGGGTTGTCATGGTAGACCAAAAACAAAGAATCTAACGTTAGAGGATTATAAAGAGAGATATGAAATTTTAAAAAAATACCAGGCCTTCTTACAAGCACGACGAGGGAAAAAGTAACGTTTATAACAATTCATATAAATGAATACAAATTGTCCAATCTATGTGCAGCTTTAGCGATATCTCGTAGGACATACTACAAATATCGAAATAAAGAAGATCCTGATTATTATGAGTATTTACTTATCAAAGATATCTTCGATGAAAGCAAAGGCACGTATGGATACCGTAGGGTGTTAGAAGGTCTCAAGATTAAATATGGTGTAATTTTTAATCACAAGAAAGTGGCAAGAATTATGAAAAAATATAATCTTAAGCCAGAATACATTAGAAGAATAAGACCAAACGTAAATGCAAAACGTATAGAAGAAAACGTTCAACCAAATCTAGTTAAAAGGCAGTTCAAAACCAAAGGTTTTAACCAAATATGGTGTACAGATATTACCTATCTAATATGGGGAAACAAACGAGCGTATCTATCTACAATAATTGATTTATATGATCGGCATGTTGTGGCATATCAAATATCAAAGCTTAATAACATTCCAATAGTAATCGATACATTAAACAAAGCTCTAGAAATAGAAAAAGATGTACACGGGTTAATCCTACATAGCGACCAGGGTTTCCAGTATACATCCCATGAATACAAAGTCATTTGTGCTTCTAAAGGCATATCTATTTCAATGAGCCGAAAGGGTACACCTATTGATGATTCTCCGATGGAGAGTTGGCACGGAATCCTTAAAAAGGAGACTTTGTACAATAATAATATCACATCTTTAGAGCATTACATTCAACTCGTAGAAGAATGGATTTCGTTTTATAACTCAACGAGATTAAAAAAACAGGAACCATTAACGATTCCTGTTTTTTGGCTTTTTTGAAGTGTGTCCATTTTGGGGTTCACTTCATAATCGCTAGGCTGTTTTTTGCTTTTAATGACTGAATCAGACAGTCATGATTTCTTTTTGTTTAGAAGCGAGAGCTTCGTCGACTTTCTTAATGTGTTCATCGACGACCTTTTGTACTTCATCTTCCACCCGATCCTTATAGTCATCGCTCATCGAATCGTCTTTCTTTAAGGTGTCGAGGGTGTCGCGTCTGATATTTCTGATGGCAATCTTACATTCTTCCGCTAAAGATTTCGCTTGTTTGCTGATATCTTTTCTCACGTCTTCGGTGAGCGGCGGAACAATGATTCTAATGCAGTCAGCTTCCACTTGCGGATTGAGACCGAGATTAGCCGCTTGAATCGCAGCCGCGATGGTCTTTAAATCTTCCCGGCTATAGGGTTTGATTAAGATTTGCCGGGGTTCCGGGCAGGTGATGGAGCTTAAAAGCGAAATATCCATCTTGTCCCCATAATAATCGCAGCTGATGCCGCTTAAAACAGCGGGGTTAGCTCTCCCTGACCTCAGTTTCCCGAAAGCCGTGCCTAAGTTTTCGAGGCTCTTCTTCATCTTTTCCTGCGCTTCTTTAACTAATGCGTCCATATGACTACTCCTTCTTGATAACCGAACCGATCGGTTCACCATTTAGCACATTGAGCATACTCTCAAAGTTATCCATATTGAAGACATGAATCTTCACATCGCTATTTTTTAGCATAGCGACCGCGGTTAAGTCCATGACCTCTAAGTTCTTTTCCACCACTTCTTGGTAGGTAAGTTCTTTAATGAGAACGGCATCTTTATATTTATGCGGATCTTTATCATAGACCCCTTCGACGTCATTCTTACCCATCAAGATGGCTTCCGCTTTAATTTCGAGGGCTCTTAAGGTAGCGGTGCTATCGGTGGTGAAGAAGGGGTTCCCCGTCCCACCCGCGAAGATGACGACCGTCTTATTTTGCATGTAGCTCAAGGCTTTCCGTCTGATATAAGGTTCACAGACCTGCGGAACATTGATGCTCGACATGACTCTAGTCGGAAGACCTTTTTCTTCAATTGCGCTCTGCAAAGCTAAGGCGTTGATGATGGTTCCGAGCATACCCATGTAGTCACCGGTGGCTTGTTCGATGCCGACTTTCTCAGCAAGCTTTCCTCGCCAAATGTTTCCGGCTCCCACTACTAAGGCGACTTCCACTCCTCCATCGTGCGCTTTCTTAATCGCGCTGGCGATATTTAAAAGTTTCTTTTTATCGAGGATAGTTTTGTCATTTCCATCCGCTAAGGCTTCGCCGCTGACCTTGACGATAATTCTTTTATAAATCGGTTTCATTTATCGATATTATACAAAAAAGCGCACGATTGTGCGCTAGTTTGTTTAATCCTCAGGATTTTCTTTCTTTTCGATGCCTTCACCAACTTGGTAACGGACGAATTTAAGGACTTCGTTGCCTTTTTCCTTTAAGAGATCACCGACGGTCTTGCTGGGATCGAGGAGGAAATCTTGAAGGAGTAAGCAGGAGCCAGATAAGGCCTTGTCGACCTTCTTTTCGACGATGGTCGCCCGAACTTTTTCGGGTTTATCGGCGATTCTCGGATCGGCTTCCGCAATCGTTCTTTCCCGGGCTCTATCTTCTTCCGGAACATCGGCTAAGGAGATATAGATTGGATTATTAGCGGTGATGTGCATGGCGATTTGATTGCCTAATTCATCGTCTTTCTTCTTTAAGAGGACGAGACAGCTGATCTTGCCACCCATGTGGATATAGCTTCCGAAGCCTTCACCATCTTTTAAGGTCATGATGGTGTAACGTCTTAAGTCGAGCTTTTCCCCGACCGCAATCGAAGCATCAGCGAAGAGCTTTTCGGTCTTCGCCTTCGCATCTTCAAGAGAATTGATTTCTTCATGCATAAGAGTGTGCATGACGCCATCCACTAAAGCGTGGAATTTATCGCTGGCGCTGACGAAGTCGGTTTCGCAGTTGATTTCGGCGATGGCGGCTTTTCCACATTTATCGCAGACAACAACTTTCGATAAGCCTTCCGCGGCGGTTCTCCCGCTCCGTTTGGCGGCTTTCGCGATGCCTTTTTCTCTGAGCCAGTCGATGGATTTTTCGATATCGAGGTCGTTTTCTTGTAAAGCGTGTTTACAATCCATCATCCCCGCTCCGGTTCTTTCCCGGAGAGTTTGAATAAGTTCAATTAAACTTGCCATTAGGCTTTAACCTCCTCTTTGCCGGCTTCTTCCGCTTTGACTTCGGCCTTTTCAGCGGGTTTTTTTTCCGCTTTTTGGGCGTTCTTCTTCGCGAAGCGAGCCGCTCTTTCTTGTTGCATCTTTAAATAACGTTCTTCCCGTTCTTTTCTTTGCGCCCGGATGGCCGCTTTTCTTTGCTCATTAGCGATATCAGCAGCTTTAACCGCATCGGGCATCGTCGCGTCTTCGCCTTCTAACGGAATGTAAGAATAAACCGGGAGTCCGCCTTTTCCTTCACAGACTGCATCGGCCATGAGTCCAATCATTAAGCGGATAGCCGCTTGTCCATCGTTATTGCTGGGAAGCGGATAGGTGATGAGATCGGGATCATCAGAGGTGTCGCAGATCGCGAAGACCGGGATGTTGAGTTTTCTCGCTTCGCTGACCGCGTTATGTTCAAGGGAAGGATCAGCGACCACTAAGGCCTGCGGAAGTCTCCGCATTTCTTTAATGCCTTCGAGGTTCTTGGAAAGTTTTTCCATTTCCTTCTTCTTGGCAGCGATTTCTTTCTTGGGGAGTTTTTCAAGAGAGCCATCTTCGGCCATCGCTTGAAGTTCCTTTAAGTATTTGGTCCGGCTGAGAATCGTCCGGAAGTTGGTTAAGGTACCACCGAGCCACCGATTGGTGATGTAGAAGGAACCACTTCTGGTCGCTTCGTCGATGATGATTTGTTGGGCAGCGGGTTTGGTTCCGACAAAGAGGACTTTTCCACCATCTTTGACGATGTCCCGGAGCTTTTCATAGGCCACTTTGACGAGTTCCGCCGTTTTGATTAAATCGATGAGATAGATGTTGTTTCTCGCCCCATAGATGTACTTGGCCATCTTCGGGTTCCATCTTCTGGTTTGATGTCCGAAATGAACACCAGCTTCTAAGAGCTTTCTGACAGTGACAACCGGGGCGTTCGGATCATGGATCACTTCCGCCATAGCGGCCGCATCAGCCTGAGCAGCAGTTTCAACTTTGGTTTCCACTTTTTCTTCCGAGGGGGTAACCGTTTCCTCAATCATTTTTTCGTCACTCATTTTTGTGACCTCCATTCGTTTAAGCCTCCCCTATTTCTAAGAGACGCCACTCAAACGCTTTTTAAGCTATTGCGCCCGTTTGAGAACTCGGCGTTCAATCCATAGGGTGTGTATAAGCCTTTTTCAGGCCGACAAAAATGATACTCTAGTTTTCTTCTTCTTAAAAGAAGAAACGCTTCACGGAAATAAGTAAAATATCAAGAAATCGTAATATCCCTTTAAAACTCAATTATTTTCTTTCTTTTCCGTGTGAGGAAAATGTTTATCATATTCGTCTTTTAGTTTCTTCACCCCGACATGAGTGTATATCTGGGTAGTGTTTAATGACGAATGCCCTAATAACTCTTGAATCATTCTTAAATCCATCCCCTGATTTAAAAGATGGGTAGCAAAAGTGTGCCGTAACTCGTGAGGATAGAGGCCTAAAGTTAGACCCGTCTTCACTTCTACACTCTTCAGAATCTTTTCTAAACCTCTGACCGTTAAGGGCTTTCCCCGGTAATTTAAGAAAAATACCGCGGTCCCGTAGCCTTGCTTAACGTCCTTTAAAAGTAAGGGCCTGAGGCTTTTAAAATACTTCTGCATCGCCTCGCTTGTTTCTTCAAGAAAGGGGACGATTCTCACCTTTCTCCCCTTCCCTTTCACTCTTAAAATTCGCTTATTAAAGTCGATATCCTGAAGCTTAAGAGAAACCAGTTCTTGGGCCCGTAAGCCAGTGGAAAATAATAAACTTATTATCGCGTTATCTCTAACTGACAAGGCATCCACTCTTTTGTTCTCTTCTTTAAGCAAAAGATCCGTTTCTTTATCGGTCAAAACATTGGGTAATTTTCTTATTCTTTTTGGGCCTTTAATCGACCGAAAATAGTTCACTTTCGTATAACCATTGGTCACTAAATAATCATAGAAACCTCTTAAAGATGATAAGTTTCTTTGAATGCTTTTATTCGATAAATTCTTCTTGTAGAGATAAGCGAGGTAACCCCTTAAGGAATTCTTATCAATCTCATCATAAAGTTCATCTTTGCTCGCTAAATACGAAAAGAAATCATCGATATCCCTCTGATAGTTTTTAACTGTCAAAGAAGAATATTGTTTTTGGTAAGACAAGAAATCTAAGTATTCTTTTTCAACCTTATTCATCCAGCATCATTTTATAGCGGGATACACTATCTTTCGAGCGCTGGATGGCAAGTTCTCGTTCTTTCTTTTTGGCGTGCAAGAGTTCCCATGTCGCATTCATCGGGCTAAAGGTATCGGGATTTGCATGGGTCACGTAGAAAGCTAACGCCCCTAAAATCGTATCGATTGGGAAAAGTTTTAACTCTTTCCCTTGTAATTTTTGGTCAAGATATATGGCTGTTAGAAGACCGGATGCCGCACTTTCGACGTAACCTTCCACGCCGGTAATCTGGCCGGCAAGGTAGAGCTTCGGATAGCTTTTAAATGAGAAATCTTCATTGAGAATGCGGCTACTTTTAAAGAAAGCGTTCCGGTGCATGAGACCATAACGGACAAATTCCGCGTTTTCTAAACCGGGGATTAAACGGAAGACTTCCTTTTGCGCGGGATAAGTGAGATTAGTTTGAAAACCCACGAGATTATAAACATCCCCGAATAAGTCATCTTGCCGGAGCTGAGCAACCGCGAAAGGGGTCCGTTCATTTTCATTCCGTCTTAAACCGAAGGGTTTTAAGGGCCCGTAACGGAGGGTTTCTCTCCCGCGTTCCGCCATGATTTCCACCGGTAAACAACCTTCAAAATATTGGGTGTCAAAACTATGGAGAGTGGCTCTTTCAGCCTTTAGCAAAGTGTCGACAAAGGTGAAATATTCTTCTTTGTTAAAAGGACAATTGATATAGGCATCATCATCTTGATCGAAACGGGATTTGTAATAGGCGATATTAAAATTGATGGAATCTTTCTTGATTAAAGGAGCGCTGGCATCGAAGAAACTGAGATTATTTTCTCCCGTGATGTCATTTAAAGTTTTAAGTAACGTAGGCGAAGTTAAAGGCCCGGTCGCGATAATCGTCGGTCCTTCTAAAAGACCCGTAACTTCTTCCCTTTTAATGGTTAAATTGGTAAAAGATTTGAGTTTATTTGTGATGTATTCGGCGAACTTTTGCCGGTCAACAGCGAGCGCTTGTCCGGCTGGGACTTCGCTATTTGTGGCGGCTTCCACTAAGAGACTTCCAAAGGCTTTCATCTCTTCTTTTAAAAGCCCGCAGGCATTGGTTAAAAGCTTGCTTTTTAATGAGCTACTACAGACTAATTCACCGAATAAATCGGTCTCGTGAGCGTTATCTTGATAACTCGGCCGCGCTTCAAAAAGAGTGACTTCGTGCCCTTTCTTTAAGAGATAATAAGCGGCTTCGCTTCCGGCGAGACCACCCCCAATGATATTAATTTTCATCTTTCTTTTTATCGTCCTTCAGCCATTCATGATAACGGCATTTTGGGAAATTGGTACAGCCTAAGAAATCGGCTTTCTTTCCGTGACGAAGGACGAGGTGCCCGTCTTTACAAGAGGGGCAAGGTTTAACATAGTCTTTTTCGGTGTAAACTTTCTTTTCTTTGTGTTCATTGCCTTCGATATAGCGGCAAGTTGGGTAGGCGCTGCAAGCGACGAAAGTTTGACCTTTCTTATTCACCCGTTTCACTAAGGGGGAACCGCATAAAGGACAATTCTTACCGGTATATTCCACCGGGGTTTCTTCTTTCTTGATGTAGGTGCATTTTGGATAAGCCGAACAACCGATAAAGGTCTTACCGTACCGGTTCTTTCTCTTAACTAAGGGGGAACCGCAGACGGGACACATTTCCCCGGTCTCTTCTAACGGATCTTTATACATCTTTTGAGAAACCTCGTTAAATTTCTCGATGAACGGATAATAGAATTCCTTCATCGCTTGGACTCGGTCTTCTTTTCCCTCTTCGATTTCATCGAGCTTTGTTTCCATCTGAGCCGTATATTCCGTGGAGACGATTTCTGGGAAATACTTGGTCAAAACAATGGTGGTTTTAGTTCCACTTTCAGTGGGAGTTAAGATACCCTTATCGCTCTTGACGTATTTTCTGGCGATTAAGGTTCTGATCGTTGAGGCGTAAGTCGAAGGACGACCAATCCCCTTCTCTTCCATGAGTTTAACGACTTTTGCTTCGCTATATCTCGCCGGAGCTTTCGTAAACTTTTGTTCGAGATGCGGCTCTTTCACATCATAGCTTTCCCGTTCTTTTAAATCAGGAAGAATAGTATCGTTTTCTTCTTCCTCCCGGTAAATTTTTTCATATCCCGGGAAGGTGGTCTTGGTTCCCACCACTTTAAAAGTTAAACCATTGCTATCGAATAAGGCGGTCGTTGATTCATAGATTTTATCGCTCATGAGAGAGGCGATAGCCCGGTTATAAATCAAAGTGTATAAGCGGTAACTATTGTAATCCAGATATGGCTTGACCGCTTCCGGCGTTCTTTCGACGCTGGTGGGTCTAATGGCTTCGTGAGCATCCTGAATTCTGCCTTTTCTTCCCCGGACAGTGTTACTTCCTAAATAGGCGGGGCCAAAGGTAGATTTAATATATGGGGCCGCTTGGTGGTTGTAGAATTCATCGCTGATCCGAGTACTATCTGTTCTCATGTAGGTGATTAAACCGACTTGTTCCCCTTTAATCGCGACCCCTTCATATAACTGCTGGGCCAGAGCTTGCGTAACAGAAGTCGAGAATCTAAAGCGATTGAAAGCTTCTTGTTGCATGGTGGAAGTTGTAAAAGCGGGCCGGCTGGCTTGCTTTTTCGTCACTGTGCTTAAGGAAACCAAGGTTAAAGCCTTTCCAATACGATTGATAATCGCTTTCGCTTCTTCTTCACTCTTGATAGAAGGATTCTTTCCATCCACCTTATCGAGCTGGAGGGTTAAGACTTTATCACCCACTAAGATATCAACAGTGATAACCCAGTATTCTTCCGGTACGAAGGCTTTAATTTCTTCATCGTTATCGACGATCATCTTCAGGGCAACACTTTGAACACGGCCCGCGGAAGGACTATTGATCTTTTTATTGAGTAAAGCTGAAAGTTTAAAACCGATGATTCGGTCATACATCCGTCTCGTCTCTTGGGCGTTCACGAGATTCATATCGATGACGCCAGGATGGGTGATAGCTTCTTCAATCGCGGGTTTCGTGATTTCATGGAACTGCAGCCGTTTCGTGGTCGGAATATCGAGATTAAGGGCTTTCGCTAAGTGGTAACTGATCGCTTCCCCTTCGCGGTCAGGGTCGGTAGCGAGAATCACTTCATCAGCTTTTTTCGTTAATTTCTTTAATTCATTGACGACCTTTTCTTTTCCTTCAACGATGACAAAGTCAGGTTTAAAGTCGCGCTCAATATCGATTCCTAATCCCCCTTTTCCATGGGTGGATAAATCGCAAATGTGCCCGAGCGAGGCTTTAACTAAATAATCCGGCCCTAAATAGTGGCCGATAGTTTCACATTTCTTAGGAGATTCAACGATGACGAGTTTCATAACGTTCCTTGAATATAGAAAAGTTAAAATGAGGTGTCAATAAAAGGTTTCTCTCCTACATCCTATATAAATAAATAGTTTATTTATAAAATTTTTTATGGAAGCGCTTCAAGAATGTCCCGGACATCCTCGATGAGGTTAGCGCCATCCTTAATCAATTGGTTATTTAAAGTCTCTCTTCCGGCTTGAAACGGAAGAACCCCGATACTCTTCCCCATATCTAAAGCGTGGTTCAAGGTGACATGGGTCCCACTCTTGGGTTTAATTTCACCGATCATCACAAAGTTACTCAACGCTACTACTAAGCGATTCCGTTCCGGAAAATGCCTGGGGTTCGGCTTCACTCCATAAGGGTATTCACTGATTAAAAGTCCGGTATTTCTTAACTTTTCAAATATTTCGTTGTTCTCGGAAGGATAGATAGTATCGAGCCCACATCCCGCCACTCCGATTCCTTGCCCATGCCCATCTAAAAGACCTTCCATCGACATCTTGTCGATCCCTTTAGCGACTCCATTAATGAGAATTAAATTTTCTTTCGCCATCTGAAGACCAATCTCATAACTCTTCTTTAATGCGTAGGGGCTCGCGATGCGGCTCCCGACAAAAGCGACCGTTTTCTCCGGTTTCTTTAAAAGTTCCGCGTTCCCCTCGTAATAAATGACCAATGGCGGCCTCACGCAGTGTTTAAAGTTCTCCGGATAATCATTATCGATGATGGTGATGGCTTTCCCCTTCATCATCTCGATTGTCCGTTCGACTTCCTCTTTTTCGAGCGGTTGCTTTCTTTGCACCGCGTCATACATCTTTTCCCAATCGCCGTGATAGAGCTGGGATAAATAAATTAAAATGTCTCTTCCCTTCATAACTACCTCAATCTTTTATAGATAAGGAAAAAGAAAAAATGCCTAAAAAAGTTTTATTTGATCAGAAAAATATTCTTTAACCGGCTCAAAGGTTTTCCGGTGCACCCCTTCAATGGGACCATATTTTTCAATAGCTTCGATATGCTTTTTCGTTCCGTAACCCTTATGTTTAGCGAAGCCATACTCAGGGTATTGTTTATCGAGTTCCATCATTAAATGGTCACGGGTGACTTTCGCGAGGATGGAAGCCGCCGCGATACATAAGGCTTTCGCGTCCCCCTTAATAATCGGCACCGCCGGAAAAGGGAGATTAAGTAAAGGCACGGCATCGGTTAAAACTAAATCAGGTTGAGGATTAAGTTCTAAAAGGGCCTCTTTCATCCCCTTTTTGTCCGCGTTTAAAATATTGAGCTTATCGATATCTTTCACAGAAATAATCTTGATGGAATAGGCTAAAGCGTCACGTTTAACAATCTCAAAAAGCTCTTCCCGCTTTTTCGCGGTTAACTGTTTACTATCGTTGATGTCTTCATTCTTATAGCCCTTAGGAAAGATGACCGCGCCGACGACTAAAGGGCCGGCTAAAGGACCCCGCCCGGCTTCATCGGTCCCAGCGATTACCTTCACTTTATCGCTATAATATTCTTTTTCTAAATCAAGCATCGGGAGCCTTCTCTAACGTGATGCATCCGAGTTTTCCGTTTCGGAAATCCTTGAGAATTGCAGGGTAAACAAGATTTAAATCTTCTTCCCCGTTTTTCTTAATAAAACCGCGTTTTTGACAAATAAACTTGAGAATCGCAAGGTTATCGAGATTTTGTAAATCGCCAATTCCATATCTTTCTTTCAAGATATGGGGATAAAGATTTCTTAAGATATCCAAGAGGTAATCCACTAACTGATAGAGGGGTAAAGCTTGGTCATTTAATGAACCGATTAAAGAAAGCATCATGCTCGCTTCATGCTCTTCATAGTTCATCGGAAGAATCCCAGGGGTATCAAGTAAGATAAAATCTTCGGATATCTTTAAGAATTGAAGGGCCCGGGTGACCCCGCTTCGGTTTTCTACTTTTGCTACCTTCCGGCCGACTAAGTTATTAATTAAAGTGCTCTTCCCAACGTTTGGAATTCCCACCACAAAGATCTTTAAAGCTTGCGGTTTCATCCCGAGCTTTTGTTCTTTCTTCCGCTTTTCTTGAATAAGGGTGGAAGCCACTTCATTGAGGACTGGTAAGGCTTTTTGTTCTTTTAAATTAATCGAAGAAACCAGGTTCCCTTCTTTCCTCAGGTATTCCACCCATTTCGCGGTTTCTTGTTCATCGGAATAATCACGTTTAGTTAAGAAATAGATTTTCTTTTTATCGCTTAAAAGCTTCTCTAAAAGAGGATTACGGCTACTTTTAGGCGCCCGGCTATCTAAAAGAAAAACGATGAAATCAGCAAGATGGAGTTTCGGTTCCAAAGCCTTGATTGCTTTCCTCATGTGGCCTGGGAAATAGTGAATGTTCTTTTCAAAGTTACTCATAAATAACGAATCCCCCACGGCATTAAATAGCTCGTCCAGATAAAGGAAGTATGGACCCGAGGTTTAACTTCCCCTCGCCCGATTATCGCGGTTGCTACCCCGACAAAGCAAGAAGAAGTGACCGAATCATTTAAGAAATAACGGGAATCGTAAGACGCTCCTTTTAATCGATTGTCACCGAGCAAGAAATATTCATCCTCCCCTAAGGTGACATTGATTTCACTGCCATTCATGCAAGTTTGCTTTTTACTATTGGCTAAAAACTCTTCGGTCGCTAAAGGTTTAGCGGGATTATATTCCAAGAAGGGCTGCGGAATTAATTCCCATGTTCCTTCTTCTAAAACAAATAAATCGCCATTTAAATCAATCTTTAAAGTATCGCCGGGCATCCCGATGATTCTTTTAATCTTAAGTTCAGCGGAAGGCTTTAAAGTTCCATCCTCATAGAAATCTTCTGGGAAATAGGTCACAACGATGGAAAAACGATGAATCTTATTTAAGAAGGAAGAACTATCAGCGACACCGAAATCGGTGATATAGGTATATCCTGACCTGTAATCCCCCATTGTGGCGGGATTCACTTCCACCTCTTCCCCGGTTTCATCGTTATAGACTTGCACCTCATAATTTAAGGTCGGGTACATGCTCGCTCCATTGACCGCAAAAGATGAATAAGCCGAAAAGGTATAACCGATTTGAGTCCAGAAAGCCGCTGTGACCGTTAAGACCGCTAAAAAGAAACTTAAAACAATCTTTTTGATTAAGTCCGTTCTTTTCTTTTTCTTATCTTTTCCCCCTCTTAAAGGGGAAAGCTCACTCTGGGTAACTAAGGTTTTCATCTAGGTCGATTATAGTGAATAAGCAGGATATTAGCAAAAGAAAAGCCGTGCAGTAAGCACGGCGTATTTCCTTAAGTCGTTATTTGCTTTCGGCTTCTTTAATTCTCGCAGCTTTACCAGCAAGATTCCGCATGTAGTGGATTCTCGCTCTCCGAACCCGGCCTCTTCTCACGACTTCGATTTTGCTCAAACTCGGAGAATTGATGGGGAAGGTTCTTTCAACGCCGACACCGTAGCTGATCTTTCTAACCGTAAAGGTTTCGCTGACCCCGTGTCCACGTCTTTGGATGACCACACCCTCGAAGACCTGAATTCTTTCTTTCTTGTTTTCGACGATCCGGACACTGACTTTAACAGTGTCACCGCTCGAAAATTCCGGAATATCGTTCCGAAGCTGACGGGAAGTGATTTGTTCGACTAATTGATTATTCATCTCACATTCCTCCTTAATGATTTTCTTCAGGTTCATGATGGTCAATCAGCGGAGCCTGCCTAGCCATTTCTGGCTACAAAATAATAAACATAAGTGACCTTTGTTGCAAGGGGAAAATTTTTAAACCCGTCAAGCTATTTTGCTTGACAGACAAAAAGCACATCACCATAATATCATCGTTAAAAAGGAGAAATGAATTATGGCAGTTAAAATTAGATTAACTCGGCTCGGCCGGCATAAGGACCCGATGTACCGGATTGTCGCGATGGACAGCAGAAACGCTCGCGATGCCGCCTACATTGAACAAATTGGAACCTATGATCCTTCCAAGAGCACCAAAGATGCGGTGATCAACGAAGAAATCGCTCTCAAATGGCTCTCTCTCGGAGCGCAACCCAGCGACAGCGTCAGAGCGATGTTCAAAGAAAAAGGCTTGATCGAAAAATTCCACGCGCAGAAAAAGGCGAAGAAATAATGATCGACTTTGAGAAAACGATTCACGCATTAATTGACCCCTTGGTCAGTAACCCCAGCGAAGTCATCATCCGTCCGCTTCCGGGTGGAAATGATAAGCACGTCACGATTTTAATCGCGGCCAATAGCGAAGACACCTCCCGCTTAATCGGCAAAAAAGGGATGGTTGCTAACGCCCTTAGAGAAGTCATCTCCGTCGCGGGGAAAACTTCGGAAGGCACGATGAAAATTCGCTTAAAGTTTGAATCTTTCACCGATGGTGAACAAAGTGAGGAGGAAGCCTAAAAAGGGCTTCCCTTTCTTTTATGGAAGGTTACGTTTTAATTGCTCGCTTACTTAAACCGTACGGCTTAAAAGGGGAAATTAAAGCCGCTATTTTTACTTCTTTTCCGGAAGAACGTTTTCAAAAGGGTAAGACCTACACCTTAAAGGATGGACGCACTCTCGTCTTAAAAAACATTAAAGTCCACGGAGATACTTATATCTTCTTATTTAAGGGCATCAACACTCCGGAAGATGTCTTTGAATATCGAAATGAAGAACTCTACTTGCCGAAAGAAGAATGCCCCCTCCCCGATGGTTATTACCGCTTAGAAGAATTAAAAGGCTTTAAAGTCTTAACCGAAGACCAAGAAGAGCTCGGGAAAGTGACCGGCTTCCTTCAAAACACAAAAGTCCCCAATATGATCGTTACCCTGAAAGACGGAAAACGCATCTATATCCCCTTCTTAATTCCCGAGTTTATCCGGGAAGTGAAGACGGATGAAAAACAAATTATCATTTATTTAATGCCAGGTTTGCTATGAAAATTTCGATTTTGACCTTATTCCCCGAAGTGATGACCCCGTACTTAGAGACGAGTATTTTAAAACGGGCAAAACTCAAGGGAGCGATTGAAATTGAGGTCAAACAAATCCGAGATTTCACCAAAGATAAATATGGAAGAGTTGACACTCCTCCCATCGGTGGCGGAGCGGGACTCATCGAAAAAATTCAACCGATCGTTGACGCTTTACGGAGCGTGAAAACAAGTGACTCCCACGTCATCTTCTTCTCCCCTCGAGGCAAAACCTTCACCCAACAAATGGCAAAAGATCTCGCCAAAAAGGACCACTTAATCCTCATCAGCGGTCACTATGAAGGAGTCGATGAACGGCTTAAAAACTATATCGATGAAGAAATCAGTATCGGGGACTATGTCTTAACCGGCGGAGAACTCCCGTGCCTGGTCGTCACCGATGCAGTGACGCGTCTTTTACCGGGCGTCATCAACGAAGAATCGCTTAAAGAAGAGAGCTTCAATGAACCCCTCTTAGAATATCCTCAGTACACCGAACCCTATGACTTTGAAGGCCATACAGGCCCTGATATCCTCTACTGCGGAAACCATGAAGCGATCGCCAAATATCGTAGACGAGAAGCATTAAAAATCACCAAAGAATATCGGCCTGATCTCTTCAATAAAATAAAACTGACGAAGAAAGATATAAAACTCTTAGAAGAAAAAGAGCCATCCTGGGAAAAGATGGCGCTTGAAAAAGGCAAAAAATATTTACCAAAAAAAGACAACTAAATGCCTCCGAAGCCCGGGGGCATTTTTCCTTTCTTCCGGTAGGCATTCACCTGTTTCATCATCGCTTTGCTCTGTTCAAACTTCTTGATAACCCGGTTGATATCCGCGTTCGTGGTCCCACTTCCCCTTGCGATCCGGTTTTTATGGCTGAATTTTAAGATTTCCGGATGCCGACGTTCGTACGGGGTCATCGAATTGATGACCGATTCAAAAATCTTCATCTCTTTTTCCGCTCGTTCTTTATCAGAATCCGAAAGTTTATTGAGACCGGGCATCATCTTACTTAAGAACTTGATGCTCCCAATCTTTTGCATCATCTTCATGCTGGAAAGAAGATCCTCTAAGGTGTATTCCCCTTCCATCATCTTCCGTCCCGTTCGTTCGGCTTCTTTTTGGTCGATTTGTTCTTGGGCTTTTTCTACTAAAGTGACGATGTCACCCATCCCTAAGATACGGTCTGCTAGTCTATCCGGATGGAAAACTTCGATATCTTCAAGCTTTTCCCCAACACCAGCATATTTAATGGGGAGACCGGTTAAATATTTAAGTGAAAGAGCTGCCCCACCTTTCGCATCCCCATCAAGCTTACTCATGATGACGCCAGTTAAGGGTAACTTTTCATTGAAAGCCAGGACGACGTTCGTCGCTTCTTGCCCCGCCATCGCGTCCACCAATAAAAGAATCTCTTCCGGTTTTACTTCTTTATTGATGTTTTGAAGTTCTTCCATCAAGGTTTCATCGATTTGGAGACGTCCAGCGGTATCGAGAATCAAGACATCATAATGTTCGTTAAGAGCTTTTTCTTGCGCTTTTTTAGCCGCGACAACCGGATTCACATCTTTCCCCATCGTAAAGAAATCGATTTGGAGGGAATCCGCTATTTGTTTTAACTGATCGATCGCAGCGGGACGATAGATATCCAGACCCGCTAAAAGAACTTTTAAACCATATTTCTTTTTAAATAACAGCCCTAACTTCCCGGCATGGGTCGTCTTACCGGTCCCTTGCAAACCGACCAACATAATCGTGGTCAATTTACCTTTCTTCAGGAAGATCTCGCTATTATCTTTGCCGAGCATCTCGACGATTTCTTGGTGGCAAAGTTTAACAAGCATTTCCGAAGGGTTAACGGTTCTAATGACCTCTTCCCCTTTGGCTTTTTCTTTTAAATCATTGGTAAAGGCTTTAACGACTTTAAAATTAACATCGCTCTCTAATAACGCTAACCGGATTTCCTTCAGCGCTTGCTCCATATTGCTATCGGTCAATTTATCTTCCCGCCGCATCTTCTTAAAGATACTTTGGAACTTTTCTTGCAGTGATTCAAAAGCCATACTACCCCTCCTTCAAAATCTAAATATCAATGTGTTTCCCGTGTAATTTTTCTAAAAAATGCAATTTGTCTTCGTATTTTAATAGTTTATCCGTCGCCTTTTTAAAGCTATCTTGTATAGCGGACCTCGTTAAATTCTTCGCTTCCCCTATTTCTTGAAACGACAAATCGAGAGCTAAATGGTCACGGACAATTTCTTGTTGTTTAATAGTTAAAAGAGGACCATACAGGTCCAAAAGATTTAAAAGTTTCGTCCGTTCATTTAAGTCCATCGCCGAGCAATAATCCTTCTAAATAACGTTCAAGATCGAACTCTTCTAAATCATCCATCTTTTCTCCGAGCCCGATGAATCTTACCGGCACCCCAAGTTCATCCCGAATAGAAAGGATGATACCACCTTTACTAGTCCCATCCATCTTGGTGACGATGATGCCGGTCACTTTATTGACCTCATTAAAAGCCTTAGCCTGACTGACCCCATTTTGCCCGGTTGTCGCGTCGATAATCAAGAAAGTATCGTCGGGCGCTCCGGGAATTTCTTTATTGATTACCCGGGTAATTTTACCGAGCTCTTGCATAAGGTTATTCTTCGTTTGGAGTCTTCCAGCGGTATCGATAATCACCAAATCAATATCGTGACTTTTCGCATATTTCACCCCGTCATAACAGACGGAAGCCGGGTCAGCATTATTTGCCCCTTTAACAATTGGGACGTTAAGCCGGTCCGCCCAGATGGTTAACTGTTCAACGGCTCCCGCTCTAAAGGTATCGCCCGCTACTAAGAGGACTTTCTTCCCCATCATTTGGTAACGGTGAGCAATTTTAGCGATGCTGGTGGTTTTCCCAACCCCGTTCACCCCTTCGACTAAAAGAACAGTCGGCCGTCCTTCTTGGAAGACGATATCGTTTTTGATATCTCCTCCTTTTTCAACGTAACCGACAAACATTAAATCGACGAGTTCATCGTTTAAATGGGTAGGATCGTCAATCTTTTCTTCTTTGGCTTTTTCGGTCAATTTATCGATGAGTTCGAAGGTTAAATTAACCCCGACATCGGCTTCTAAAAGAATCTCTTCTAAGTCTTCAAAGTATTCAGCGTTAATCTTGGAATATTTCTTCGCTAAAACCGCGAGTTTATTGGTAAAAGCTTCCCGGCTTTTTTTAAGACCGCGGTCGTACTTTAAAGTCTTATCGTCTTTCTTGCTTCCGAATTTATTTTTTAAAAATGAAATTAAACCCATAATTATTTTTTCGCTAATTTCCGTAAAGCGTCTTTCGCGGCATTCGTTTCCGCTTCTTTTTTACTCTTCCCTTCCCCGCGGCCGAGTTCGGTATGAACAAAATAAGCCGCGACGACGAAATGTTTATTGTGAGCGGGCCCGGTTTCACTGATTGTTTGATAAGTGACGCTTTCCCGGTATTCTGCTTGGAGAGCTTCTTGAAGCTCACTCTTCGGATTAAGGTCAGCCGCTACTTCTGAGCTTTGAATATCATCCTTCAATAAGTTATAGAGGAATTGATAAGAGAAATCTAAGCCTTGATCGAGGAATAAGGCCCCAACAAAGCTTTCAAAAACATCTTCCATTACTTTGTTATTATTTTCCGGTTTCCCTTGGAAAGAGGCCCCAACTTTCACAAGATTACTAAAGCCTAGTTTTCTCGCATATCGGGCTTCGCTTTCGGTCTTAATGAAGTTAGCTTTCATGGCGGAAAGTGACCCCTGCTGCATCGTCGGATGCATGGTAAAACAGAGGACACTGACCACTAAACCGATTAAAGAATCCCCGAGGAATTCTAAGCGTTCATAGTCATGGTGCTTAGTCCCTTCCATCCCGTTGACGGAGCTATGAGTGAAGGCTAATTCATAAAGTAAGGGAGTTTTAACTTCAATTCCTAATTCCTTTAAACGGGTGAAGAGCTCAGTGTTCTCCATCGAGACTCCCTTCGAGCGCATCGCTAATCTTTTTCACTAATTCTTTGCTGGCTAAGGAATAGGCCACCTCAATAGCGTGGAAGAAGGCTTCGCTGTCGCTATTACCGTGGGCTTTGACGACGACCCCATTAACGCCAATCAACATCGCTCCCCCGACTTTTCTCGGGTCTAAGGTATCTTTAAAGCCTTTGATTCCTTTTCTCACACCGAGATAAGAAAGTTTACTGATCCAGTTCTTTTTAAAGATGGCTTTGATTAAGCTTCCGATTTGTTTAGCCGCCCCTTCGGTGCTCTTGAGGAGGATGTTTCCGCTATAGCCATCGGTGACGACGACATCGGTGTCGCTAGCTAACACTTGACTCGCTTCGATGTTACCTTGGAAATTAACATTCTTATCGTTTCTTAAAAGTTTAAAAGCTTCTTTTCCTTCCGGGCTCCCTTTATTTTCTTCGGTCCCGTTCGCTAAAAGTTTAACAACCGGATTATCAATCTTATCGATGATCGAAGAGTAGATGCTCCCCATCACCGCGAATTGGGCGATTTCTTCCGGGGTGTTTTCGTTACTGGCACCGACATCCAAAATTGTGACATTCCGTTTGGTTTTAAAGTTTGGGAAGGAGGTAATTAAAGCGGGTCTTTTTACGCCGGGAATCTTTTTAAGAATCAAGGTCGCTGCGCTTAAGAACGCCCCCGTACCACCGGCGGAGATAACCCCATCCGCTTTTCTTTCTTGGCAAATCGTTAAGGCTTTCGCCATCGAACTTTCTTTGTTTCGAAGGACGTCGAGGGCCCCAGCGTCCATCTTCATGACGCCACGCGAAGAGACCACTTCAAAAGCATCCATATCATTTAAAGTGCCGGCTTCCCCGACAAGAATTAATTTCGCTAAAGGATATTTAGCGTGGAAAGCCCACACCGCGTCTTTGGTCATCTGAAGACCTTGGTCGCCACCCATCATATCAATCACTAAAGTAATATTTTTTTCTTCCATATCACAAAGTATAAACTTCTCGGCCCGCTTTCGCTACCTTCCCTTTAGGGAAGAGCCTAGTTTCGAAGATTACGTTCTTCCATCGAAAAGGAAAATTGAGCTTTAAAGGCTAAATCTTCCGGATTATTAGAATCTAAAATCTCTTGGCTATCCATCGCTGCGCATTGAAATATTTTCACATCATCGACGACATTTAAGTATTGGAATGATGGAAGTCCACTCTGCCTAAAACCGGTAATTTCTCCTGGTCCTCGCAATGCTAAATCTTGCTCCGCTATCTTAAAACCGTCGTCAGTCTCGGTTAAAATTTTCAATTTTGCGTTTTCTTCGTCTTCGTTATCAACTAAAAGAAGGAACTCCGAAGAGCTTCCATCGCGGCCGATTCTTCCCCGGAGTTGGTGGAGCTCCGACAAGCCAAAACGAGTGGGATTATAGACGATCATCAAGGTGGCTTTTTTGACATCGAGCCCGACTTCCACCATTTGGGTGCTGACGAGAATTGGGGTTTTCCCGCTCAAGAAATTTTCTCTCGCTAAAGCTTTTTCTTCGTTATTCATCTTCCCATGCAATAAAGAAGTTAAACCCGGGAAGAGTAAAGAATAATATTTATAGACCTTAATGACCGACTTATTGAGGGTTTCCCCAATGATGGTAGGAACGACGATATAAACTTGTTTCCCTTCTTCAATGGTTCTCTTAACTTTTTCGATGACATCAGGGCTTTTTTCATCAACGATGGAAGTTTTAACGTGCCGGGCTGCGCTTGGGAAAACCTTTAAGGTAGAAATATCTAAATCCCCATAGAGAGTTAAAGATAAGGTTCTTGGAATCGGAGTGGCCGACATCGTTAAAAGATCGACCATTTCCCCTTTCTTTAACAGCTCTGCTCTTTGAGCGACCCCAAACTTCTGCTGTTCATCGATGATAACCAGGCCTAGATTACGATACTCAATATCTTTCGAAAATACCGCATGCGTCCCAATCAATAAATCGATATCCCCATTCAAGAGTTCTTCTTTGACTGTCCTGCGGTTTTCTTGGGAAGTGCTACCAGTTAATAAGGCCACTTTGACATCTGTATCTTTAAAAATCTTTAAAGCATTTTCATAATGTTGAGCGGCTAAAAAGTCGGTCGGGGCCAGCATCGCGGTCTCCCCGCCTCTTAAATAGTTAAGGTAAGTCGCGATAAAACTGACGATCGTTTTCCCCGTTCCGACATCCCCTTGGAGGAGTCGATCCATCAGATGGGTGGAATACATGTCCTTATAAATCTCTTCCACTGCGGTCTTTTGGTCGTCAGTTAATTTATAGGGTAATTTATCGATGAATTCTTCGAACTTCGTTCGGTCTAAGGGTTGGTTACCTTCCTTTTTAAAGTTGGAACTTTCTCTTTTTAAGAGTTTTTGCCCATAGGTATAGTTCAAGGCTTCTTCATACTTTAAACTCCGTAAACCTTGGTAGATATCAGTGTATTTAACGGGTTGATGGACTTTTAATAAGGCTTCTCTCCGGTCTAATAAACGATATTTTTCTTTAAATCGTTGGGGAATATTTAATGGCAAAAGATAAGGATCATTCTTTAAAAGCCGGATCGCGAGAGCCTGAAAGACATGGGGTTGAATCAAGTTATATAAGTGATACTGCGGTTTGATAGCTTTTTCGTTTTCTAGCTTCCCTTTATAGATTTTAAGTAAGGATAAAGAATGGCTTTTATCGTCATATGTCGCGCTGATCGTAACGTCTTCATTATCGTGAAAAGTCTTTAGTAGGTAACGTTGGTTCCACGCTTTAACTAAATAAACGGGGCCATGATCCACCGCTAAATAAAATTGGATTAAATCCCGCCTAAACAAACGAAAATACTTAAGATTCCCTTGGATTTTTCCATAAAAAACCACTCGTTCTTTATCTTTTAACGAGTGGTCGAGGTGCGTTAAGAAATAAGTATCATAACGATATGGTAAATAATTGACGATATCGTTATTAGTCAGGAGTTCTAACTCCGTTAATTTCTTTTTTAAGCTCGGGCTAATCTTGGTGTCCATAGCCCTATTTTACAAGAATTAGGAAGTTCTAGCGTCCTATTCGACCCCGATGAGGTAAGAATAGACCGGTTGACCACCACTTTTGACTTCCACTTCTAAGTCAGGGAAACGGGAGGTGACTTCTTTTTCTAAAGCGTCCTTTTCTTCTTCCGTCGTATCTTTTCCGTAGATAATGGTGACGAGGTAACTATCGTTTTTGATCATTCCTTCGATTAAGCTGATAGCCGCTTCATTTTTATCTTTGACGCAGCTGACGATGGTTTTATCGTCCTTCATCCCCATGTAATAGTCTTTGGTGATGTGGATGTTTCCAATATCCGCATCTTTAATCGCATAGGTAACTGATCCGCTAGAAATCGTTTTTAAGGCCCCTTTCATGTCTGTATAGACACTATCGGGATCCCCTTCCGGACTAAATTGCATAGCGCTCGTGAGACCTTGAAGAATGGTTTTACTAGGAACTACTCTCGCATCGGTTTCCGTTCCTTCATAGCCATCGCAAGCTTGGGATGCCGCCATGACGATATTGCTGTTATTAGGAAGAATATAAACGTGTTTCGCGTGACATAACTTAATCGCCTTCGTGAAATCATCGACGGAGGGGTTCATCGTTTGCCCACCGCTGACAATTTGGTTAGCGCCGAGTTCTTTAAACATTTCGTCGAGGCCGGCACCGCTACTGACAACGATTAAACCGAATTCATTCAGTGGCGCACTTTCATCGACCGCTTCTTCTTCGATTTCATCTTTAAAGCGTTTACGGTGTTCATGCATGTCGTGCTCCATCTCGGTGGCAGCCCGCCCTTGTTGGATATTGTTATGTTCTTCCGACATGTTTTCGATGATGATAGTTAAGAATTCTCCATAGTTTTGAGCGTAGTTAAGCATCGAACCCGGGCTTAAGGTATGGACGTGAACTTTCACTAAATCATCGTTCCGGCTCATGACTAAGCTCTTGCCGTGGCTCTTTAAGAAGTTTTCAAACCGTTTTTCAATAAAAGGTTTCTTTCCTTCTTCCGGTGTTCCGATCTTTAAAAGGAATTGGGTACAATAGCCATACCCCTCTTCTTCTTCACTCAGTTGCGCTCCGGCGTAACCTTCTTTCTTAAAGAAATCAGTCATCGTCCCCGGTTGAGCAGCATCGAGATTTCGTTCGATGAAATGCCCATGAGCGGCTTCGTTCATCCCTTCGATCAGGACACAGAGACCCGCGCCACCGCTATCGACGACCCCGACCTCTTTTAAGATGGGAAGTAAATCCGGAGTATGTTCCAAACTCTTTTTGGCTTCACTTAAGAAATAACTTAAAGCGTCTTCAATATTAGAAAAAGAGGAGGCTTTTTCTTTTAAAGCTGCGGAAGATTCCCGGATGACCGTTAAAATGGTTCCTTCGACGGGCTTTCCGACCGCGCTATAAGCTCTTTCTTTCCCGCGGGAAAAGGCCTCGGATAAGGTTTTAATATCGATAGTGTTCTTCCCTTCGACCGCTTCCATGAAACCCCGGAAGATTTGGGAGGTGATGGAGCCGCTATTGCCTCTCGCCCCTCGAAAAACCCCTTGGTAGAAGCTTTTAGCGATGTAAGAACAAGAGTTGTCGCTCTTATTTTCGATTTCCTTGCACCCAGAGGTGAGGGTGAGGTTCATATTGAGACCCGTATCGCCATCGGGAACCGGGAAAACATTTAATTGGTCAATTTCTGGATAGTGGTTATACAAATTATTAGCGCCCGATAAAAAAAGCTGTTTCAGCGCTTGTCCGTCTAATACTTTCATTATTTTGCTTCCTTAATATTCTGCACGAAAACATTGATCTTCAAGAATTTGAGACCGAAGGTTTTTTCTAAGATATAAGCGACCGTCTTTTGGACTTCGCTGAGGATGACGGTGATTTTCATCCCATACGCGACAGTTAAATAAAGGTCGACTTCATAGCCATCTTTTTTCTTTCGGCAATAGACCCCTTTAATATAGTCATCGCGTTTTAAAATATCCTGGATGCTACTTTCTAAAGAATTCTTTGCCGCTAAACCCAAAACGCCGTAACACCCAAGAGCGGCATCAGCTGCCACTTGAGCGATCGCTTCGTTGGTGATATTGATTTTTCCGTGAATGAGGGATTTATTAATGCTCATGATAAAATTACCCCTGCAGCGATTATCGCACCCCCTTATAAGGCTTTCAAGAGTTGACAATTTAGGAAAATTATTTCCAAGAAATAATAACCAAGTTTTACGAGGTTTTTTCGATATTTCGATTTTAAAATTTTCTTATTGATAAGGGATATAAGAGGAAATAACGATATTAAAGCCATTAAGAAAAAGATACAAATATTGTCATTTTTATCTTTTTAACCTAATTATAATTTATAAAGATAAAGCTCAATTAAAGGAGCAAATTTCTTAGCTTTTCATGATGATGGGGAAGTAGATATCCGCCTCATCATCGACCTCGTGTTCCATGATCGGCCCCACCACTTCATAGCCTTGTTCTTTAATCTCTCGCAGGGCCTTTTCTTTCGTTAGTTCATAGCTTTCAAGATATGGGTAACGGTAATAAGTCCCTTCCTCTACTCGGTAGAGGGTGAAACTACCTGGTAAAACTTTTGTAAAGACGAGGATTTTTAAACCGGCAAAATAGGTATTATCGTCGAACGCGATACCGTACAAACTCGGGGTAAAATTCCCCTTTTCACAAGCCTCCATCAGAAGCGGCAAGCTCCGTTCAATTTCCGACCACCCTTCTGAGATATAGTTATCCCCGATGAGGTCCTTTTTAAAGGTTTTCCCCACTAAGGTGAAGGAATCTAAATGAACAATGGTTCCAACTTTTTCCATGCCTTGATTATAGTGGTTTCTCGCTCATAAATACAAACTAATATACCGGATCTTCTTCATCCATTTTCTTTTTGACTTCCGTGAAGGAAAAATGAGGGTATTTCGCTAAATAATAGGTGAGCCTCGGGTCTTGCTTTTGCCGGTGATACTTATTTTCCGCGAAAGAGAGTAGCTCAAGGTATAAAGAATAGGAGTTATGTCTTATTTGCTCTGAGAGATAGAAAGCGAGAAGAATTAAATGTTGACGGAAGAGGCAAAGGGAAGATTCGCTTGATGGATTAAATAACGAGTTAATTCATATATTGAAAATAGTTAAAAGATCAGGAAGCTTAACTTTTTCGTTATAAATTTTTTTCAGGTGAGTGCTTAGATAATGCCCTGTCGCATGCATGGAGGCATCAAATAGACCGGCTCTTAAACATGACCAATTAAAACACTCATCAAATTTTGCTTCGCTTAACAAAAATGGAGCGTAGAGTTCATATCTGATCGTCTCCCCTTCTGCCATTGTTTCTGGCCCGAAAATCGTATAGTACCCAACGACAGTAAAGGAACTTTCTTTAAGCTCATCGCTTAAATAAGAAAATGGTGATGTTCCAAAGGTATAAGGAAGCCCCGGGGATAGAAAGTTTGAATATGTGTTTTCCATTCTTCGAACAGTTGCTTTTCAATTAATATTTGATCCGGATTATTGTGACCCCCAATGAAGGTATAATCGAAATATTTGTAATAATCTTCATAGCCGGAAAGCCAAAGAAAAAAAGAATCAGAAACCATGATTTCCCCTTTATGCTCTGGGAATTTTCCGATATATCGGACAACAAATTCGTCCTTTGGTAAATCTGTTTCTTCCCAAGGATAGAACTCTAAATCGATATGCGAGGGGCTTAAATATTGATACACGGGGACACTGATATCCCATAAATTTGGCATATCATCTGTAGCGTATCTATAGCCAAAAACATTAAACTCATTCACGAAAGAGGTATATTCTTTTCCTTTGCTTGCAAAACCGATTCTATTGAAAAGAATTTCAAAATTCTCAAGGCTTGTTACCAAAGGAAAGCCGCTTATATCATCCGATATCCGCCCAGACGTTTTATAAAACCCTGCAACGTGGAAAACGGCCCAATAAAGATCACCATAGCTATCTGTATATTTAACTTGTAAATCGCTTCCAATATCGACATAAGTATGGCTGTTATTCTTCAGCGAATCACGAGTATTTTCTGCCATATAGACAGAGATAATTATGTCTTCAAAGCTTTCTCCAACCGTAAAATACCCGGTAGTCGGATGGATTTCAGCAGTTTCAATATCACTTATTCTCCAGGCTTCCGGCAAAAATTCGTTGATAGCTAAATTAAGCGTGTACATCGGAGTGTACATGGTTTTTTCTTCCAATGCCACAGTAGGAAAAAATTCGAACTCAAATTCGGAAAACTTTTCTAGAGGATCATCGTTGGTTTTAATGTCTTCATTATATGAATAAGTTGGGCTACCATTCGTTTCGAGGAAATAAGATCTAAAATCAATATCCTTATTGGAAAGGAAAAAACCAGAAACAGTCAAGACAGCCCCCGATATGATAAAAAGAATTGTTAATAGAATGCTAAAAAGAGGTTTAGTGAAAGCTTTCTTAAAGCCGAATGACCAAAGAGGAAGATAGCTCCCCTTTACGTCTTTACTTTTAATCTCTTCTTTTGTTTCAACTTCTTTATCAGATATTTCTTTTAGTTTGTGATCTTCAATAACATAAAGGTGATCAGCAAATTTATGGGCTACTGTTTGGTCATGCGAAGTAATCCACGTGGACTATAACCTAGCCTAACCTAGAGGCTATCAAAAAACCATGTGTTTTACAGGGATTTTGGGGTGGCTAGATACTTTTCTATTCTATTTTCAGTATCAACACCTTCTTCATTTTGCTGAATAGAAATGGTTTCCACCACTTCATCATTTTCATCTTTGATGACAAAAGCATTTCCTTCGCAATAAACATATCTGTTGTCATATTTTAATCTTTGGCCCGTATTTGCTTTATCAAGGTGGTCAGAATCGACAACTTTCAAAAATGGCTGATACGCATATTCTGAAAGCTTACTTTGAGTAACCATTGCATAAATCAGGTAGTAGTTATTATCTTTGATCCAGTATTTACCATATCTATCTGGTCTAAAGACATCATACTTAATAAAGTAGTAGCGCCAATCAAATAAGTTATTTGCCTCGCAATTACCAATGTAGTTTTCTTTTAGTGAGGTAAGGTACACATTATCAATATGTTCATTACTTCTAAGAAGCGACACTAAAACGTTCTTTGCCTTATCAAAACCATCAGCACCAGCACTCTTGTGGAAAATGAATTTCCAAGGCGCATCATTACTCTTTGTTCCAAAGGTATATCTCCATCCTTTTTCAACCCTAGAGTAGTCTCCAAACGTCGTTCAAAATAGTTTCTCCTCTCTGATACTGATT
>ULKH01010807.1_pt1 | contig 28633 bp, 19 predicted proteins | sample 1951111 | NCBI WGS metagenome assembly ULKH01 (sample SAMEA4835496, study PRJEB28245) | human gut metagenome | biome: gut microbiome; material: fecal sample | place: Denmark | collected 2008
CCGGCCGTGAAAGCTGCCAGCAGTTGGTGGAGCGAGTCTTCTTCCTCTACGATTTTGCCGCCCACTTTGATGATGGTGAGTTTCTCTTTCATGTTCATTCCAAATAAGTATAACCATAAAGTCCCGAGCGGTAGTTGTTCAGGAACTCTTTACCCTCTTCGAGCGAAATCTTTCCGCTTTGGATGGATTTGGACACCCATATTTCGAGGCGGCGAACCAGTTTTTTCGGTTCATACTGTACGTATTCCAACACCTCGGCTACGGTTTCGCCGTCGATGATTTGGTCGATGGTATATCCTTTGTCCGTCACGGAAACATGGACGGCATTGGTGTCGCCGAACAGGTTGTGCATGTCGCCCAATATTTCTTGATAGGCACCGACCAGGAACACGGCGAGGTAATAGTTTTCGCCTTTCTTCAACGTATGCACCGGCAGGCTGTGCGAGATATGGCTGTTGGTCACGAAGTTGGCGATTTTTCCGTCCGAATCGCAGGTGATGTCCTGTATCGTGGCGTGCGTGTTCGGACGTTCGTCCAGCCGCTGTATCGGCATGATGGGGAAGAGCTGGTCTATGGCCCATGTGTCCGGCAGGCTTTGGAACAGCGAGAAATTGCAGAAATACTTGTCGGCCAATAGTTTGTCGAGCGTCATAAGCTCTTCCGGTATATGTTTCTGGGTTTGTGCCAAAAGGTTGACTTCACGTGTGACGCTCCAATACATGCTTTCGATGTCGGCACGTGTCCGTAAGTCTACGATGCCGTGGCTGAACAGGTCCAGTGATTCTTCTCTGATTTGTTGGGCGTCGTGCCAGTCTTCCAGAAGGGTACGCGGGTTCAGGTTGTCCCAAATCTCATACATGTCCTTTACCAGTTGGTGAGCTTCCGGCGAAGGCTCGAAATTCTCGTCCATACGGGGAAGAGAGGCCGTTTCCAGCACTTGCATGATGAGCACCGAATGGTGGGCGGACAGCGACCGACCGCTTTCTGTAATCAGGTTCGGATGCGGGAGATTGTTTTTATTGGCAGCGTCGACGAAAGTATAGATACAGTCGTTCACATATTCCTGAATGGAGTAGTTCACAGAACTTTCGCTATTGCTGGAGCGTGTACCGTCGTAGTCTACTCCCAGTCCGCCACCGCAATCCACGAACTCCACATCATAACCCAGATGATGGAGTTGGATGTAAAACTGCGAAGCTTCGCGCAGGGCGGTCTGTATGCGGCGTATCTTGGTAATCTGGCTGCCGATGTGGAAATGGATAAGTTTCAGGCAGTCTTTCATACCTTTGGCTTCCAACATGTCGAGTGCTTCCAGCAGTTCACTGGACGTCAGACCGAACTTGCTGGCATCTCCGCCGCTTTCTTCCCATTTCCCGCTGCCGGACGAAGCCAATTTGATACGGATACCGATATTGGGTCTTACGTTGAGTTTCTGGGCAACCTCGTAGATGGTGTTCAGCTCGTTGAGTTTCTCTACCACCAGGAAGATGCGTTTGCCCATCTTTTGGGCCAATAAAGCCAGTTCTATGTAATTATGGTCTTTGTAACCGTTGCAGATGATGGGAGAGGCTGAGTCGGTATTGACAGCGATGACCGCATGCAGTTCCGGTTTGGAACCGGCTTCCAGTCCCAAGTTGAATTTCTTGCCATGGCTGATGACCTCTTCTACCACGGGACGTATTTGGTTGACCTTAATGGGATAAATGATGAAATTCTCTCCTTTGTAGTCATATTCCTTGGCAGCCTTCTCGAAGCAATTGCTGGTTTTCTCGATACGGTTGTCCAGAATGTCGGGAAACCGTACCAATACGGGAGCCGACATGTCCCGAATGGCCAATTCGTCCATCAGTTCCCTTAAATCGACTTTTACGCTATCCTTTCTCGGGGTTACGTAAACGTGCCCTTTTTCGTTGATTCCAAAATAGTTGACTCCCCATCCGTTGATGTTGTACAATTCTTCGGAGTCTTCAATACGCCATTTTCTCATTACGTTCTTTATAGGTTTAATAGTTCACGAAGCAAACGGACGGAGTCCTTTATTTTATCGTAGTTCTCTAATAAGCTGACATCTAATGTATATTGTGCCCGGCTGTAAAAGGGTTCGCGTATCGCGAGGGAATCCCGGATATATTGTTTCATCTCATCCTCCGTTTTGTCTTTCAACAGAGGACGTTCCACCTTTCCCATCTTCAGATGCTGGAACAGCACGTCGGGAGAAGCTTTCAGGTATACCGTTTGTGCCTGCCGGTTCATGTATTCCATGTTGTCGAAAAAGCAAGGTGTTCCCCCACCGCAGGAAATAATGACATTCTCGAACTCGGCTACCTCGTGCAGGATTTTCTGTTCGATCTCACGGAATCCGTTTTCTCCGTTTTCCGCGAATATTTGGGGGATGGTCCGGCGGTAGCGTTCTTCGATATACCAGTCTAAATCATAAAACGGGAGAGCCAGGCTTTGGGACAATGCCTTTCCCACGGTCGTCTTTCCGGCTCCCATGTAACCGATTAAGATGATACGTGTCATTTTTTCTTGCTATAAGTTCTTTTACGTGCCGTCGTTTTAGGTTTCTCGTCTTGTTCCTTGACCACGGTCATGCACTCCTCCAGTGTTAGTTCTTTGGCACGTTCTGCCAGAGTCTTCGGCAATCGGTAATTATTGCCTTTGTAGGCGATGTAAGGGCCGTAGCGTCCGTTGAGTACTTCCAATTCCGGCTCTTCTTCAAATTTTCTCAAATGGCGTTCCACTTCGGCCTGTCGTTTTTCGATGATGAGTTTGATGGCCTCTTGGAGGGTGACGCTCATCGGGTCGCTGCCTTTGGGGAGCGAGACATATTTCTTGTTGTGCAAGACGTAAGGGCCGAAACGTCCGGTACCGATGGATACGGTCGTGTTTTCAAAAGTGCCGAGGTCGCGAGGAAGTTTGAACAGTTCGAGGGCTTCTTCCAGAGTGATGGTTTCCAGGCTTTGCCCGTTCTTCATCTGGGCGAACCTCGGTTTCTCCTCATCCTCGGCCGTTCCGATTTGCACCACCGGGCCGAAACGCCCGATTTTGACAAATACAGGCTTTCCGCTTTGCGGGTCCGTGCCCAACAAACGTTCGCCCACTTTATGCTCGGATTTGGCATTGAGGGTTTTTTCCACCTCCGGTTCGAAGTCGCCGTAGAAGTCTTTCATCATTTGCGTCCATTCCGTTTTTCCTTCTGCGATGTCGTCGAACTTCTTTTCCACCTCGGCCGTGAAGTTATAATCCATGATTTCGGGGAAATATTGTAAAAGGAAGTCGTTGACCACCGTCCCCACATCTGTCGGAACCAACTTGCCCCTTTCGGCTCCGATGACGGTTTGTTTGGCTTGTTGGCTGATGGTGTCTCCTTTCAATGTAAGGATAACCAGTTCCTTTTCTTCTCCTCCCTTGTCTCCTTTGGTCACGTATTCGCGTTGTTGTATGGTACTGATGGTAGGAGCGTAAGTAGAAGGGCGCCCGATGCCCAATTCTTCCAGTTTTTTAACCAGGCTGGCTTCGTTGTAGCGTGGAGGGTGTTGGGTGAACCGTTGCAGGGCTTGTATCTCTTTTCGTTCCAGTTGCTGTCCGGTCTCCATCGGGGGGAGCAGGTTGCCTTCCGCCGTCTCGTTCTCCGAGTCTTCGTCGAAACTTTCCCGATATACCTTCAGGAAACCGTCGAATTTGATGACTTCTCCTGTGGCGACGAAAGCGGCGTCTTGTCCGCTTATCTGGATGGTAGCGGTAGTTTTTTCTATTTCAGCATCGGCCATTTGGGAAGCGACCGTACGTTTCCATATCAAGTCGTACAGACGGCGTTCCTGTGGCGTACCCTCTATTTCCGTCTGGTCCATATAGGTAGGGCGGATGGCCTCGTGGGCTTCCTGCGCTCCTTTCGTTTTGGTATGGAATTGGCGGCTCTTGACGTAACGTTCGCCCATGAGTTCTTTGATGACTGCCGTGCTGGCATTGATGCACAGCGAAGACAAATTGACAGAGTCCGTACGCATGTAGGTGATGCGCCCGGATTCATAAAGGCGTTGGGCTATCATCATAGTTTGCGCCACGGTAAAACCGAGTTTGTGGGCCGCTTCCTGTTGCAGCGTAGAAGTGGTGAACGGAGCCGCCGGCATGCGTTTTTGCGGTCGTGTGGCGATGTCGCGGATGGTAAAGGCCGCGCCTTTGCAGCTTTCCAGGAAACGAGTGGCTTCCTCCTTGTTTTTGAAACGTTGGTTCAGTTCGGCCTTGATTTCCGTGCCTTCCTTGCTATTGGCAGGCGTGAAAAGGGCTACTACGCGATAACTTTCTTCGCTTTTGAACTGTTGGATTTCCCGTTCGCGTTCCACAATCAGGCGTACGGCCACGCTTTGCACGCGTCCGGCAGAAAGCGCGGGTTTTACTTTCTTCCAAAGCACCGGAGAGAGTTTGAAACCCACGATACGGTCGAGCACCCGCCGTGCCTGTTGGGCGTTTACCAGATTGAGGTCGATGTCCCTCGGGTGTTCGATGGCTTGCAGGATGGCAGGTTTGGTGATTTCGTGGAACACGATACGTTTGGTTTGTTCCGGTTTCAGGCCGAGCACTTCATACAAATGCCATGAGATAGCCTCTCCTTCACGGTCCTCATCGGAAGCCAGCCAGACGGTTCCGGCATTTTTGGCTTCCGCTTTCAGTTCGTTCACCAGTTTGGTCTTTTCGGAAGGTATCTCATATTGCGGTGCGAAGTTCGTCGTGTCGATGCTGAACTCTTTTTTCTTTAAGTCACGGATGTGCCCGTAACTGGATAATACTTTGTAGTCTGCTCCCAAAAACTTTTCGATGGTTTTGGCTTTGGCAGGAGACTCCACGATCACCAAATTTTTCTGCATGGTCTGTACCTTTATAAAATTTCGGCAGCAAAAGTAGAAAAAAAAGATAGATTACACCTTATATATAACAATTTTTTTGAATAAATGGAGCCGTACGCGCTGTGTCTCCCTTGGGGAGAGGGGATTAGGGCCATTGTGCCAACAGCTTTTCGATGCCTTTTCTCACGGATGCCAGGCCGAAGTCTTCCGGGCGCAATTCTTTCACGGGAATCCACAACAGTTCGGCTGCGTCGTCCATGGCATGAGCCAGGCTACTGTCTGCCACCGTACAGCGGAAGAAACAATCTACGGTATGTACCAGAAATCCGGAATACAGGTAAGTGTTGGGCAGGGAAAACAGGAATTCCGTGCGGGTTACTTCCAACCCGGTTTCTTCTTTTACTTCCCGTGCCACTCCTTCCTCGCTGCTCTCGAAACAGTCCGAGAATCCGCCGGGCAGGTCGAGCGTGCCTTTGGCCGGTTCCTTTCCCCTGCGGCAGACCAACAGTTCCTGTCGTTCGTTCAGGATGACCGCGACAGTGGCTGCACTGGGGTTGAAATAGTAAACGAAGCCGCAGTCTTCGCATTGTTTCGATTTTTCGTTATGCTCCACGAAGCGCGGTGAGCCGCATTTCGGGCAGAAGTGGAATTGTGCGAAAGGATGTTCGTGCATCATGATGACAGTCTGTTTTTTTAAGTTTATTTTCTCTTGGATTGCAAAGCTACGGAATAAATCCGGAAAGCAGGCTTCGTATTGGGTTAATTTTAATATCCCAAAAGCATGAAATATAAATGGGGCAGTAGAAATATAGTGGGAATTAGGGAACAGTAGGCAATCAATGGGGATATTGTCCTTTAGGATGGACATATTTACACCGGGATTTTACAAAAAAGATCCTTCATCTTTCAGGTTACATGGTAATCCGTTCATAATATTGATGTTACAGGCTGAAGGATGTTTCAGGCATCCTTCAGCCAGGCTTCATTTCGTTTGGCGCAGAACTGAAAAACGTTCGCCTGAGATTGAAAAATCATTCGGCTGAGATTGAATTTTCGTTTGGTACAGGACTTTTTACCGCTTTCTGCAATGAAAGGAAACTGAAAGATGGCCTTTCTGTCCTTCATTCCATAACATGCTATTTGATAGGTGGTTGGCATGCCGCCTGAAAGATGAAGGCTCTTTTCTGAAAAACCTTGGGAGGGGAAGCATGCGAGGTGTGGAGGCATCTCGGCTAATGGCTTATGGTGGTAATGAATGTTCATGACATTGCAGATGAGGGGCTACAAAAAAATAATGATATTGAAAAAGTATCTTCTGTATTTATTTGTGCCTTTTATTCCAAAAAGTTGTTATCTTTGGATTGTTTGTAAAATAGGTCGTATTTTAATGTAAGATATTACAAATAATTGATGGAGGGAGGAGATATGAAGTGTATTTTAAGTATTTTGGGTTTGTTGTTTTCCTTGTCTTCTACGGCTATAGGGCAGACAGAAGAAACCTATAAAGTAACGTATGTGGACAGTGTGGGGAACAATTATAGTGCATACGCACCCCAACCGTTGGTAGAAACTGTAGTGGAAGGGGAGACTTATGAACTGAGGTCGAGGCAGGGGAACATTTTGGCAACCGTGCCCGTAAGCCCGTATATGACTATCGGGGTGGAACATTGTCTTATGATGGCTATGGATGTATGGGAAGAACAACTGAATATTAAGGAGCCTGTTCGATTTGAGGTTACGTTTAATGAAAATATGTCGCCGGACGTGGAAATACAAACCACGGTGGAATATGCGTTGGACAGAAATAGAAACTGTGCACCATTAAATTTACTCAACCAGATAGAGTTCCAAAGAAAGGACGAAGTTACTACTATAGATATTAATGCTTATGTTTATTGGAATTCCTCTTGGGCTAATGAGTTGGAGTTCGGTTATGATAACCTGACCACAGCTTTGACGAGGCATTTGGCTCATATATTAGGGTTTGGTACTTCTATCGTACAAAGTGGTACGGGAATAAATTTTGCAAATCCTAATACAGCTTCTTTGTTTGATAATCTCATTGTAAATGCCGACAATCTGTCATTGGGTTCTTTGGCTGGTTTTGGTTCTTCCGAAGCCATTGAGGCATTCCTTGTGCAAGACTTGTATCTTAATCTTCCGGGTGGTAAACAGAGATTGTACAGCAATTCACAGGGATTCGTCCTCTATCGGAGTGGATGCTATTTCTCTTTAGAGAAAGACAATTTGATGAATTATCCTTATCAGGACAAAACCAAACTTTTGCCCATAAATCCGGAAACGCTTGATGCCCTTTCCGCGATAGGATGGGAGGTGAAGCCCCATGAACTTTCCCTCGATGGCAGCAGTCTGGATACTTATGGTTACGGGAGTGTTTATCAAGGACACATATTCAAGGCTTCCGGTCAAGATGGAACCCCTATCACTAATGCTCGATGGAAATACCAGCTTTACAATAATCATAGTGGGGCGTATGTAGACCAAGCCCAAGGTACGGGAGGAAGTTTTACCATCCCGTCTACCCTAAAAGGGGATGAATATTTGGATAAATTCCAGTGTCAACAGGGGAGGGTCATATGCGAAACAAACGATGGAGCCTCAGTAAGCTATCCCGTTTTTCTGGATGCCCATCCCCTTGTGTTGGGCTATCAAATCGCTAATGTGCAGGATGCGGAAAATCCGTATTATTTCAGTTTTGATATTACTCTTAGTTATGTAGGGAGTGACAATGGGGTGTTGACTGTATGTAATGAAGGTGGGGCTGCCATGTTATTTGACATCAAAGGTTCTGGTCAAACTACAATACATGTACCCAATGCGTTTAAATATAGTCAATTATGGATTGATGTTAGCTTGGACAATAATTATGGTTCCGGAACGAAACGTTTCTACTATGATTATGATAGTAATCTGTCAAAAAGGGAAATAGGAATTGATTTTCCGGACGTACAGGAAAACGTTGAGATTTTCACTTTGCACGGTGTGAGGTTGTATGGAATCTCAAGTATGGATGAGCTGCCAAGGGGAATATATATTATCAGAAAAAACGATAAACTGAAGGGAAGCAAGATATATGTGGTGAAATAAAGTTCTTTTTCCTTAATATGTAGAGGTGTGAATGTGGCATTCTGATGTTTTTTTCGTAGATTTGTCCGTAATATTATGTTGGAGATTCATGGAAAGATACACGACCGTTATACCCTGGAATTCAAGGTGGGGTATTCGCGCTACAGTCCTTCGGCTGCGGTGAGCGACTTCATGATGGATACGTGGATCTTCATTCCCGATTCCCTTTATATCAACGCCAAAACGTATCCCAAAAGTAATTTCTACCGGGACTTCCGGGCTTTGGTGCGCCTGATTACGCCGGTTTATACGTTAGAGGAGGTGGCCGACGAAGAAGCCCTGCCTTTGTCGCGGTTGCTGATGTGTTGTCGCGAATTGGCGGAGGAGCCTTCGGAAGAGCATGAAAAAACGTATGAACACCAGATAAAGATGTTCGGCAGTATCACGCGTAGTGCTTTGCGTACGGCAGCCGTCGGACTTTATCGCGAAACGGAAGTGAACGCGTTCAGGGTTCGTCTGGACGGCATTGTGCTTTTGTTGGCGCGCATTATGGCTGCTTATCGGGAGATACCCCGTAAAGCCGGTTTAGACCGTGTGGCTTTCGAGTTGCGGTCGCGTTACGATTTGGGAGAGGAGTATCTGTGCCGTATGGTTAACATGCATTTGTTCCGCGTCATGGAATATGCACGCGAGCATTTTCCGAAGGATTATACCCGTGTGGTGGCGGCTGCGGCAACCTATATAGATGGGGATTTGGCTTACCAGCGAGAGCGGGGATTTCTGTTGCCGGAGGAAGGCAACAGTGATAATAACCGTAATTTCCTGCACAGGGCCGGGCAACTGAAGAAGTACATCGAGAGCGATTTGTATATATTGGCAGACAAGAAAAGCAACACTTTCGTCCTTCAGCAAGTGTTTTTCATGTTGGCGGCCGGGCTGAGCATGGTTTTTGCCACGGTCGTTTCTTTTTCCTTCCAGCAGACCTACGGGAATTTCACCATGCCGCTTTTCATTGCATTGGTGGTGAGTTATATGTTCAAAGACCGCATCAAGGACCTGATGCATTATTGGTTCGCCAACAAGTTGGGCAGTAAGTTCTACGACTATAAAATCAAACTGGTGATGCACGGAGAGCCGGTGGGATGGGGAAAGGAAGGATGTGATTTTGTGAACGAAGAAAAATTGCCGCTCGAAGTGCGTGCGCAGCGTGGCCGTGTGTCGGAGTTGGAGGCCGGTCATTGTGCTTTGCGGGAGACGGTCATCGTGTACCGCCGCCGTATTTCCATATTGGATAAGCAGTTGAAACTTTTGAGTCATTACCCGTTGCAAGGGTTTAATGATATCATCCGCATCAACCTGCGGGATTTCTTGCGGCGGATGGACAGTCCTCATGTCCCGGTTTATATGAATGAAGGGAAAGGAGAGTTTCACACGCAGGCAGCCGAGAAGGTTTATTATGTCCATTTCGTCATGCGTTATCGTTATCAGGGCAAGACCGGTTATCGCAGGTTTCGGATCACACTGACCCGAAGGGGAATCAAGGGTTTGATGGAGTGGTGAAGATTCGCATCCTGAAATGATTTGTAAGATTCGGATACGAAGTTGTTTCGCGTACATTAAGAACATGTTACGATGAGGTATTGTCTCAGAAGATTCATCTTTTTGTAAGCTTTTTGAAATGTAATGTGCCTACTTTTGCAGCGAACAAAAAGAGGCATAAGAATGAGTTTATCGAAAAAGTGTAATTTGACTGTAGCGTTGATGACCGCCGTCGTGGCGGTAGCCCAGGCAGGCGACATCAAGGGCGTGGTCATCGACAAGGAAATGAACGAACCGCTGATGGGGGCTTCCGTGCGCATCGCCGGTACGCGCATCGGCACTACGGCCGACATCAATGGAAATTTTCATTTGCGTGGATTGAAGAAGGGAACCTATACCTTGGAGGTTTCATACGTTTCGTTTTTCCCCCAGAAACTGACGTTGCAGGTCCCGGCCAAGGGTGATGTGGCCGTGAAGGTCGAGATGTCTACTGATGACAAACAACTGAACGAAGTGACCGTTACCGCGCGCAAGAACTTGGAGTTGGAGCGTGCCTTGCTGGCTGAACGCCAGAACGCGGTGCTTTCCATTGAAAACCTTGGCGCAAGCGAAATGTCTATCAAAGGTATTTCCAACGTACAAGAAGGAGTGAAAAAACTTACCGGTATCTCCATCGCCGAAGCCGGCCAGTTGATTGTGCGCGGTTTGGGTGACCGCTACAGTTCCACCACGCTCAATGGGCTTCCCATCGCTTCACCCAACCCGGATAACAAACTGATACCGTTGGACATCTTTCCTTCCTCCGCCGTGCAGAACATCACGGTAAGCAAGGTGTACGAGGCCAGTGCGTTTGCCGACTATTCCGGTGCCCATGTGGACATCAGTACCAAAGAGGGCGGCACGAAGGATTTTTTCAACGTATCCTTCGGTACCGGCGGTAAGGTGGGGACGGTCTTTGGCGACTTCTATCAGATGGATAGGGCGAATACGATGTTCAAGACTCCTTCTATGGACCGGAAGGCCATGGATTTGCCGCTTTCCGATTACCGGCAGTACAGTCGCAATCATAATATCTTCCCCACCACATTCGAAGTGAATAAGTCTTCTGCTCTACCCGACTTGAACGGTAGTTTCGGTTTCGGCCGCACTTTCCGGTTGGGGCGCAACAAGATGGATGTGTTGGCTACTTTCGGTATTGATACCGACAACGAAAGTCTGGATAATGCTTATGTCCGCACTTTCGAGGCGTCAGGTACGGAGATGAGCCGTTTTGATTACGATTCTTTTATCCAAACGCTCAAGATGGCCGGTTTGGCCAGTGTGGGCTATTCGTTCCGCAAGGCAGACCGTGTGGGCTTTTCGGCCTTTTATGCCCGTAATGCGGTGGACAGCTATATGGCGCGTCAAGGGCATGACGAGGAAGGCATCCGCTTGAAAGGCAGTAACCAAAACAGCCATGTGTATGAATTGCAGAATTACCAGTTGGCTGGGCACCACGTGTTGGGCAAGTGGGATACGGATTGGAGCGGTTCGTATAGCAAGACTTCCAGTGAGGAACCCGATCGTCGTCAGGTGATGTTCCGGCAGATGTCCGACGGTACTTGGGATTTGTTCAAGCTCAATGCTCAGGAAACCATGCGCTATTTCGGCAAGTTGGACGAGGACGAATGGGTGGGTGACGTACAGGCGCAGTGCCGCTTTTCCGATGAAAACAAGTTGAGGTTCGGTGCGGCCTTGCGTGACAAGACGAGGGATTTTACCTGCACGAGCTTCTATTATAACTTGAAAGAGATGGAATCTCTTAATGTGACCGACATCTATCATACCGACGGTTACTTGAACTTCGAGAACGTGCAGAACGGTAGCATTACCATCAACCGCAGCCATCAGAAACGCAATGAGTACTCGGCCGGTAGCCGTATCTGGGCCGGTTTTATCGAGGCCGACTATTATCCGGTGAAGGCCTTGCTGGTGAACTTGGGCGTACGTATGGAAAGCACGCGTCAGTGGGTGAAATACTATAACGACGGCGGCATGGAGATGCGGCGCGACCTGAACACTGATGAGTTTTTCCCAGCCTTGAATCTTAAGTACACGTTCGACAAGAAAAACAGTTTGCGTCTGGCGGCTTCGCGTACGGTGACACGGCCTTCGTTTGTCGAGATGGCTCCTTTCCTTTATCAGGAGTCTTATGGCGGCACCCAAGTACGTGGTAATGAAAACCTGGACAACGGTTACAACTACAACATAGACTTACGTTATGAGTTCTTTCGTCCGTCGTCCACCGACATGGTGGCCGTCACGGCCTACTACAAGTATTTGGATAGTCCTATCGAGCGTACGCAGACTACGTCCGGTGGTGCCATGATGCATTCTTTCCAGAACGCGTCCGACGGTTTGGCAGCAGGGGTTGAAGTGGAAGCACGCAAGGAAATAGTGAAAGACTTGAAAGCGGGAATCAACGCGTCCTACATGTACACCAACGTAAACCTTCCGGAAGGTGGGGTTTACACCAATGCCGAACGTCCGTTGCAAGGTGCGTCGCCCTACCTGATGAATGCCGATCTCACCTATTCTCCTAAGTTCGGAAAGGAAAGCCAGCTCACCGTGGCCTTGCTCTACAACTTGCAAGGCGAGCGCATACAGGCAGTGGGTATACAGGGTATCGGTGATGTGAAGCAACTCACTCTCCATACGTTGGATTTCAATGCCAATATGAAGTTCAACGCTCATTGGAGCGTGAAGTTCTCGGCCAAGAATCTTTTGAATACCGATGTGGTGTTCCGTCAGGAGATACCGAGTAAGAATACCGAGATGGAAGTGGAGCGCTTTAACGAAGGTGTGGGGTTGAGCTTCGGAGTGACGTATACATTATAAAAGTAGTAAAAGCATAAATTAATTCAATTCAAAACTTTAAAAAGAGAGAAAGATGAAAACAAATTTCATGAAAGTTTCCACGTGGGCTATGGCTCTGTGCGCTTCTATGGCTGTGTTTACGGCTTGTAACGACGACGAGAACGGAACTACACCGCCTCCCGCTCCGAGTGTTGAAAACCTGGGCGGCATCGTGACGGAAAACATGACCCTCACGGCCAATACGGAGTACAAACTGACCAGTCAGTTGCAGGTAAAGGCGCCCGCCGTACTTACCATCGAAGAAGGTGTGAAGATAACGGCAGCCGACAGCGAAGATCCTATTTACATCCTGATCGAGCAAGGAGCCAAAATCAATGCAGTGGGCACAGTAGAAAATCCTATCGTGATGACGGCCGAAAATAAGACTGCCGGTGGTTGGGGCGGTTTGCACATCTGCGGTTATGCTCCCACCAATGCGGGTTCGGGCTTTTCTGAAATCGGTAATGCCGCTTATGGCGGCAATGATGCCAATGATAATTCCGGTGTGTTGAAGTATATACGTTTGGAATATACGGGTTTTGCTCTGGATGACGAACACGAGTCCAACGGCATTTCTTTCTACGGTGTGGGTGCCGGAACCCAGGTGTCGTATGTGCAGACTTACGTAGGTGCCGATGACGGTTTGGAGTTCTTTGGCGGTACGGTGAATGTAGACCATTGCGTAGTAGTGGATTGCACAGACGATAGTTTCGACTGGACAGAAGGTTGGAGCGGCACGGCTACCAACCTTGTGGCTTACCAGACCGATGCTTCCTGCGACTGTTTGATTGAAGCCGACAACAACGGCGACAATTTCGACGCAACTCCGGTGGCTCACCCCACTTTGCGCAACCTTTATTTGGTGGGCAACGGCAGCAGCGAGAACAAGCGCGGCATCCGTTTGCGTGCCGGTACACGGGCTAATATCGACGGTGCGAAGGTAGCGGGCAAGCCTAATCCGCTCACTATTGAAACGACGCAGACCGACGATGCTTTGGCCAACGGTACTTCCGTGTTGAAAAATGTACAGATTGCAGGCGTGTTGAAGAACGACGTGACGGGTGGAAAATATCTTTCGGCCAATTTCCTGACAGGACAAGGCAATGCTGAAAACGCCCAGATAGCCACGACGTGGGACGATGTGGCCGGTGATTTGTCTTTCGCTTGGTTGAATGACGCTTGGGTGACGGCTGTCCAATAAGCAATATCTTTATTTTAAAAGACAATCCCTCGGAATGCACAGTGGTGCAACCGGGGGATTGTTTCGGTTTTTCCGTATGCCTTTTGTTTATCGGATACTGACGGTGCACGGGCTGTCCAATTCGGTTTTCCACAGACGCAAGTAATCGAACCATGCTTTGCTGTTCTTGAAACCGTCTTTTTCACGCCGGGCACACACGGTGATGTAGTAACGGATATGCTTGTCGGCATCGGTACCTAATAGGGTGAGGTAATTGAACTCGTCTTCTTTCATTTCCTTGCGGCAGGCTTTGTCGGTGTACAGACCCAAGCCGACCCATTCGTCATGTTCCGGTGTACTTTTTTCTGGGACGTTGTTCCCCCAACTGCCGCAAAGGCCGTTTTCCTGCATGAAGCCGGTGGAGTGGCGTTCCAGTTTTTGTATGCCCGTGCAGAAGGTCGCATCCGGCGAAGCGCCGTCGATGCGGATGTCCACCTCCACGTCGCGGTGTCCGGCATAGAGTGTGTAGCGTTGGGTCATGTGCAACGTTTGTCCGTGGTATATCCATCCGCCGTCGGCTACTTCCACTACGGTACGTACCGGTCCGTTGGCCAGGATGGTCTGCCTGCGCCAAGCCACGGTGTCGATGTAGCAGGGTTTGTCGTTTTGGTAACCCCGGAACGAACCTGCGCCCACAGACTGTCCGGCCCAGAGGATGTCACAACCGTATCCTTGTGCCAGTTGTTCGGGCGTGGTGTAGAATCCGGTGCTGTCCATCTCCAACCGGTAGGAGGTTTTGCCGTACAGGTCGATGCTTTGCCGGTTGTCCATGTAAATGCGGAACGCTGCCAACCGGCTTTCGAAAACCGCACCGTGCCCATAGATACTGTTGTACATGTCCAACAGATCGGCATTGCCGGGATAGGTGATGGATTTCACTTCCGGATGCTTTCCTTTTTCGTCGTGCAGTTTCAGGTAAGCGCGTGTTTCGCGAGGGTAGCTTCGGGGAGCGTCCGCATCGGACAGCGTGATGTGGTACACGGCCTCACCTTGCGCCGGGATGTCGGCCGTGAAGGCCAGTTCGTCGGCTCGGAAGTCGCCGTTCAGGTCGTCCGCTTGCGAGGGGATTTCCCGTCCGTCGCAGACGACTTTGGCAGACCGTACATGCAGGCCGTCGGCATGGCGGTGCAGGTCGATCACCACCGGATAGGCTTTGCGTGCCATCCCCGTGGGATTGGATATGTGTACTTCCCGTATGATTTCACGGGCTTGTCCCGTTCCTGCGCAGGACAAGCCTATCAGGAACCAGGCCGATAATGGGAGTCTCATGGCCATATCTGTTTATTCTACGGCTTCTCCTTGCCCGTCTTCAGTGAGGTAGAAGAGCGGAGAAGGGTTTGTTTGTTTTACCTTATAATAATGTAAACTGCTGTCGTTCGTGCGCGGATACCAATGGCCGAGCAAACGTATCATTTCTGCGCCGGCCCAGATGACGGGACCGTAACCGTGGGCAGCCTGATAGTTGGCTGGACGGTAGTAGTAGAACGCAGGATCAAATCCCATTCCTGTACCCACGCAAGTACCGTCCACTTGCCCGCCCTCCTTGATTTGCGTACTGACGGCATGCCATCCGAGTTGCGCCACCGGGCCGTAAGTGATGCCTTCTATCCATCCTTTGTTGATGGCGTGGGCGATGCAATATACATAAATGGCCGTGGCTGAGGTTTCTAAGTAGGAATCGCTGCGGTCCACAAGCTGATGCCAGAAACCTTCCGAACTTTGGTAAGCCGCCAACCCCTTGATGTGGCGGCGCAGTTGTTCGAGCAGGAACGGGCGGTCGGGATGGTCTTCAGGTAGGGCGTCGAGCAGTTCGCAGTTGGTCAGTATGGCCCATCCGTTGGCACGTGCCCAATGGAAGGTGGGCTGCTGCGCCAGTCCTTCCACGTAGCCGTGACGGTAAAGCCCCTTTTCCGGGACAAACATGCGGTCGATGAACTGTCGGCTGACCTTGGCCGCCTCGTTGAAATATCTTGTAGATTCCTCCTTTTTATAAATGCCACGATAAGCTAAAGAAGGGACTCCCATGAACATGTCGTCCAACCAGATGGTGTTGTGTTGGGGGCGGTGGCGTGCGAATGTGCCGTCGGGCAGGCGGTATTGTCCGTGTTCGATGAAAGCGAAATAATTTTCTATCAGGTCGGACAGCGGCAAGGACGTGTCGGCGATACGCGCCTTCATCATGGCACAACACATGGCTCCGGCATCGTCCAATGCTTTCGGGTGCAGGATTTGTTCCATCTGTGCGTCGGTATCTTTGTATTGTTCGTAAAGCTTGCGGAATCCCGGAGCGACTTCGGCCAGGAATTTGAAACGGCGGACGACGTAATCCTTGTATCGGTCATCTCCCGTCACTTCGGCGGCATCCAGCAATGCCTGATAAGTCACGCCCCATTCATAGCTCCCGATGCGGAACGCGCCCCGGTCGAGCGTGGCGCCGTGGGGAATGTGCCGGTAGTCGGTCACTTCTTTGCCGTCGGCGTCCAATACGCGTACGGGAGTATGCTGCTCAATGTAGGCGAATACCCGGTCGATGTCCGTCTTGACTTGTTCAGCGGTCAGGTCGCCGTAGGGTACTTTGTATTCCGGTCGGAGCAGGTGCAACGGAGTCGTCATGTCGTTGATTTCGGTTTCCTGCGCCGTGACGGAGTGACCGAGGGCCAGGATGCCTGCGGCAAGGAGGCAGGTTTTGCAGATGGTTTTCATGCGTTTCGTTTATAAAATCAGGTTAATAATCAGGGCAGGCTTGCTGTAAAGGCACAAGCAACCCAAATGCAAAATTAGGAATAAACCCATAACGGGAAAGGGCAATCCCACAGATTTTTTGAATTTATTTTCCGGGAAAATTGGATATTACGGAAGTTATGCTGAATTTTGCATGTAGATAATCGTAAAATCATGAAAAACCTGATTTCAATTTTGTGCATGGGGCTGTCCATGCTTTCCATGGGACTTTATGGTAAAAACGGCGTGTCGGGCGACTTGCGTTGGGTCGGTACGCGCCCTCCGACGGATTGTCCGGTCAGTTTGGGCATTCCGTTCCTGAAAGGGGAACTGGAGGCCGACGGCCGGGTGGTGTTAAATGACCGGGACGGCGCGGACATCCCGTCGGACTGTTGGCCGTTGGCTTATTGGCCGGATGGGTCAGTCAAGTGGCTCGGAGTGGCTGCGGTGGTGCCCGGAGAGGCGGAGGGCGTCCGTTTCGAGACCGCCGGAAAAAAGCATAAAGCGGAAAACCGTTCCGGGGCAAAAGTACGGGTGGACGAGGCTGGCTCTTTCTTCCGGGTGTCCACAGGCAAGGTGGAGGCTTATGTTCCCAAACGGGGCAGTTGTCTGCTCGACAGCCTCCGTTGCGAAGGGAGAACGGTAGGCGGACAGGCTGCTTTGCTGTGCTCCACGCAGGACCATCCGTCGGCTGGAGGAGAGGCGGTACTGCATTTTACCGACTATCGCGGACAAGTGGAACGCGTCACGGTGGAACGTGCGGGGGATGTCCGGGCATTGGTGCGGATAGAAGGCCGTTATGCGAACGATGCCACGGGACGAAAATGGCTTCCGTTCACCGTACGCTTTTATTTTTATGCCGGGAGCGAACAAATCAAGATGGTACATTCCTTTGTGTTCGACGGCGATATGGACCGTGATTTCATCCGTAGCTTGGGTATCCGTTTCGAGGTTCCCATGCGCGAGGAGGTCTATAACCGCCACGTGGCCTTTGCTACAGCCGATGGCGGGGTATGGGCGGAACCGGTGCAGCCTTTGAACGGGAGGCGCATCCTGACATTGGACGGGGACAAAGGTTGGCAGGGGAGGCAGATGCGTGGCGAACGCATACCGGCCTACGAGAAGTTCGATGCCAAGAACCGTCATCTTCTCGACCATTGGGCGGTGTGGAACGGTTTCCGTTTGAGCCAGACGACGGCCGACGCTTTTTCTATCCGTAAACGTACGCATGCCGACCGTCCGTGGATAGGGACTTTCTCGGGAACCCGTGCGCCGGGTTATGTATTTGCCGGAGACGTAAGCGGCGGATTGGGCGTGGCTCTGAAAGATTTTTGGCAATCCTATCCCACGGCTTTGCAGGTGGACAATGCTGCTGCCCGGAATGCCCATCTGACCGTATGGATGTGGAGTCCCGATGCGGAACCGATGGACTTGCGTCATTACGACGATGTGGCGCACGATTTGGAGGCCAGTTATGAGGACGTGCAGGAAGGGATGAGCACGCCCTACGGCGTAGCGCGTACTCACACGCTGACTCTCGTTCCGTCTGTGGCTTATGGGGGAAAGGAGACGGTAGCCCGGACGGCGGCCATGTTAGCCGAAGACGCCCCCTTGTTGTGCACACCGGAATACCTCTACGCCAAGCATGCCTTCGGGGTGTGGAGCCTGCCCGACCAGAGCAACCCGAAGCGGGCACGGGTGGAGGACCGTCTGGAAGACTATTTGGACTATTACGTGAAGGCTGTCGATCAACATCGCTGGTACGGTTTCTGGAACTATGGCGACTTTATGCACACCTACGATTCCGTGCGTCATACATGGCGGTATGACGTGGGCGGGTACGCATGGGACAACACTGAACTGGCCTCCAATATGTGGTTGTGGTACAGTTTCCTGCGCACCGGCCGCGCCGACCTTTGGCGGATGGCAGTGGCCATGAGCCGCCACACGACGGAATGCGACGTGTACCATCTCGGACCTTTTGCCGGATTGGGGTCGCGTCACAACGTGAGCCATTGGGGCTGTGGAGCGAAGGAGGCACGCATCAGCCAAGCGGCATGGAACCGTTTCTATTATTATTTGACCACGGATGAGCGCAGCGGTAACCTGATGACAGAAGTGCGCGATGCCGAACAGAAACTTTATGACATCGATCCGATGAGGCTGGCTCTGCCGCGTGAGAAGTATCCTTGTACGGCACCGGCACGCCTGCGTGTCGGTCCCGATTGGTTGGCTTACGTCGGAAACTGGATGACGGAATGGGAACGGACGGGCAACACGGCTTACCGCGACAAAATCATCGTTGGCATGAAGAGCATTGCGGCCTTGCCCCACGGCATCTTCACCGGGCCGGGCGTATTGGGCTTCGACCCTGCCACGGGTGTGTTGAGCTACGAGGGAGACCCTGATTTACAGCGCACTGAACATTTGATTACCATCATGGGCGGTTTCCAAGTGATGAACGAGCTGATGGAAATGATAGACTTGCCGGAATGGAACCGCACGTGGCTCACCTTTGCCCGGGAATACAAGGAGAAGGCGCGCACGATTACGCACAATCCTTTCCCTGTGACGCGCCTTACGGCTTATGCCGCTGCCAAAACAGGGAACAGGGAACTGGCTGCTGAGGCTTGGGATGAATTGTGGCACGTGTGGCACAATGACAAACCTTTCACGGTGCGTCGTGTGGAGGTGCCCGAAGTTCCAGCACCGGTGGACGAGAATCCCGTGGTGTGCACCAACGATGCGGCCACATGGAGTCTGGCCGCCATCTACATGCAGGAAGTCATTCCCGAATAGCTAAAAACAGCCTTTCTTGTCGTATTTTGCTTCGGAGTGTGCTCGTAAGTTGCGCGAACAGGGCACTTGTTGCGGATAGGTCACGGTGTTCGCTTATACCAGCCGTTTCCGGACGGATGTTCCCGGCAATATGGTTCAACAACAGGTACGTATGCCTGTACCGACACAGGATGCGGCCGAAATCGTACATGCGGCTTTGAAAGCGTTGCGGTTGCATGCGTATGACGGGCATTTCGATTACAAGAAAGCCGGCGTTATCGTTTGGGATTTGTCGCCGCGTGAAGCGGTCCAGACGGATTTGTTTGATAAGTTGGATCGTGGAAGGCGTAGGGTGTTGATACGGGCTGTTGACGAGATAAACCGTAAGAACGGGCATAACGCGGTGAAAGTGGCAGCATTGGGGACCGGACAGAAATATGCTTCGGAGAGGCAATACGTTTCGCGACGTTATACGACGACTCTGGACGAGGTCTTGGTGGTGAAAGTGTGAGAGCTTCAGTTTACCTTTTTGTGTTATTTTATGCTAAAATGAGCTTTTGCCCCGTTTTTTTCTCCTGATTTTCATTCTGATATTGGATACATTTGCTTCCTTTGTAAGAGGAAGAAAAACAATTTTTAGGAACCTTTTAAATTTTAAGAATCATGAGAAACGTTTACTTTACTTCATTACTGATGCTTTGCATGAGTGTCCATGTGAAAGCCGGAGATTGGATGAAACGTCTGCCGGACAACCTTTTTGTATCCCAAGTTTCTATTCCCGGAACGCATGATGCCGCTACGGGAAATGGGGGAGATATTACTATGCCGTTTTCCCAATGCCAAGACATTGATGTAGCCACGCAGTGGTCTATCGGAATCCGTGCTTTTGATTTCCGTCCGAAAGTAAAGGATGACTATTTGAATATCAATCATGGAATAACAGAGACCAATCTTCGTTTCGACGATGCCTTGTACCTGTTGCGGGATTCGTTGAAGGAGCATCCTTCTGAATTTGCGGTGATCCATTGTTTGTATGCCTCCGGTTACGATAGTGACAAAACCAAATACGAAACCATGTTGCGCGAATTATTGTCGCGTGAGGATTTGAAGGACTATTTTGTTCCGTTCCGGCGGGACTTGACGGTAGGGGATATGCGGGGAAAGATCTTGCTGTTGAGCCGTGACCAATATGCCGGCAAACCGATAACAGGCGGTTTTTTCCAAAGCTGGTGCGGTTGGTTGGACTGGAATGCACAGTCTTCTTGCAGTATCATAGGGGAGAGCGCGGCATCGGATTATAAATCTCCTTTGTGGGTGCAGGATTATGCCAATACGAAAGATAGCGAAGGAGGTGTGGGCAAGAAGGTAAGCGCGGTAACCGAGATGCTGGATCATAGTACGAAACATGTGACGAAAGACGAGTCGGACGTGGTGTGGGTGTTTAACTTTGCATCGGCTTATCCCGGGTCGATATCTATGGCGAATGGCTATCGTGAGAATGCGACCTACACGAATGCGGCTATTATAGAGTATTTGCAGACGCATGAAGCGGGGCCTACGGGAGTTATTCTGATGGATTATTGTGTGGACAGGAGTCCTAACGAGGTGGATGGAAAGTACCTGACGCGTGGGCGCGAGTTGGTGGATACCTTGATTGCCAACAATTACAAATGGTTGGAACGTAGAAATAAGACGGTGTACGACAAGGCTTTGGAACGGATAGACAAGCTTTATGAGCAGTTACAGGAGGCTCAAGAGAGCATTGCAACCGAATGTGCGGACGTGGCTGCCGAATTTGAGGATGAATTGGCTGCGGCAAAGGAAGTTATCGATCAACAAAAATATGAGATCGACAGTTTATATGCCGGATGGCTGTTCACGGAAAGTTATACAGTAGATTATATCGGGACTTATAGGATTATAAGGCAAATCGAGAAAGATGCGGAGAAAGCTCAGGCTGAATTTGATGAGGCATCGGGCATTCATGCGGTACAGGCTGAGCATATAGGAAACGATTGTCAGATATTCTCACTCACCGGCGAACGTTTGGATGTTCTTCGTCATGGTACGGTCTGCATCGTGAAGTTCCCAGACGGTAAGGTGCGGAAGGTCGTTTGCAAATAAGGCTGCTCCCGGTATTGGGCATAGGCAAGCCGGATTGGGCTTACGGAAGTCAAGCCGGTTGGTAAGATAAGGAGGATACACTTGAATGGCAGGAGCTGTATGGAGGTATCCTCCTTCTTCATCTCTCCCCACCAAGGTTTTTCCAAAAACTCCTTTCATCCTTCAGGATGTATGGTAAATGGCTTTCATATAAAGTGTTACGGAATGAAGGATAAGGAGGCCATCTTTCAGCCTCCTTTCATTGCGGAAGGCGGTAAAAAGTTCTCAGCCGAACGATAAATCATTCTCAGCCGAACGATTTTCCGTTCTCAGTCGAACGATTTATCGTTCGCCGCAGAACGAAATGAAGCATGGCTGAAGGATGTTTGGAACATCTTTCAGCTTGTAACTACAAGGTAATAAGAGACTTGTCATACAGCCTGAAGGATGAAAGGTGTTTTTGGGAAAACTCTGGTAGGGAGGAGAGAGGCTTTTGATGTCCATAAAAAAAGAAATCCTGAGCACTTCATCAATAAGTGTTCAGGATTCTTTTTCTGTGCGCCTGATAGGACTCGAACCTACACGCCGCGAAGCACCAGATCCTAAGTCTGGCGTGTCTACCAATTTCACCACAGGCGCGGTAAGACGGCTGCAAAGATAGAAAGATTTATCGGCTTGGCCAAATTATCGTTTCAGAAATTCTCGGGCGGCTTCTATCATCGTATCTTTGTTGCGTGCCAGGTCTTCTTGTGTGAGCGATACGCAAGTGTCCGGTTTGATACCGAACTCGATTTGGTTCATTCCGGCATCGTACATCGGACAGGCGGAGAAGCGGACAGACCATCCGTTGGGGAGTTCGGAAGAAAAGGGGAGACCGGAACCGCCGCCTGTGCGGTCGCCCATAATGGTGACCAAGGGGCATTCCTTCATATCGCGTACGAACGTATTGGTGGCACTATAACATGAACGGTTGGTCAGCACGACGACTTTCTTTTGCCAGCGTATGCCTTTCGACGGTTCGATGTATTCGGCTTCGGGGGACGAAAAATCATTGTGTCCCGTTCCGGTTTTATGGGCGATGTAGCCTACCAGTCGTTTTTCGTTGGTGAACCGTTCGGCCAATCGTTCGGCGTAGGTCAGCGTGCCGCCGGAATTGTTGCGTACGTCCACAATCAGTCCGTTGCACAAGCGCAGATAATACATGACTTCATCCAAATTGCCTTCACCGATGCCGGAGCTGAAGCTTCCATAATATATATAACCGATGTTGTCGTCGAGAATCTTGTAATACATGCCGGCGGCGATGCGGTAGTCCGTACCCAAATAAACTTGATGGATGCTGTCGTTGAAATTACTTGGGTAGTCCTCATGCCAGCTCCAGTAACGGCCAACGTCGGCTGCGGAATAGAGGTTGACGTGGCCGTCGCGAAGTTCGGACAGCATGTCGCACAAGACTTCGAATAGTTGGGCGGAAGTCATTCCGTCATGTACGCGCGGACGGTATTTGGCATATACCTCGTTCCATGGCAGACATCCTTCCTGCGCCTTGTAGTCGTGGAAACAGTATTGGGTGTCGATAATGCGCCAAAGCGTCTCGAAATTATTGACCGGCGTGTTGTCCGGCTCTTTTTCACGAATGCAACTCGGGCAGAAAAGCAGGGCGAGAATGGCGCAGAATATAAAAAAGATGTAATGTTTCATACCGATGGTGGGTTACAGGATAAATGGGCGGTGTTGCGGCTCTTTGCGTTTGACGAAGCTGAAATGCTTCACGTAGCCTATCATGAAACTATGGTTCCAGATATGGCTGCGCAGTCCGTTCACACGACTTTGGCGGATGTCGCACAAATAGCCGGCCCGGAACGTAAATCCCGCAATGGGAAAGTCCAATGTCAGGAAATGGCGCATGGACGGTGCGTTGCCCGGATAAGTAAAGCATACGTTGCGGTCGTAGTTGCCTAATGACATCTCATAGTAAGACTGTCCGTAGCGTGGGGAGAACATGGCTCCGACGAGCGGCAGGCTGGTTTGGTAGCGGGCGGTGAAAGGTACTTTGCGGATATGGAACGGGTAGACGGCCATCAAGGATGCGTCTATGTCGATGTCAGCCTTGGCCTGTACCGGATTGTTGGAATTACGGTTGTTGTAAATCGCTCCCAGTCCGGCATGGACTTCTCCTCCGGCCATCAGCCGCAACCGTCCGCCTACGACCCAGTTGTAATGCCAACCGATGGAATAATTTATCTTGCCCCCCAGTTCGTCGGAGTTTCCGGCCCGGTTGGAGGTATAACAAAAAAATCCGTCGAGGATACTTTGTGTCGTGATGCGTCCGTCTAACCAGTGGGTTTTACGTAAGGTCTCATGCAGAATGCTCAGGTGGGGCCCGGTATAAGTGGAGGGAGACAGGTAAGTCTCGTATAGGCTTGTGCGTCCCGCGCCGAAGAGTGTGGCGTGTGTCGTATAGCGGTTTTCCGGAAGGGGGGCGGCATCTTGGGCTTGGCATGGCCTGATGCCAAGAAATGTCCCTATGGCTAATAAGAAAATGAGTGCCCGCTTCCTGACGGAGCGGGACATTCGGAACGAAACGGTTGTATAGGCCGGTAAGAGGTGAGACATATTATTCGTCTTCAAAAAGTTTCATTTGCCCGGTAAGCTCATCCATGATGTCGCTTTGGCTTTTACCGGCATCCGGATCCAGATTCTCCTTTTCTGTGTCTTTTTCTTCCGTTTCTTCCGCCACTGCTTCTTCTGTTTCCGGTTCCGGGCGGCGTATGGGTTCCAGTTCGGTAATGGTTTCCGTATCGAACGTAGTGAGCCGTTTGCCTTTCGCTTTGAAACTCTTTACGCCGATGAAACTTTCTGCATCAATTTCCTGCGGGTCGCGGAAACTGTCGTGCCCGCCGAACGTGATTTGCAACCTTGGATAGGCTTCGTCCGTGAGCAAGACGAAGCGGCTGTCTTTGTTTTCTCCCATGAAACTTTGGGGCTTGGTACTCGGTTCGAACGCAAAACGCTTGACGTAGGGATAACTTTGCTGGTCGGCATCGTAGAGAACGGCACACCATATCTTGTCCGGTGAGAACTTTTCGATACGGAGTATGCCCAGTTCATAATGGTTGTTTACGTCGAAATTGGTTGTGTAGAACTCTCCGCTTTTCAGGATGACCAAAATCAGGTCTTCGCTGTGGAACTCACCCAGATATTCTCCCCGCTCATCGTAATTCAGGCGGTTGACATCATGGTCGAACCATACTTTGCGTCCGCCCAAGGTAGAACCGCCGTGGGATTTCAGGCCGATACGCTGTATCTCGTTTTTGCTTAAAATGTTACCCATACTTTGGCGACCTTTGATAGTCACAGTGCTGAAATCCTTTTCCACAAAAATCTTTTTGAGTTTTAGGGCGGGTTTTAGGGTAATTTTGATGACCTCCGCTTCTCCGTTCGGATTGGCCGTGAAGTAGACGACGCGTGAAAAGGGTTTGCCTTGCGTCAGGTCGTATTCACGGTCGCGAGTGATGGACGTCACATTGAAACGTTTGATGTAATAGAAACCGTCCTTGCCGTCCCGGTAGGCTACGTTGTAAATCGTCCGTTTGTCGTTGCGTTTGAACACTGCGGCATGGATGATTTCGGCTTTTTTCTTTTCCGCCTTGCTTCTTTCCGTTTCGCCCACGAACATTTTGTCGCTGATACGGATGACTTTATAAGTTCCGTCGCGGTAGAAAATGATGGCATCGTCGAGGTCGGAACAGTTGGCAATGAATTCGTCCTTTTTGAGCGATGTGCCGATAAAGCCCTCTTCGCGGTTGATGTACAGTTTCTCGTTGGCTTCCACCACCTTGGTAGCTACGATCGTATCGAAATTGCGCAGTTCGGTATGACGCGGATGCTCATCGCCGTATTTGGCTTTCAGCATACGGAACCAGTTGCAGGTGACTTCCACCATGTTGTCTAAGTCGCGGTCGATGCGTGCAATCTCATCTTTCATCCGGGCGATGGCGTCGTTAGCCTTGTCTTTATTGAATTTCAGGATTCGGGCCATTTTGATGTCCATCAGTTTGAGGATATCGTCTTGAGTCACTTCCCTTATCATCTGCGGATAGAAAGGCGTGAGCCGTTCGTCGATGTGTGCGCAGGCCGCGTCCATATCTTTGGCCTGTTCGAAGTTGCGGTCTTTGTAAATCCGCTCTTCGATGAATATCTTTTCGAGCGAGGCGAAATGCAGGCTTTCTTGAAGTTCTCCCTTACGGATGAGCAATTCCTTGCGGAGCAGTCCGAGCGTGTTGTCCACTGAACGTTTCAGCACTTCGCTGACGGTCAGGAAGCAAGGCTTCTTGTCGTCGATGACACAGCAGTTGGGCGAGATACTGACTTCGCAGTCGGTAAAGGCATAGAGGGCATCCAATGCCTTGTCCGAACTTACTCCCGGCGTCAGGTGCACTAAGATTTCTACTTCGGCAGCCGTGTTGTCCTCTACCTTGCGTACTTTGATTTTGCCTTTTTCGATGGCTTTCAGGATGGAGTCGATCAGGGTTGTAGTAGTCTTTCCGTAAGGAATCTCACGGATGGCCAGCGTCTTGTTGTCTATCTTGGTGATTTTGGCACGTACTTTCACTACGCCCCCTCGTCCGCCGTCGTTATACTTGCTTACGTCGATACTTCCTCCAGTCAGGAAATCCGGGTAAAGTTGAAACGGTTCGTCATGAAGGTAGTTTACGGCGGCATCGCATATCTCGTTTAAATTGTGCGGCAGGATTTTGGAAGACAAACCTACGGCAATACCTTCCACGCCTTGAGCCAACAGCAGCGGGAACTTGACCGGAAGCGTCACCGGTTCCTTGTTCCGGCCATCGTATGAAAGTTTCCATTCCGTGGTTTTGGGGTTGAACACCACATCGAGGGCGAATTTGGAGAGCCGGGCCTCGATATAACGCGGAGCAGCCGCCGAGTCGCCGGTAAGGATGTTGCCCCAGTTTCCTTGGCAGTCTATGAGCAAATCCTTCTGTCCCAACTGTACCAAGGCATCCCCGATGGAAGCGTCTCCGTGCGGATGGAATTGCATGGTATGTCCCACGATGTTGGCCACCTTGTTGTAGCGCCCGTCGTCCATACGCTTCATGGAGTGCAGGATGCGGCGTTGTACCGGTTTGAAACCGTCATTGATGTGGGGCACGGCCCGTTCGAGAATCACGTAAGAGGCATAATCCAGAAACCAATTCTGATACATTCCGCTCAGGTGGTGCGTGATGCTGTCGTGAGGACTTGTTTCCGGTTGGTAATTGGAGTGTGCGTCGTTTTCCTCTTCCGGGCTTCCCGTAGTCAGGTCTGTCAACTCGTCTTTGTCTTCGCTCATATTTATGTCGATTATATATCTATTTTAACGCAAAAATAACATTTTAATGAAAAAAAAGGCGTACTTTTGCGAAAGATTTATCAATATTTTACGAATAGAGTATGGCTCAGGAAGATGTATTCAAGAAAATAGTGTCACATTGTAAGGAATACGGTTTCGTGTTTCCTTCAAGCGACATCTATGACGGATTGGGTGCCGTGTATGATTACGGTCAGAACGGTGTGGAGTTGAAAAATAACATCAAGCAATATTGGTGGCAGAGCATGGTGTTGCTGCACGAGAACATCGTAGGTATCGATGCCGCCATCTTCATGCACCCTACGACGTGGAAGGCCAGCGGACACGTGGACGCATTCAACGACCCTTTGATTGACAACCGCGACAGCAAGAAGCGTTATCGTGCGGATGTATTGATTGAAGACCAGATTGCCAAGTACGAGGAAAAGATAAACAAAGAAATAGCCAAGGCGGCCAAGAAGTTCGGGGATAGCTTTGATGAGCAGAAGTTCCGCGAAACCAATCCCCGCGTGTTGGAACATCAGCAGAAACGCGATGCGTTGCACCAGCGTTACAGTGATGCGATGAATGCGGGCGACCTGAATGAACTGAAACAGATCATCTTGGATGAGGGTATCGTGTGCCCCATCAGCGGCACGCACAATTGGACTGACGTCCGCCAGTTCAATCTGATGTTCAAGACCGAGGTCGGTTCTACGGCCGAAGGTTCTTCCACTATTTACCTGCGTCCGGAAACCGCCCAAGGCATCTTCGTGAACTACCTGAACGTGCAGAAGACGGGGCGCATGAAGCTGCCTTTCGGTATCGCACAGATCGGCAAGGCGTTCCGCAACGAAATCGTGGCCCGTCAGTTTATTTTCCGTATGCGCGAGTTCGAGCAAATGGAGATGCAGTACTTCGTGAAGCCCGGCACGGAGCTTCAATGGTTCGAAACGTGGAAGAAGACCCGTATGGCTTGGCATCAGGCATTAGGTTTCGGAGCGGAAAACTACCGTTTCCACGACCATGAGAAACTGGCGCACTATGCCAATGCGGCCAGTGACATCGAGTTCCACATGCCTTTCGGTTTCAAGGAAGTGGAAGGTATCCATAGCCGTACGAATTTTGATTTGAGCCAACATGCCAAGTATTCGGGCAAGAAGATAGAATATTTCGACCCCGAAACGAACGAAAGCTATACGCCGTACGTCATCGAGACCTCTATCGGAGTGGACCGTATGTTCCTTTCCATCATGTGCCACAGCTATGAGGAAGAGAAACTGGAAAACGGGGAAACTCGCGTGGTACTCAAATTACCGGAGGCATTGGCACCGGTAAAACTGGCCGTCATGCCGTTGGTAAAGAAAGACGGTCTGCCGGAGAAAGCGCACGAAATCATCAGCAACCTGCGTTTCCATTTCAACTGCAAATACGATGAGAAGGATTCTATCGGCAAGCGTTACCGCCGTCAGGATGCCATCGGTACGCCGTATTGCGTGACAGTGGATTACGATACGTTGAAAGACAATACCGTGACGTTGCGTCACCGCGACACGATGGAGCAGAAGCGGGTGAACATTGCCGACTTGCAAGGTATCATCGAAGACCGTGTGAGCATCACTTCGTTGCTGAAAAAGATTATGTAACCCTGCCTAAAAAAGACAGACATTAATGAAAAAAGGTTTATTGTATCTGGCAGTCGTCATCTTCTCCGTGTGTACCTTGGGGGCTTGCAAGGAGGAAGACGATACGTATGATGCTTATGCGAATTGGCCTGCCCGTAATGCCGAGTATTTTGCTCAAATCGCTGCCGAAGCCCGTGATTCCATTGCCCGGGCAAAGGGACAGTATGGCGAACGTTGGGAAGAACATTGCAACTGGCGCATGTTCAAATCGACGACCAAGTCGCAGAATGCGGCCGGGGCGTTGACCGATTCGATTTGTGTATATATTGAACAGCGGGGTGCGGGGACGGAAAGTCCGACATGGTCCGACACGGTCCGTGTCAATTACCGGGGCTATCTGATGCCTACCCAAAATATGGTAAACGGAGAATGGGTGGAAGAGCGTAAG
>ULKH01012765.1_pt1 | contig 28055 bp, 24 predicted proteins | sample 1951111 | NCBI WGS metagenome assembly ULKH01 (sample SAMEA4835496, study PRJEB28245) | human gut metagenome | biome: gut microbiome; material: fecal sample | place: Denmark | collected 2008
TCCTGCTGTTCATAAAATTTCAGCCGTCCGGCATATTCCTGATGGGTGGTCAGCAACGGCTGGTCTATTATGGCCACACTCACGCCGCGGCCCGTTATTCCTTCCGCATGCAAACTGCGCACCCCCAGTCCCGGGTTAACGCCGTCACGTAAAACCTCCTCGGGCTCAAACCCTTTGGGCATTTTATCCGCTTCGGGCCAGCGGGTTTTGCTGTCAAAATCCACATAGTCGGCCAAATTGGAAGGATACATGCTCAAATCCATTTGGGATAAATCACAGGAACGAAAGTCCGCATTACGGTTTTCCGCAAAAAGTTTCACCAATTCTTCCGCCGAAGGTAAAGTTTTCTGCTCCTTATACTTACAGATCCAAGCATAATCCACCGCTTCCGGCACGACGTCCGGCACGCGGATCTCCGCCTGCTGTGCGCCGGCGCATCCGCATAAAAGTAAAACAAGCAAATAAACCTTCTTGCGCATTATTATCCTCCCACGAAACAAATATTAAGACGTTCACATTATATAAAAACAGGACATCCTTTTCTTTCAAAATAACCCTAAAAAATTGCTTTCTCTCCAAGGGTTTTCCTTTACTTCCCCCCTCGTTTATGATAAGTTTAAAAATACAGGGGGATAAAATATGAAAATTTCCAAATCCGTATTCCGGGCCTTGTGGATTTTTGCGCTTTGTGTTGTGGCGCTGGGAGCAGGAACATTTTTATATATTCATCATTTAAGAGCCGCTTTAAACGCCGAACTGACCGCTTACCTGGATGAAGTGGCCCGCCAGGGTGTGGGCACGTTAAATGCCCAAATCCAGGGGGACATCCGTTCCTTGAGGTCCGCCGCCGAAGCAATTTCTACTTATAAAATATTAGACAATAAACCTTGGACGGAACTGCTGGAAAATGAAACCAAATACAATGCCTTTAAACGCATGGCCTTTATCCTGCCCAGCGGGGTGGCGTATTTAAGCGACGGATTCCTCATTGACCTGTCCCACCGTGACTATTTTAAAAAAGGGCTGGAAGGCCAAGCCACGGTAACTGATCCGCTAACAGACGCAGTAGACCAGGGAACAGCGGTCATCTTGGCCGTACCGGTTTTTTCCAAAGACGAACAGGTACGGGGCGTCCTTATTGCCGCCCAGCCCACCGATATGTATGGCAACCTGATTGCTTCGGACAGTTTTGACGGGGAAGGTTATTCTCTCATTATAAAATCCAACGGAGATAAGGTGGCGGTTTCCCCCTCGTCCCACACAGACCATAATGCCTCCAATATCTTTCAGTCCCCGATTAATGAAAATTTAGATCCGGAAGGCAAAATGCGCCGCGATATGAAAGAAGGGCGCAGCGGCATGATACGTTTTTTCCGCCCCGAAGAAGGCTGGCTGTATGCCAGTTATGTGCCGGTCGGCATCAATGACTGGTATTTCCTTTCTATCGTGCCCGAAAGAGTCGCTGTACAAAAAACAAAAAATTTATTTTGGCTGTCTTTGATTTTGGCCGGTACGGTATTTGCCGTATTTGCCATGCTGCTCATATACATTTACCGCCAAAACCGGCAAAACCACGCCACTTTATACCACGCCGCCTATATAGACCCTGTACTGCGGCGCCCGAATTGGGCCAAAGTGCGTCAGGACATGGATGATATCCTAACGCATACGCAGGAACATAATTATGCTTTTGTGGCTTTTGATATTAATAAATTTAAAGTCATCAATGACGCTCTTGGATATGCCAAGGCCAATGAACTGCTGCAATACATATCCTCTGTCCTGGAAGGGGAACTGCACGAGGGAGAACTTTACTGCCGCGTACAGGCCGATTTATTTGTTTTATTACTGCATATGCCAAGCAGCGGCCAGCTGCGCAACCGCCTGGAGTTGATTAATGAAAAAATCGTTAATTTTCATCCGGCCAGCAAAGACCGCTTCCAGCTGATTTTGTCCTTTGGCGTCTGCCCCGTAACAGACAAATCCCTGACAGCCAACGATTTATTACTTCGTGCCGTACTGGCCCGGGATACCGTCAAAGGCAATTACCATGACATTATTGCTTTTTATGACGACCATTTCCGCAGCCGCTTAAACCAGGAACAAGCCGTTGAAAACAACATGGAAGAAGCCTTGACCAAAAGAGAATTTTCCATGCTGCTTTTCCCTGTATTGGATATGGACAAAGCTCCCGTCGCCGCGGAAGGATACCCCGTGTGGACTCCGCCAGATAAACCCGCCGTGGACACAGATGTCTTTCTGCGCGTATTTACCAAGAACGGCTTTATTGCCCGCTTGGACACTTATATGGCGGAAGAGGCCTGCCGTCTGCTCAAACACTGGCAGGACAATAAACTGCCGCAGGTTCCTATTGCGTTAAATATTTCTGCCGCCAGTTTACGCAGTCCGTATTTTTCCTCCGTCCTGCTGCAGTTAACGCGCCAATACGGAGTTTCGCCATCTCATTTAATTCTGCAGCTTATGCCGCATACCGATCCGGCTGATTTACCGCTGCTGCGGCAACTGGCCGAACGCCTGCACGGAGAAGGGTTCAAGTTGGCTTTAAATCGCTTTGGACGCGGCACCGTATCGCTTGATCTTATTCAGACTCTGCCCATAGACATGATAAAAATGGAAGGGGAATTGACGCGTGACTTAGGACACAACCCAAAAACAACACCTGTCTTGTCTGCATTCATACGCATGGCCGAGGACTTGCATCTGCATTTAGTCTTTGACGGGGTGGAAAACGGCCGCCAGCTGGAATTGTTGCGGGAATTGGGTGCGCACTGGTGGGCCGGCCCCTACGCAGGGGGAGCCCAGCCGGCCGATATGCTGTTTGAAACATCTAAAGAAAAGGAAATATAGTTCGCACCAGCCATACATGCCGTTTGGACCGGCACCAGTAAGGCGCCTCATATCTGTTTTTGCTGTTTTGCGCGCGTTTTGAACGATATCCCCGACAGAACGGATATATTTGCCTAACAAAAAACAAAAATAGTAAAATAATAAAAAGATCTTTTTATTGTACCGTTTTATGGTGGATGTAGCTCAGTTGGTTAGAGCGCCGGTCTGTGGAACCGGAGGTCGCGGGTTCAAGTCTCGTCATCCACCCCATATACAACATTTAGACCCTTCAGCAAATAAGTTGAAGGGTTTTTTATATATAATTTCAAGCTTTTTATCTTTTAAAGACAAGTTCGCAAACATCAAATTCAAAATCTTGCGTTTTTGCTCCGGCTGCGAACCCGCGAATAGCTCCGGCAGACGAGAAAACAAGTTTACGGCTCGTACTAAGGTCCATACCGTTTGCTTGGATGCTACTGGGTTACTAGACAGCTTCTCCTGCAAAGTCTGTTCTTCATTAGATAACGATTGGAGCTTTGTATCCACCGTTTCCCTACCTATTAACCCACTTGCTTCTTTTTGTACCCATACTTCCTTTTCTTTGGCAATTTGCCCCAATCTGCGCTGGGCAGCACTCAGGGTGGCTTGTCCGGCTTTTTGCAGTGTCCCCAGTCTGCTTGCTAACTGTTCCAAAGCTCCTTTTAACAAAACGGCCGGGACTTGAATTTCTTTTAATTTCTCCATGACTGCATCTAGAGCTACTTCTTCACGAATTTCCCCACAGGAACAGGGCACTTTATTAGCTTTCCCTGCACAACGCAAATAAACATAATGGTGTTGTTTTCCATTGGTTTTATTCGTTTTATGCCTGTGATAGCTAGATATATACGAACCACAATAAGCGCATTTTATCAGTCGTTTGAAAGTAAAAGCTAATTTATCATACCGCAACGGCTGTTTATGGTATCCTTGCCGAACTTGCTGACATTTATCAAATAATTGCTTTGTGATAATGACAGAATAGCGGTGCGGTATTAATGTCCCTTTTACTCTCATCACCCCATAATAAAAGGGGTTGGATAAAGTACGATGCATACTGGCCGCATTAAACGGAACACCTTTACAACTAACTAGCCCCGCTTTCTTAAAATCTCTGGCTGCTTGCTCTAAGGAATAGTTCCCCGTGGCATAATCCTCAAAAAATTTCCTGACTAATGGGGCAGCTATAGGGTCTAAAACAATGCTCTTAACCCCATTTTGTTCTACATTTTTGTACCCTACAGGTGCTTTGGAAGGCCATTCTCCATTGCGGATTTTCTGATTTAAGCCTCTTTTGGTATTATCACTAAGGGATAACACATAATTTTCCGCCATCAGTACACACATCCGCCACATGGTGGTATCATTTGCAGAACTGTTTTGATGGATGATTAATCCGTTCTTAAGGAAGTGTAATTCCACCTTACCTGCTTTTAACATAGGGTCTAATTCCAATGTTTCTTTGAAACTACGCTGGAAACGATCTACTGTATCAGATATAATGGCCAGACATCCCGGCTGTTTTTTAATATAGTTCAGCATGTCATGAAATTTAACACGATTCCCTTTAGTTGAGGATTCTACAATAGAAAATACCTTTAACACTTGGTAGCCTTTACTAGTACAATATTCCCGTGCGTTTCTTTCTTGGGCAGCCAAAGAATACCCGTTTTCTTGCTCTTGGCTGGATACTCTGGCTAAAATTACAGCTTTTGTTACTGAGAGACATTGTTTTGAAATGTAATTTATCATATTTACTCCTTTCTTTTTATAATTTACTATTATTTACTTTTATTTACAATATTTCCCTTAAAACAACTATAATATATAAGGGCTTTATGGTCGTTTTATCCTACAAAACAAGGCCAACAAGTCTTCCTTTCTTAGACGGTATTCACTACCAATTTGGAAACACCCCACACGTCTTTCTTTAAGCCATTTCTGCAGGGTGCGTTCGTTTACTTTAACGTATTTTGCCGCTTCTTTGACTGTCAGTAATCGTTGATAGGTTAGTGGGTGCTTGTGTTTTAAAAGCTTACGATGTAACCCCCACGAATATCTCCCCAACCACCTAAACTGCTTGAGTTCTGTATCTATCACCCGCAATAAATCATATTCCGCTGGTAATACTAACGGTGGAATGTGATGCAATGTAGCAAACAAAGCGGATATATTGTCCTTTGGATACAAAGAACGCAGAAGCTTATAAGCAGCAGCATAGCCCATTGAATTAACTAAACCCCGCAGGCTTATAAACTGCAACGTTTTTTGCAATGGCTCTGTATGGGATAACACTAATAGCTGGTATTCCGGAGCATAGCATACAGGCGGAATAAATTGTACTTCCCGATAAAGAGCATTCCAATACGTCAAGATAATCTCCTTAGATCTCTGTTCACTATATATATCCTGAAATGTTAGTTTCGTAGTTTTAAAATGCCGAGTAAAGCTGGCTTTTTTATTGAGCCTCACTTCTATCCTCAAGATATTTTTCAAATCCGGCCGCACAAATAACCACGCTAACTTTTTAGCTTTACACTTATGGCTGAGAAGTTCTTTGTACTTATCGTAGAAACAAACTTCTCGTGTCTTACTATGAAATGAAAGCTGTCTCCCATTTAGGAAACTTGTTTTCTGAACATCCATTCCTTTGATACACGGTTTGGCTTCGGCTAAACGTTCTAACACAAGTTCAACAGGAATCCCGTAACAAACAATATTTTTACCGTAGTGCACCTTATTAACCTCAGCTACGCGAATTGCAGCTATATCCACCTGTATTCCCATTGTTTGCAACTTGGTCTGTAATGTTTGGCACACCATTTGAAACTGGGTATCTGTTACCTCTAACAAATTATTCCCATAAATTAGTTTCGGTATAGAGAAACGTACTAATAGCCAATAGCAGGCATTGTATCCGTAGAAATTATGGATTTCTACATGTGGATAATAGTCTTGCAATTGTTGCTCTTGGCTACGTTTATTCCATTTATGCCAATTACACCCAACAAAGTGATCCACATTAGGATTGCTAAACAAGTCCGGGCATATTACTTTCCATCCTTGATTTGATAGGCCAGAAATATCATATTTATTGGCAACAATCTTTAATTCGACGGTATCAATCATTTTAAACCGCCTAGACGTGTTGCACCTTCCGCCTGCCCTTGGACATTTTGTTGTGGTAAGGCTTGCTCTATTTCATCTAAGAGCCGCAAAAGTTCTACCAGAGTTACTTGAGCATCAAACAATTCTTGTTCAGACAACCTGCCTTTGTAGGACTCATCTAAGAACTTTTTAAACGTCTTTTCATTAATTTGAGTACTATTGTGTTTCATAGTACTCTAGTTTCGCAAGGCGAGTTTATGGGGTAATAGCTATAATTTAGGCCTACGGGTTCAGTCGTAAATAATAGGAGAACAACTCAGATTTAACTCTTTTTTTAAATAGGACCCAACAAAAAACCCTTTTGATGGTTAGTCAAAAGGGTATATATAGCAGTTTGTTGAAACATTAAATAGGTGATGTATCTATAAGACGAACATAATCTTCCCCAACCTCTATACGGAAATTTGAGCTCCCATATCCGTCTTTTTTACACTGAGCCTTTACCTTTTTTTGTATTTCCTTATGTAAACCACGTATATTCTGCAAGGCAAATTCTTTATCTTTTTTACCTTTTCTGTTGGTTTCATCTATGGGTATATTTTTAATTACATCATCCGTTTTGACCACCCCATTTCTGGCCGACGCTAACATATCTAACAGACGTTTTTGCTTGTCTGTAGATTTATCAAATGTTATAGGATGACCTTGATAATTTGCTTGAGTAGAATCCAACCGCACACGCCAGCCCGTAGGATTATGACTTCTTACATTATCCCATAAAGCTGAAGCATCTATTTCCACTTCTATACGAGCTTTTCCATTCGGGCTAAGCACTTTTATGCCCGTCACCGGAAAGCCATTATAGCTGTAAGCCAAGACAAAAGAGGCTGTATCCAATGGCCAAATATGTGCAAAACTTGGGTTACTTCGCTTGGTCACTGCTGTAAATTCAAAAGTTATTTTGCCGTGCCTACAGCTCTGCAATAATACAAATCTTGCCAGCATAGCATTGGTCGCTTCACAACCAAGCACAAACTCCGTAGTAGGCACTTCTTTTTTGCGATATAAGGAAAGGTACTTATCAACAAGGCGACGAAGTTTTCTTCTATCTATACATTTAAGCTTCACCTTACCAGAAGGGATACGCCTATCATCTGGCCACTGAAGCAATATACTTCCAGTATGATGATTAGCAAAATACAAACTGTGTTTCGTAAATATCTCTACAGGAATATATACCACTCTTTGAGTATGGTACAACGCCATCATCAACAACACATCCAGAGTACTATACTGTAAGGTTCCTTTCGGTTCAGACATGCTCTTACCCCTTCTAGTGAATTCATGTTAGCTGATAGCAACTTGATTCGGAAACGAGTACTAAAGTTTCTTGGATTCTTCGTCCTTAGATGTCAATCTTTCCATTTTTTTAGATGTCGTTTGCTTAATTGTTTTGGGCCTTCCAAGCGTTTTTGGACCACCAGCAATGCAACTGCATTGCGTACGAAGAGACTCTTCTGTAGCTTTGTAGGCATTGTGTAAGTATGCTTCAAAATCCATATCACTAATACGAAACTCTTTACCGAACTTATACGCCTTTAACTTGCCCCGCTTAATTTCACGGTAAACGGTCATTTTGTTGACTTGCAGAATACTTGCAACTTGCTCTGGTGTTAAAAAATTCATAACTACAGTTTACTATATTTTACATTTGGCAACAGACATTTACCCCACATACCACCTGAACTAATAACAAAAATATAGGACTTTTACACTGAATAAGAGTGCTTCTTTGTAGGTTTCTTGTTTGGAACATGCTTACTTATACAGCAAAGAAACAAACTTAACGATTTAGAGACACATCATAACCCTCTTCTCCATCTTACCTTCCGATTTTATATTTTATACACGCCAAAACAGTAACAACCACAATAGAATTTTCATATTCATACTTTCAGGCTTACACTCATACCGTCCGAAGCACTGAGAAATAAATTTTTCATTATTAAAGGCTTTTTAGATAGAACAACATCAAAATTCCCCTGCTAATTATCTGCTTTTGGAAAACATATACAGGACAAAGAGCATCTATTTGCCTATACAAACAATTCAAGAAAAAGAGAATTATAGAAAGCACATTGGCGAGAATTGGTAACATGCGGGACAAGATCTTACAATAAAAGAATGGTAATAGATCCTACAATGCTTTCAGTAGTGATTGTATCATGATAGTCTAAAACAAATACTTTTAGCTGTGCTATTTCTTTCTCAAAAAATAAATTAAAAATACTTTTGTTATTTATCTGTATTTAATTAGCTAAAATTTAATTTTGTATATTCTTCAATCTATTTTTTAAAATATCAACTGCATTTTTAAAAGGGATACGGTGCAACATCCGGTGGCAATTGGAACATACTAAAATCAAATCTTCTAATTTCGTTTTATGCAATCCTTTTACCTCTGCTAATGGAACAATATGGTGGGCTTCTATAAAATTTTTCCCCACATTTCCATAGACCTTTTCAAAGTTGAAATGGCAGATTTCACACTCTAATTCGCCTTTTAAAGCGGCCTGTTGTTTCTTTTTATTTACAATACATCTATTCCGTTCATACAATAAATGTGTGACTGTAATCTGCTTTCCCTCTGCTGCATTTACAATTTCTTGAAAATACCAGGGGATTGCATATTCCTGCCACACCTGTTTATCTAATTTACTGACATGGGGCAACCCTTTTTGGTTTAGAAGACTTGTAAAATTTCCCAGTTTCATGGCAATGCTTGCCGCAGAAGGATAGGTCTTTTTCTTCTTTTCTATGGCCTCTCTTTTAAATAATTCTGCCAGTTCAAGGATTTTAACATTGTTTTTGGATAAATTTCTATTTCCATTTTTCAAAAACAATTTCAAAACAGCGACCGTTTCTTCTTTATTCCACAAATGTTTAAGCGTCCCCATATTAACTAACCTCTTATTTTCCAAACTATAATTTATCTATACCAAATCTATATCTTCCGTGGGAAATGTTATAATGAGCATATGTTGAAAAGAATTATTTTTCCACTCCTATTTCTCTGTTTTTCTATCACCCTTTGTGCGACCACTATCAATACATCAAACTATAAAACTTTTATTGGAAAAAAAGTTAAATTTGCCGAAACAATCCCTGCAAAACAACATTACAAAATAGGCAGAAAAAAACTTTCAACAACAAAATATAGGGGGGAAATAGCACTTTTGTCTAAAATTGAGTTAGATAAAAAAGGAAACATTGTCATTTTTTTAACCACCTCTCTTAAAAAGAACAAAGAAAAAACTATAAAAATAAAGACAAAATCAAAAGAAGCAGTATTACAGAATATTTCAATTCTCCCTCCGCCAAGGCCCAAGCGACCCACATCTTCAAAAGCATCTAATTTTTCACATAAACAATCTGAAAGCGATTCTAGCTATCAGAATGATAGTCGTCAAACTTTTAGCGGTTTTATATTTGTTATTATATTTATTGCGTTGATTGTTATTTGGCTAAAGAATTTGATAAAAAACCGAACGCTGGTAGCCGAAGTTACCAATATAGACCGAGGAGAAAAGTCCGAACGGAATCTTATTCTTAAACTTCGTCGGGCGGGTTTTCTTTCTGAGCACCTATTTCATGATTTATATATTCCTTTAGGCAACAACTATTTTTCACAAATTGATTTATTATTAATAAGCGACGTGGGATTAATCGTTTTTGAAGTAAAAGATTACAGTGGATGGCTTTTTGGAGCTGAAACACAACGTCAATGGACACAGGTGCTAAATTACGGAAGAGAAAAATACCATTTTTACAATCCCATTATGCAAAATGCTCAACATATTAAACATTTAAAATCATATCTAGGCCAGAACATTCCCTGTTTTTCTGTTATTGTATTTTATGGGAACTGTGAACTAAAAAATATTAGTTTTACTACCCCTAACGTTTATATTACAACACAAAGTCATGTTCTGCCAGTGATAAATAAAATAATAGCCACAGAGCCTCCCTTTGCCTTCGCGCAACATATTGTTCCCTTATTGCGAAATGCCGTCTATAATGGAAACAATCCTAATATCCGGCAACAACATATTCACAACATCTATAACATGCTGGATAAAGATTAGCTATTATGTCTAAGCAATTGGCTCACGCGGGCAGGGCTCATGCCAAGGGTCGCGGCACATTCCCACAAGAACAGGTTATTAGACATTCACCATATCTGAAAAGCACGCGTATTATAAAACGTCTTTGTGCCGTTGTGCTATATCCGATGGCAATTTCCTAGAAAGCACATAACAAGAGGCATTACTGTATAAATACTTCTATGGGTTTCCAGACATTACGATTAGTTACATTTTCATCCCACTCCGTATTAGACAAATAGAGCTGATTCCCTATTGCCCGGACAAAGCCCCAATGGATATTGGAATGTCGTGTCGCATAATCTTTAAGCGCCTCAAATTTATTCTTTGCATATTTGTCAACATTGGCAGATTCCCCTTCTGCATTCATGCCGCCCTTTGCTTCTATTATCCAAATATCTTTATTTTGTAACTGTATAATATAGTCGGGATAGAAATTATTCCTTCTAAAAGCCTTTTTAAAGACAATGGTGAAAAAATCATCCCCTTTATCCCCATTTTTATATACCCATTGTACTGGCTTATAGTCCTCACACCAAGTTTCAAATACAATTTCCGTATGCGTCCTATTGGGTGAGATAAGAATATTATTTCCATATTTATCAAAAACATTCTTCGCCAATATACGCGTGCTGTCTACAGACTTGTGCTGTTTATAGTACTGATATGCAGGAATTCCCCAATTCTTCTTCACCAAAGCCGCTGGCTGTTCCAAATCGGCAATCTGTTCTTGGCTTATTTGGCTAAACACTTCCACTAACTTTTCTCGGTTGTTAATTAAGAATGCATTATACTCCCTTAATTTCATTCCCTGTATTAATTTATGTGCATGTTCATATTCTTTTTCTTCCTGAGACAACAAAGAAAAAGACATATCTTCTGGTCCAAACAAAACACGCAGAGCATTACTAGAAATACTTTCATCAATACCAATCGCTTGAGCAATTTGACGTTTAGCATGACGTACCAGCATACCATCATCGTGGTTGTTGATTTCATGCTCCCCCGCAAAGATTTTATTTAAACTCAGCATATCATGCGTGGTGCGGGCTACGCCTTCAAACGCTTCAGTCTTTAATACCGTGCCGAACACATATCCCTGTGCTCGCTCCATTTCCCGTTTATCCAGATGTCCGTCTTTATTTAAATCATATCGTTGTAACATCTGTTTACGCACGACATCCACTACGGCTTTAGGATTAACAGCATATAAGTCACTTCCTTCCAAGGTCTCTTTTTCTAATAGGATATTGGGCGCCTGCTGTTTTTTTCTATATTGATACACATAGAAAGAGTCCAACAAGCTATTTGTTAATCCTTGTTTAAATTGATTATCCAAAGTGTACAAATAGCAGTTATCTAATAGAGCATCATCATAGTGTTGCCTCTGCGGCATACGCCTAATACGACCGATGGTTTGGATATTAAACTGCTCTGTGCCTCCTTCGCGCAGCTTAACCAAAATCTTTGCGCGGGGGCAATCCCACCCCGTTGCAATCGCTTGTTTGAACAACAAAAAAGCATATTGACCATCTAATTTCTTAATTTCTTCCGGTTTATCAGGGTGAGCGCCACTAAACCAAGAAGCGACCAAGCCATTCTTTTCCGTATATCCTAAATTTTCCAATTCTGCTTTAACGCGGGCAATCCATTCCGGCCGTCCGTTGGGGAACTGGACCAATACCAAGGGACGAATGGAGATGCCTCTTTTGTCATATGCAGCCTGTATTTCCTTTCGCTTTTCATCGGCTAATTTTAACAATAATAAGTCATCATCCAAATTATTGTTTCCCTCTATAGCTGCCGCCAGACCTTCATTAATTGATATGCCCTGGGCTATCAAGCCAGATGCGATGACTTCATCATCCGTAATAATTTCCGTATGGTTTCCTCGGCTAACGGGCGTGGCAGAGACCCTCAACACATGTTTGGGTTGGATAATGGCTACATACTCTGCTGCCGTAGCTTTATACTTGTGTTCTTCATCAATAATCACAAAGATATCAATATTACTATTATGGCAAGCATAGATTTTAGACATCAAATCCTTATGTTCACCCTCTTTTAGCACTATATTGGATTTTTTATTGATTTTATCCCAGTTAATAAAATAAACATGCCCTTCTGGATTGGGCTCCGAGATAAAATCATACACATCTCCATCCTCTATCCCTGATACCATTTCTTGAAATGTTTCCTGGGATTGTTTTTCCAATCCACCTGCTCCCGGGCAAAGCCACAAAAATACCGTGTGCGGGTTTTCATCTAAATAATCTTCTATAAATTTGCAAACCAGCACCGTTTTGCCAGAACCCGTTGGAGCAGAGAGAACAATTTCTTCATTATCGGCACATTTTTTAAGTAAGTTTTCCTCATGCTTAAGTTGAAAATCTAATAAAGTAGCATTAAAACTCATTCTGCAGCCTCCATCAGTTCCTGGCCAAAAAACTCTTTAGGGATATACTTAAAATGTTTTTTCTGTAATTTTTTGATTTCTTTGGCATCAAAAATGATGTTTTGATTGACCCAAAGGTTCTCTATCTTGGAAAAAGCTGTTTTATCCTCAATATATTTTTTGTAATCCTCTTTATTAAATAGAATGACATTTTTCACATTATCCACTTCAATGGCATTTTGCAGTTCTATCATTTCCGTAATATGCAAGCACAAAGCATTACTAAGCAAATAATTCTGTGGCTTTCGAGGTGTCCAATCACATTTAAAATATTTTACATTTGCTGATATCCCGGTTACATGACTTCCTTTATTAGAAATACCCACAACCATTAATTGTGGATCTATTGAAAGTTTTATTTCCTGGAAATCTTTTTCTCTAGCTGTTTTGATATTTTCTATTTTTAATTTTAGATCCTTAAATTTTTTTTCATTAAATAATATTTGAGGCGTAAGGCTCTGTTCAAAAAGAATAGCTTTTGATCCTATTTTAGAATCATATCCTTGAATTACTTTTTGTATCCTAGGCCAAGTGATTGATCGGGCGATACCATATTGCTCTTCATAGACTTTGTATTCTGGGGTATTTGATATAGGCCCTTCCGTTTTCGTTACGCTCTGAGGATATTTTTTTCTGAATTCTTTTTCCTTTGTGTACCCAATAGAGTTATCCGTACAAAGGATAAACCGCCGTGTTCCTTGAAGCAAATAATTAGCCAATAACACAGCATGGCCTGTCGTTCCAGAGCCCGCAAAAAAATCAACGACAATCGCATTTGGTCTATTCTGAATTACGGCCCGAATGCAATCATATACATTATAGAGTGATTTTGGATAACTAAAATCATTATTAGGAACAATATCATTAATCAATTTTGTACCGTATTCATTTGAGTCATATTTTTTATCCACCCATACAGTACGATAAGTACCAAAATTTTTACCTAATTCAATATCTAATATTCCATTAATGTTTTTTACCCGAAGCAAATGCTTAATTTTTTCGACCGACTCTCTACTATATCTCCATTTCCGTTCTATTCCTTTTTTATCAATAGGGTATACAGAGATAGAACCATCCATGTTTTTGACATTTCTTTGAGGATGAAAATCATAATCATCCGTCTTGTTATCCCCGAACCCAATTATAATACCATCCTTGACATTAATTGAATAAAAACAAGTCGCAGCATCTTCCCTTAAAGACTCATGTCCATTATCCCTCAAATCTCGCCAATCTACTTCTTCAGATGGAATGTCTCTTTTAGCGATTGGATTGACTCCTTCTGGATAGACGAATATAGCATACTCATTGGTATATGAGAAATTGTCGCCTTGTACGCCTCTCGGGTTATGAACAATACACACTATATCTAAATGATAATTCAAACCAAAGCAATCCTTTAACAAAAGGATTAGATTCCCGAGCTCATTTTCATCTATTGCACAAATTAATACCCCATCTGGTTTTAGCAAACTCTTAGCTTTTTCCAAACGGCGCAGCATCATACTTAACCACTTACTATGTCTATAAGCATCACGCTCATCGACATAGTCATTATTATATTTCCAGTCCTTGGCTCCTGTGTTATATGGGGGATCGATGTAGATACAGTCCACTTTCCCCTTGTGAGTTTTTTCAAGAAGATACAAAGCTTGTAGGTTGTCGCCCTCTATAATAAAGTTATATGGCAAATTAGGATCTTTACAAATCTTGCGGGTTTTATCGGCACATAACACGGGGATATATTCCTTTAATTTTTCATCCACAGCTTCCGTATGTTCTTCAAAAACTAAGCCAAATTTCTTTTCCAACAAGGCATTTTCTATCTCGTTAAAAGCCCGAATAGAGGCATCATCCGTATGAACCTTTTTAAGGTCATGCAGAAATTGCAGCATTTTATCTCGTTTTAATTTAGTTATATTTGCCATATGTATACTCTCAAAGTATTATACAAAAATCATTTTCTCTATACGATTTTGCTAATAATATGTTAAAAAGCCCCTTTTATCTTAACTACGCTAACACAAAAGTAGAAGATATTTAAAGTGGCAATCTGTCTATCTTGTTTTTGGTGTAATCAAAAGCTTTAAATCTTTTTACTAGTGAATCAAAAAATGGAGAAGCAGTAAGAAGATTTTGTGAAGAACAAAGGACAATTTTAGTTTTAGCTCGGCTGATCATGACATTTAGCCTATTTTTATTAAAAATAAAGCCCGCCTGTTGCTTGATGTATGCAGGATCAGACGAGCACATACTAAGTATTACCATTTCACGGTCAATTCCTTGAAGTCGTTCGGGCGTATCAATTACAGGAAACTCTGCAATATTTCTGTTTGCCAGACATGAGACAATTTCTTTCACTTGCTTTCTGTACGGAGTTCCAACACACACCTCATCAGCTGAACCTCCTGCCTTATAAAAGGCTTCAATCAATGCTGCCACAAACTGAGCCTCCTCTGGGTTTTGCTCGGTAGATTTTTCAGAAGAGATGTTTACATAGCATAAGGATTCTGAGGAGTTTAAGACATGGTTAATAACAGAATTATCGGCCACGCTCCTATGGGGCAAACTCCAGCGTTTATCCGGATACAAAGAGTTAAACAAGGTCGCTGAAGCGGAATCTTTATAAAAATAATTGTTAACCATTTCACAGATGGGCCCATTTAACCGGTAAGTTTTATTTAATGTCATGCATGCTTGCGGAAATCGTTTTTTCAGGTGTTCAAATATGGATAGAGAAAATGGGCCATCTTCTTTGACAAAAATAGGAGGCAGCTGCTTGTCATCACCCAAAAAGATCATAGACGGCGCCCGATATATCCCCAGCACGCTGGCTGCAGAAAGCGTGATTTGGCTGGCTTCATCTATTAACATAACATGCGGATAAAGGCCAAAACGGCGAACGCCCAGTTGTACTAAGGCCGTAGCCAAAGTCATACCCACAATAATATTCTGGGTTTTATGTTTTTTTTGATAGGCAGAATAATCTTTTATAACCGGGATATCCAAAGCCAGATTTTCCGTTTTTAGAGGTTGCCCAATTTTAATGACACAACTTTCAGGGTTTTCTTTTTTGATCCGCGATAAAGCGTTATTGACGGCTTGATGTGCATTCGCCAAGACTAGAACCGTTTTCCCTTCACGGTAATAAATATCTGCTATTTTAGCTAATGTATGCGACTTGCCTGTCCCGGGCGGACCCTGGATAGCAAAGATTTGAGGTGCCAGAAGGGACTTTTGAATAATATCTTGTGTATTTTCTGTCATCCCCTGCAGATAATCAGCTATTTTTTCTTGCTCAATAGCCAAGGCCTCTCTAACCAAACAAGGACAGGCTTCCTTGTTTGAGGGATCTAACAATGTTAAAAAACCATATCCCGGCATGCCGGGGGTTATCTTTTCTAATAGTTTGATTAATAATTTGTGCTGGTTAAAAGAAAGCCCTTCACAACAATATTTTTTACCAAATTCAAAAAACCCCGGTTTTTTACAAGAAAGGACTATTTCTTTATTTGTGTTCTCCAACAAAGTACATTTTTGTTTTTGCAAGTCGTCCCGAACAACCTGCAGGGTATCTCCTACTTTGAACTTGGAATTATTTTCTTGGCATCCTAAAAAAATCGTATCACCGTCTTTATCAATCAGTGAACAATCTTCCACCATCATTCCCCTTTCTATTTTTTGTTCTAACGGCAAGAGCTGATCCTGCTTTTCCCGCTCTTGGATCATCTGCTCTTCGTCTTCCAGGAATTGAATTAATTGACGGTTGATATCCATAAAATCACTCTTGGGAAAGCAAATGTTTAATATACTGCCGCGTTTCCGGATCTTTGATATAGATAATATTGCCTTTAATAGCGCGCGTCAATAAAACCAGGTAATTGCTAAAAACCACCTGACAATATTTATTGATGGCAGGAGCATCCGAAAGAGGCGTGATATACTCCCCTTTTTTGCCCCACTGCAAAGCATCAGCGTCCAAGCTGATAAACAACCCCTTTTTCTTAGCCTCTTCTACCGCGGCTCTTCGCTTAGAAGAAGGGCCTTTGTCATAGCTGGTATTTTTAATGGAGATTAGCCATTTCCCATTCCGAACAATCAAATCATCCAACCACAACACCCCTATATAATCAAAATCAAATCCACGAATAGTTAAAGGATACCCCACCTCCAACAGAGGATCTTGATGCATGGGAGAACCTAACCGCGGGGCTATAAAATCATCTGTATTCCATGTTTTGACAAATTGAAATCCGTCCGGATCCGTTAGAAGAAAGTCTTGTTTTTCCGGAGGAAAAGAGTGGATGCGCGGATCAGAAGCATACTTCCGGGTTTTCCATTCCACGGAATAATTAGACACATATCGCGCAGTATGTTTATCATTAAGGCACTGCCGCAAACTCGTTTCCAACTCTCGCAGGGAGTCTACAACTTTGACAGTAAAATTATCCCCAAAACTCCTAGCCCCTATAGCATAGGGCTGTGTAAAAATGCTTCTAACCCACTCTATATATTCTTGAGAACCGCCACATCTATATTCGGCCCCATTTAAATCAATTTTTGTAACACGGGCATTAAGTTCCTTGGCATATTGCTCTATATGTTCAATGCGGGTTCCTTCTTTATCTCTGTATGCCTGCTGTTCATCGATAAAAAACACGCTGATCTGGCTATGTTTAATAATATGATAACTCATCGGCCCGTTTACAGGGGGAATGTCTTTCTGTCCGATGGCAATTTCCATTGCATGATCTGGAGAGCTTTCCTCAATCGGTTGTAAAAGTCCATGAGCCTCATCAACTAGCACAAGAAGGAATTCGCCCGAGTCATTATAGGATATTCCATACTTTGCAAAAGCACCAGCTTCCAGTAATTGAACAATTTTCCGCCAGCATAAGGGGTTAAAACGATAATGATCTTTTTCTGCTATCAGCAAATCATCTCTTTTTAAAATTTCATGCGTGACCCTGACCATTTCATTAATTTTATTTGAGGATATTCCCGGGCTAAATTTACTGGCTTTGATTAGTGTATTTTCCGCCCCTTTTAAACCGGATTTTTTAAAAATGGTGGTCCAAGGCTTATTTTGAGCGTCTGAAGTGGTACACAAAGAAATGTTCCCGCTTACTTTCCTGCTTTCTGCTATATTCAACGCCTTAAAAAACGCATTAATTGCTACAGCCGATTTACCAGACCCTGGGTTGCCGGAAACAATAATGACCTGTTTTTGATTAGCGTGATTGTCTATAACTTGTTGCAAAACATGAATAATCTGATTAAAACCGAGGTTTTGTTCATCTAACAGCACATACGGCAAGCGGCTTTCTTGTCCATGATTAAACGCCGTTTGAAACTGTGCTTCAAAATTAGCCAAGGTTGCTCTATTTTGCATATATTGGCCGGAAATAACAGATTCAGCAAACTCCTCTGCCGGCTTTTCTATGACGTTCAATATATATTCCTTTAGCTTTTCTTGTTGATTAAGTGAAAAAAGAGGATAGTCCTCTGCTAATTGTTTGTTTACCTCTATCTGGTAGGGTAAAACATCTATATCCGTGGTAAAAAAGACGCACCCAACACATATATTATCTGCCTTTGAAAGAGTAAACGCCGAATGAAAATTTTGCAAATACTCCACATATCCTTTGAGTTGCAACGAAGGATGCAAGGTGCTTTTTCCCCCGTGCATAAGGACTCCTTCAATAGGTGTAGGTTGATCGGTAGAATTTCGGTCCCAATGTTTTAGCTCCATCACCAAACAACATCGTCTTCCTGCTTTCTCACCACACAGTATCACATCACAGTACTTCGATGCCAACGGTAAGTTGTATTCAAGGATAATATGGACATCTGCAAAAGACGGCATTCTTTCTACCAGGCTATTAAACAAGCGGGAAAGCTCCGTATAAGAACGTTCCCAGTATGTTTTTTCTTTCGGGGATACTTGCCGAGAAACAGTTTTTTCCAACTCCGGTATAAGCACATTATCTTGCACTTTATTAATAAAATCTTTTATTTTAAGGGATAACATCTACTCCCCTCCATTTCCACTTCTTTAGCATTCAATCAGCATGACGTTTTAGCCGTACCGTATAATATAATGTTAGCGATTTATTGTACCGTTTTACACAGTCATTTACAAATCCCTCCAGATCAAGCCAATTTATAAATATTAACTCGATTAAAATATGATAATCTAAAGTCATGTCCAAAGATAGCATCCAAAAATTAAAACGCTTATGCGCCTTGTGGGACTGGATAGATAATTCCGAGAGCAAAATCTATGCTCGCCCAGAAGAGGGCGGTCTTTTTACCCTAGAGGAATGGGCTAAAAAATTTGCCACCTCCCGTAGGACCATTATGCGGGATTTGGCTCTAATTAAAGAAATGGGAATAAATTTTTCTTACATTAAGGGCCCCCGCAGTTCTTTATTGTCTTCTGAGTTTGATTTTTCTTTGGACCAATTACATTTAACTCCACAAATGGCAGCCGTTTTATGTTTGGCGTATGAAGAAGCAAAACGGGCAGGCCACTCCTTTACAAATGCTTGCCAGGAAATAAAAAATAAATTCATCCCTCAGATTGAACACTGTGAAATCAACCCCCCTCTTCCCGAATCTGGCATTACTAAAACACTTCGTACTGCTATTCAAAAACGTTATTATGTAAACATCACTACATCTCAAGGTACTGAAAAAATCATTAAGCCCTTCTGCTTCATTCGTATAGCCAAAAAGAAGACTGAACTTATTTACTTAGACAAAAGAAATTTGCCAATTTCGGCCCCAATAGAAAAAATGGACGACTTTTTTGCTATTTCACTTACATCTATAAAGGACGCCTTCCTTTCCAGATCTAACAATAAATCCAGATCCATGCATTTTCCGCTTGTAAAGCACCAAAAATGGGCGGCTTTTGCCTTTATTCGTTTCCATACAGAATGTTTTTTAGAAAAGGCAGATAAAAGATCCTCCAATACAAAATAATTTTTCGTGCGATAAATGACATTTTAATGTCACTTACGAATTTGACACCTTTTAAATTTCTTTTTACCATCTTTAATATAACGGTTGTGCAAAAGTATCATTTTAAGCAGAAGTCCGGCTGATTGAACTTTTGTACACCTCCAATATCCATCTAGAGTGTACGAGGGACAAGCCCGCTGACTACACAGCAACCTGCCTAAAAGGTAAGGTGCTAAAGCTTGAATGATGGGAACTACAATTGTTTTATTATTGGTAGAACCCATCAGAGAAGATGGGTTCTTTTTTGCCTCTCTGATGGATGATACCCCAGAGAGGTTTTTGTTTGATCCATAAGCAGAGAAACACTATTAGGTTCTGTTCCAACTCTGCCTCAAAGGCAAATAGAAGCATCAATATATTGATCACAGGAAAACTAAAACCATAGCCATTTTTAAAAATACACAGAGGAGTCAAACTCCACAAAATATGATTAATGGAGGATATTATGAATGTCTATACACAATTGTTCCAGTTTTTTGAGCAAATGGAGCAACAGCGGCGGGCGGTGTTAAGCTGTTTGCCGGTAAAAGGGTATACTACTACGCAGGAATTATATCAAGCGTGCTGCCAATGGATAAATTTAGAGCGCGGACCGTTTTATAGAAACGGCTACAAGGAGTATTTCGAAAACATTTGTGCCAATCTGCATCACCCGGACAGCCAACATTTAGCCTTGGCCTTATTCACCAAGCTAAATAATTTAAACAATATGCAGTTGTTTTTATTAATTCGGTTGCTGACAGTAACGGTTCAGGGAAGTTGCTTGTGGGATAACCTGTTGGAAACCTACACAGACCGAGCCCAAGCCTTGTTTTCAGAAAAGGATTGGCAAAGTATTTTTCACCCCGTGCAAGACACCTATACGCTGGGTGATGTGCTGCAATACACTCAGCGGACGGTTTGTTTAATGCGGCCCAACTTGCACATCAAGCAATTTTTGGGCAAATGTCCAGAAAAATAAAAAACCTAAATAGTTCGATATCCCTTTTATTTAGGAGGAAATATGGAAAATACAAAAGAGGAACCTACATATAAGTACTCCCAAGAAGAAATTGATCAAGCTTGGGATTTCCATCAAGCAATAATTGCTTCTGGCAATGTCCCTTTAGATACAGTTGCACGAGATGTTGGTGTTTCGGCTGTTAGCGGAATACTTACTTGTTTTTTGTTTTGGCCTGCCATCGGCGGGGTATGGATTGCAAATATGATAGCCAAAACACCTTTTAGATACTTGATGTGGTTTGGTCTACCTGAAACTTCCGGAGGAGCTATGATTTTAATTGTTTTGTTTATTAATATACTATATGCACTTTGCGCCTTATATGGGTTCATTTGTTTTGTTAATGGAACTCTCTTTTCCAAGGAAGAAGAATATAAACAGCTTTTTAAGGAACATGCTGCCAAAATGGAGGAAGCATTAGATCAGCAAGAAAAAAGTTATGTTTCGGAAATAGAAGAGCTTAAAACTCAGCTAGAAACCGAACAAAACACTTCTAGCTTGCGTGAAATAGAAAAAGAGAATTTAACCTCCCTCATTGAGCAAAATAAAAAGGAATATGACACGCAACTATCTAGGCTAAAAGAGGAGTTTGAAAGAGAAAAAAGAATTTGGTCCTTAGAAAAAAGAGAACTTGAATTAGAGGTAAAAACAAAGAGCAAACTAGCTGGATCATCTAATTAAACAAGTTTTTGAAATCAAGTTGTTTTTATAAGAAAACAGGGGCAACAGATATCTGTATGCTCTTTTGCCCCTGTTATAACTATTGTCTATCAAAAACGATATTAGCTGCCGCGTTTGTTACATATCAAATTATAATTTAGCCCAACTGTGCTTGGAGCAACAACATAATCACGGTCCAAATCATCCAAACATACCGATAAAACTTCTTCATTCTCCAGCACATAAGTTAGCAGTGCGGAATCTATTTGACCCTTTTTATTAAAATCCCTTGTTTTTGAGCAAAAAATGCTTATAAAATAAGGGATTTTTATGTGTTTGATTATTTCCCCATCAAAATAAAATCCTTCCGGCGTAATCAAACACTGAAGTTTTTGTTTTAAATCTAAATCAGCCTTTTCCCAAATATCTGCTAAATTATTTAAAAAATATTTAATAAACGCCCAACATTCTTCAATATTAGGCGCATCTGCCATATCTGCGAGCAAAATCTGCTTCTCACTGATTTGTGCCTTTATTCTTTGGATTTCAGGCCCACCATCTTCGGCAGTAATAATTCCAGCGGCTACTGCTTTAATTAAACGACTTTTTTCTTCTTCCAGTCCTTTTATACTTTTATCAAGCATTTTGCGCTGATTGTCTAAATCTTTCGTTTTTTCACGAAACACCTCAATGACGGTACTTTGCAAATTCAGGATGGATGTATTATCAATATTTAGACTGTTTAGATATTCTAAAAAATCTTCTCCAAAGTTGGCTTTAATATACGAGTCTCTGGAGAAGATGAGCATTTAGAACAATGATAATAACCATATTTCCTTTTTTTCCCTTTTGAAAAACTAGATGTCATAAATTTTCCACACTTAGGACACCGGATGAACCTCCTTAATGGGAAATCCGGATTATTTCGTTTTCGAGGGGTAACTGTAGGTCGCTTGCCATCTATAATTTCTTGCACTTTATCAAACAGCTCTCTGCTTACCAGAGGCTCATGAATTCCGATTACAGGTTTTCCATCATTTACCCCTTGCGTATCTGGTAACAATCCGCAATACACAGAATTATGCAAAATTCTATTAAAAGCTTGGGGATAGCTAACAAACCCCTCTGCTTTCAATTGAGCCAGCACTTCTCTCTGGCTATAAATGCCTTTTGCCATTAATTCAAACCCCTTAATGATGTATTTAGCGTCCTCATTGGGGTAAATCTGTTTTTTGCCAAAAGGATTAACTCTAAAAGAATATCCTTTTAGTTTTTTAATATACCTACCGCTTAAAAAGGCTTCTCTGTTCCCCGCTTTTGTCCTTTCGCTATTAACATCCGATTCGAATTGGGCTACTATCCCTGAGAAATTACGGCATAGTTTGCCACCTGAAGTATCCTCATTGTTTTCCATAACATAAAGAAGTGCTATTTTTTGTTTCTTTAAAAAAACTTCTAAAGCCAAAAATTCTAATTGGTTGCGCATAATTCTATCAATCTTCAAAGCAATAACGAAAGAAACATGGTTCTGTTTAATCGAAACGAATTTCCTCATTTCATCTAATTGTGTTCTGCTTCCTTTTCTTCCACTTTCCCCCTCCTCTCTAAAAATTTTTATAACATCAAATCCTCTTTTTTGGGCAAAGGCCTTGCATTCTTTTTCTTGGTAATCCAGGCTACCCCCTAAAGTTTGTTCTTCAGTAGATACGCGACAATAAATTACTGCCTTTAAATTATTATTGCTTTCCATAGTTACCCTGCTCCTTTCTGGTGTGTTTTTCGTTTTAAATACTCCTCGACAATAATTTCTATCAAAGCTCTTGATTCTTCTTTTAACTCCTTACTGACAATTTTGTTCAATTTAGTTGCTGTTTGACAGTCCGCGACATCCCCAGAGGGTTTAACAGCATTGCCACCCACTTTTATTTCCGTATTATTAGTAATAAAACCCTCTTTTGTATTGGACATATACGAAATTTAACAAAAAAGGGATTTGGAAAAATATGGATAGAAAAAAGCGTGAGTTTTCTCACGCTTTTATTTTTCACAATTTTATTTTTTCGTCGACACCTTTATGACTTTTGGGTTCAAATAAGGATTTTATTTTTTTATGGACATCAGATTTTTTTCTCCTAACATTATATTCTTCCAGTCCTAAAGCCTCCCCTACCTTTCTAGCCTTTTGATTACCCTCATTCCAGACTTTGCGTTCTAACTCGGAAATCCGGAACTTTTTAATTTCTAAGAGTTTTAATTGCGATTCTATATAATCTTGGTTGGCATAAATATATTTTTTTATTTGTGAAACTTTTATTCTACTAGAGATATTAATATTAATGCTCGTAGGAAGAATTTTTTGATTATCCGAGCATATAAACCGACCAGATTGTGCATATTCAGGAATTATTTTAATATCCGATTCCAATGCAGGCAGAAAAAGGCAATCAAAATTTACAATCATGGGAATTTGAGGGAGCAACATTTCTTGTATGTTATATTTTCTTTTTGCTTCCAAAACTATCACATTCTTTTTCAAAGAATCAATAATATCGCACGGACTTTTATCCTCCCACTCAGTAATTCTGGTACGTATCATATGAATACTCGGCGGAACTTTAATAGCAAGAGACATCCTTTTTTCTAGCACAAATTTCCTAAGCTCAGAATTTTCTTTTATGGCATACGCTAAATCTAACGCATCTTGCGAAAGGGCCAGATATCCCTGCTTTTGATATCTCTTTGCTTGGCTTACATTTTCAAACACAACATAAGAATGAATAAGAGCCTGTTCTTGAAAAAACCCTCCTTTTTTAACTAAATTATGCGTTTTTCCCAAAGTCTTTAACGCTAGTCTGTGGGATATAAATTTCATACACGCTCCAATCAATCTATATTGGATCCATCTGAAAAAATAACTTCGTTATCAGCATTTCCGTTTTGCGGAACATAGAACCCATACATTTTATTTAATTCTTTGACACTCTTAATTATTGCCATTACGCTAGCACGAGTCAAAATACCGGTTCTTTCAATTTCTTTTTCTGCCTGTTCTAAAACAGCACGTAATGCACGAGTAGCCTCCACTCTAGTCCATACTCCTCGCTGCACGGCTTGTCTTTCCATCTCTTGGCTAAGGCTATTATAATATTTCAAAATACTTGTTTTTTTTAATAAATAAGAGGCACGGCTATCAGGAAATTTCACATTTCCAAAGCATTTTTTATATGCCTCTCCTTGTTTTAATCCATCACAAACGATTGCCTGTATAAACATTTTTTGCTTTTCTGAAAGAGGTCTCTCTTCTTTCGCCATATTTCATATATTCCTAACCATTTTGGAATTCCCTTTACCGTCTGAAAAGGGTTTAATATATAATATATTGATATTATCTGAAAAGCAATTTTATTTACTTAAGGGATATAGGTTTTATATGCCTTATTTCAAGATAGACTTTATTTCTGCAGCCGTTGGTTCTCTTTTTAGGGAATAAATACAACTGAAATGTCTATAACCGTCATCCTCACAAGGAGCAACCCCACTATAAAACAAGCAAGAATCCAACGCTTTTTTATACTTTTGCTGTGGTACTGCTCTATAAGCATTAACTGTTTTCTTATTCCCTAGAGTTGCAATATAGGAAAATAACCCAACATAATCGGCATATCCCGATATAGAAGAGCCCTCTGCTAAGACATTGGCCGCATAGAGAAAATTAACTCGTTCCTTATATCTTCCTCCAGTCAAGAGCATTCCCTCTGATACATTCTGTAATACGGTGGATCCTTCCAAAGAATACAATTTCCCCTTTTCTGGAGAATCTATAAAAGCCAAAGGTTTACTGGCCAAAGTATACCCCGTAGCTTTTTTAAATTGTTCTTTTTCATAATCATAGGAATACTGCACTATTTCCTGCCGCAATTTTTCATAAGCCCGTTTTCTTAATTCTAAGTTAATATAACAATTCCCTTCCCGCATAGATGAATTAAGAGCCGAATATTTGCTCAAAAATGCCGTTATTTGCGTTTCCGTGCTTTCCAGAGCCTTGTATATCAGTGCATTCAAAACCATATTATTTTTGCTTGGATTTGCTATTTTTGTCCCAGATGTTTCCAACTTGGGTCTAATAATAGACAGAAACTCATCATAAGTAATAGATGTTAATGGGCTCCCGCCTCCTATACGTATACACTCCTGTTCCAAAATTTCTCTTTGTTTCTCCGCCTCTAATTGAGCGGCATAAGAACCATCATCTAAAAGTAACCTTACTTCATGTCCCACCCTCTTCATAGTATTACAACCAGCTACTAAGCCTGTTACCATAATAAGGATTATTATTTTCTTCATTTCAGGTCTCCTGTAGGAGTATTTTTAAAAGGATATTCTTGAAAGGATTCGCTTCCATTAGGCATTTTGCTATAAATAGCAATACAATATGGCTCGTATTTTTTAGGCCAATTTACGCCACTAATCGTCACATCAGGAGTATTAGCCCTATCATTAAAGAAAAAAATGATTATGGTCTCTTGCCCATTCCAAGGCAAAGCTTGTTTGGCATATTTTAAAATTTCTTCTTTATCCGTCGAGTTGGTATAATAGCTAGCCACATTATATTGGGGTGGCGTTTTTCTATAATAAAAGCCTTTAACTTCAAAGGTAGATTTAAACGGGCTCGGGGATGGAGACCACGTGGCAATACTAACAATGATACAACCCACAACTAAAGCAATTATAATCTGTACAATATTATTTATCTTTTTACTCATATTTATCTCCCGAATGCCTTTTTAGGAAATAAAAAAGGCGACGATCATATTGAGGGTATCCAAACACTCAAATGAAAGTCGCCCCCATACCCAAAAGGGTATGGGAAATGAGCGACTTCATTTTTAGCTTGGATACCAGCTTGTTAATTCAACAAGCTTGTGCCGTTCTCAGCGGCCCTAAAAACTCAGTCTAAAAAATTCAATTATAAACCAGTTGCTCTGGTAGTTATAATATTTATGTCCTCCTGAACAGCCTTAAAATCACTATCATTAGTAACAAGTACCGCCTCTTGTGCCTTACAAATAGAAACTATTATAAAATCGTTAAAATCCAAATTTGTCATTCCTGATATAGCTTCTAGTAAAGAGATCGTCTCAAAGCTATCGTCCACATTCTGAATATATCCTTTTTGTTGAAACTTTAAAATTTGAGAAGAAAATACCTGTGCAATATCCTTTAATGTGTCTTTTCCTTCATTCGTCTCCCTAAATTCTTTTATATTAACATCTGGATGCCTTTTATTATAGCTCTGAAACTCTTTTCTATAAATTCTATTAATAAGTTCTGACACTACCATTGCAGGTAAAAGTATTTTGTATTTCGAATTGATACACTCCGTGAGGAAAGAAACCGCCTGAGTATCCATATCTGATTTAATCTGATTAGTAGAAGAATTATATTGCGGCCAACACAAAGCCATCCAAATATTCGTATCAAATAAAAGCTTCGTTCCTCTCCTAGGGCGGAACCCCTTATAAAACCTCGTTACAGGCATATAACTACCCTCGATTAGCAAAAAAAGCTTTGGCTCTCTTTTGAACAAGTAACAAAGTGGCCTTATCCTGTTCTGATATATTAGAAACAATAATCTGCTTTTCTTCGAATGCATTTTTAAATTCTGTTCCATATACTTTTCCAATAGAACTATTTAAAAAGGCAGAAACCAAAATATCTATTCCAGAAAAATCAAGCTCTACTTGCTTTTTCTGTTGCAAAGCACGATATATCTCTTCAAATAACCTTTCCCCGGCTTCTGGGGATATAGCCATTGCTGAAGATATAAATGACCTTATATGTATAATTTTTTTGTCCATACTTAAATCCTAATATAATTTACTCACCAGAAACAATATATTGTTTAGAGTCCGTAGTATTAAATGAAATTGTAACTATGGTCCCACTGAAAGGAAATTTCAGGTCTCTTACGATTTCCACAGATTCTTTCTCTTGCCAATATCCATCGTTTGAAATAATCTGAATAGAACCCCCATTTAATTTTAAAAAGTTTCTGAGCATTTTAAGCCCTAGTCCACCAGGGATATTACCACGTCTAGTAGTATTATCGCCGCTAACAGCCCACTTTATTGCCTCTGTTCCACTCAAATCAAGTTGTGTATTACGATAAACATCCGTTTTGATTGTTATTCCCAAATCAACTAAAGTGAATTTCAAAAAACCCTTATTAGGATAATACTGCCCACATATAAACACTTTATCGGTTTGGCCATGAATAATAGAATTTAAGAATACTTCCAGGATTCCTTCTATAATTTTTTTTCTGGCCGCCTCACTCATCTTAGGGAACCCTTCTGGCTTTAGAACATCATTTTTGATATATTGAGAAAAATCAATTAGTTCATGTTTTTTAAAAATCTTATATTGCGCTGTTGTATCCTTAAAAGAATGTTCATACTTTTCGCCAGGGTCACTATAATAATTTAAAAAACCATTTCTTTCTAGAAGCTTCCTAATGCTAGAGTTTGTTTTAGTCCAGTTTGTGATATTACGATGAAATTCCAAGGAAACCTTAGAAGGATGAGGAAGAACTGCACCAAGGACTGCAAAGAGATTGGCCTCTATAAAATTATTGGGGTAAAAATGTACGGATAAAGTTCTGATGGGAGTATTTAAAATATGGAATTGAAGCTCTGCTAAGAATGAATATCCTAAAAAATCACAGTTTATGGTTTTCATTCTCAAAGAATAATCG
>ULKH01006878.1_pt1 | contig 27709 bp, 20 predicted proteins | sample 1951111 | NCBI WGS metagenome assembly ULKH01 (sample SAMEA4835496, study PRJEB28245) | human gut metagenome | biome: gut microbiome; material: fecal sample | place: Denmark | collected 2008
TTTTTTTGGATAATTCAAATTTAAACGCTTAATAATTTCCAAAGCCTTTGAATATCGTCCTTGACGTATATATATTTGAGCCAATGTCTCCGTAAAATAGTTCTCGTCACCTTCTTTCTTGTCATTGCTCTCAAACTCGGGCGTATATTCCGGCTCGTCCTTAAGTTCTATACGACCACCGTCATTGTTGATGAAGTTGTCTATGAGGTCTTGTCCACGCATAGCCGGTCGTTCGGTATCTTGGTCCGCTTCGTCATCACCTTCGGTCTCAAGCAGGTACGATACGTAATCTATGGCCGCATCTGCTGGAGTCGGCTTTCTCTTCTTCTTTCCCTGGTTTACGGAATTCTCGCTGTCAGCGGGTATAGAGTCAAGGAATTTGTCTATGAGCGATATCGTACGGTTACCGTCGTCTTTACGGCGTGGTTCTTCCGCCTTTGGCTTATCAGCAGCTCGTAGTTTGTAGTGGGCGGCCTCAACAAGATTGAACACCACCTCACGGTCTGTGACATAAACGGCCGAACGCCGCAATTCCTCATCAAATGTCGGGTCGTGCAACAGATAAAGGTTTTGCAGGAGCAACAGCCTTGCCGTCTGATAATACGGGTACAAGGCAAGAAGCGAACGCAGGTCGTACAGCGTCTCCTTGTCCATCAGCTCAGGGTGTTTTATGAGTTGCTCCAAATCCATTTAAGTATATCTGTATTTTACCAGTTTGCAACCGTTGCGTTGAATATCTGGTCGGTTATGTCCTCAACCATTTCGGTCACGAGCTGTTCCTGCACGGATGTAAACGACTGGGTTGTCTCGAATGTAGACGTAGCCGTAAACTGTCGCTCAAAATCCTCATTGTGGTTGGCGTTATTGGTAAACCTTACGTTGACCGTCATTGACAGTTCCGCCTGTGCAGAAGTACCCTCGGCGGTAACGGCCTTGTTGCGCTGCGAGTACTGGGTTATCTCGCCTTCTATCTTAAGGTCGCCGTTACGCTTCACCTGTATCAGGCGTGTATGATTGGCGAAGATGTCCTTCAGCTGGTTGTTGAATATGCTTCCCATCGGCGCCCACACATAACTTGAGCGTATCGGGAAATCAGCTATTTCAATGGTCTTCGTCTTTGAATAGTCGATACTTGCGCCATTAAAACTGTATTTCACGCTGCATGACACCAATGCTACTGCCATGACGGCAAACATCACCACCCTGTGCAGGCGTGACATAACGTGAATATTTATCCTGTCGTGCGATATTTTCTTATTTTTCAAGTCCATATTGCTTTATCCTTCTGTAAAGGGTGCGGTCGGATATGCCGAGCTCCTTGGCCGCCTTCTTGCGGTTTCCGCCGTTGCGTTCGAGCGCTTTCTCTACCATCTGCCGGCCGAGGTCTTCAAGATTAAGGCTCTCTGGCTCGGATATTTCCTCGGCAACGGCATCCTGTACAACCGATGTTGGCCTTTGTGGCGCCGCTACTCCTGGTTCGTGGTTGGATATTATTGACGGCAGATTAGTCTCGCTATCCGTTACGGCCACGCTGCGCGATGAATTGAGCTGCTTTCTCAGGCTGTTCATCTCGCCGCGCAAATCGTTGACGTTGCGACGGAGTTCATACAATATCTTGTACAAAATCTCACGCTCACTCTCGAACGAGTGGCTTCCTCCTTGCGCCATCGTTGTTAGCTGCATGCTCTCGGCGTCTTCCGGAATAAACTTATGTATGTCGTCGCCGTCTATTACCCTGTTCTCACTCAGCACGGACATCTGTTCGGTAATGTTCTTCAACTGGCGTACGTTGCCAGGCCACTTATATTTCAACATTACGGCCTTGGCTTCGTCTGTAAGCGTTATTTTCGGCAAATGATACTTCTCTGCCATCTGCATGGCAAACAGACGGAACAGTAAAATGATGTCCTCACCACGATCACGCAGGGGCGGAATCTGTATTGGTATGGTGTTAAGGCGATAATACAAGTCCTCACGGAAGCGGCCTTCGCTCACCGCCTTGCGCATGTTCACGTTCGTGGCTGCTACGATACGCACGTCGGTCTTCATTATCTTCTGGCCACCCACACGGATATACTCGCCCGTCTCAAGCACACGCAGCAGACGTGCCTGTGTGGCAAGTGGCAGTTCGCCCACCTCGTCAAGGAATATAGTACCCTTGTCGGCAACGCCGAAGTAACCTTCACTCTCACCTATAGCGCCTGTAAACGAGCCTTTCTCATGACCGAACAGCTCGCTGTCAATCGTACCTTCGGGTATCGAACCGCAGTTAATAGCAAAATACTTCTCCCTGCGCCGCGGCGAGTTGTCGTGGATTATGCGAGGGATGATTTCCTTTCCCACGCCGCTCTCACCGACAATCAGCACGGACAAGTCAGTCGGCGCAACCTGTAGGGCTACGTCAATAGCACGGTTCAAACCGGGGCTGTTGCCCACGATATTGTACCGCTGTTTTACCTTCTGCAGTTCAGTAGTGTTCATTTAGCTGACAAAGTTACACATTTTATTTCAAATTCTGCCACTTGCAGTATGAAAATTATATTCTGTTAAAAGAAAAGCAAGTATAACATAACACCCAAACGCTTCCATATTTTTATTAACAAGATGTAAAAATATTACGTTATGTGCACAATAAATGTAGGTGACAACAATTATTGCCACCTACAAAAAGACATTTTTTATAAAGTCTTCATTTTGGTTATTATATATCAATAATCATCATTATCGTTATTACTTTTTCAATGAATTCCTGAATTGCCGTAACAAAAACAACGGCATTATCAACCATACTGAAATGAAATGGAGAAAAGGTGGCAATGGCCTAAAGCCAGTTTTTACCCTTGACAAATAGGTCATTGCAATTGATTTTGGAAGGCAGTACAGGTATATTAGGCCTATTATAATCCACAAGATTTTCATACATGTCTTCTGATTCTTATTTCATGCTTTCAATCACTTTACTCATTGCCGCCCTGAAATTGGCTTGCTGTCCTGATGAAGGGAACGGTATTCTCTCGTTGCACACATTGTAGCCAGCCTTTTTCAGGTCTTTGTAGAGGTAGTCAAACACTGTCACCTTAATTAATACTATAACAGTATTGGCCCGGTCTATGGCGTCCTCTTTCTCTATCTTGTCTAAGAATCGCCTTTTCAGATCACGCCTTGCGTACGTGTCATAGCAGCCATCTTCTGTCAGAGGAACGTCACTCAAGTCCATCAGGTATATGCCGGCATCTTTCATCGTTTGCAGGATTTTTACCTTGTTGCTACGAATGAAGGCCACGTTGTCGGTTTTGCACAGGACTTTAGACAATTCAACAAAAAGGAAGTCTTTATCTTTTACGTCTTCATAATAGAAGAAACGGTCTAACGACGAAGGCGGTGCTTCCGCTACAAGGAGCAGGTTTACGTGCTCGGGTTTATACTTTTGCCGTGCTTCGTTAATTCTTTCGGCAATGTTTTCAATGTCTGTCTTCATGATTGTTTAGTTTTTACGCCTCCCGTAAGGCTCCGATTAAGGTTGGCAGGGTTAATAAACGGAAAGTGTGGAGCCTGTTGCTTACTATCCCGTGGGGGCTCTGGTAAAACCCTTGGACGTAATAAACAACAACCCCACACCTATATATTCCCATACGGCACACAGCCGCATGGAAATAACAAGTGATGAGCGTTGCCACATAATCCCCGTCCAAGTTGAAATGTACCAGATTTCCACGAGAGGATAAAAGCGTAACACTTTCACCAATATGTCTGCCCGACACGTCGGGCTTATGGTTGCAAATATACGCAAATTTTTCCATAATGACAAATTGTGGGGTTGTATTTATACCGAAGTTTTATACGGCCCGCTAACTCATTGATTGTCAGCGAGCTTCTTGTTTACGGCCTTTCGGCAGGTGAAACGTGGCCTTTTGCTGGACGAAAAGCCACAAACGGCACTGCAATATGCCGCAAACTGTCATGGGGGGCTCCCAAGCAGCCCAACATGGTTCTTTCTATTTGTCTGTTCATAGTCGGATTGTTGTTTCCTGTGCAAAAATATCGATGCACAGCGACAATACATGTCGCCGAAAAAATTATTTTCTTTTCACGCGATATTTTCTGTCTGTAGGCCAACAATACACATTCAAAAACAGCAATACAGTCGATAACCGTAAACAAAAAGGGACCAACCGACAGGACCGCTTGTGGTTGGCTCCTTTCCCTAAAAGTTTACTTCCGCCTCAATCTGTCGAAAGCTTACCGCCGTGCCGTTTCTCGATATTAATCATCAACAGGCCGATGGCAGTCCAGACAAGCTCGCGTACGCGCACTATCAGCGCCACGAAAATGCCAGCTCCGGCGGAAAGGGCAAGCCCGGCAGTAGACATGATAAAGCCGCCTTCACGCCCGCCAAGCTGCAACGGGAGGAAAAACAACAGGTTGGCGAACAGGCTCGTGAATGCAAGTATCAATATACATTGCGTAAACGTGACATCAATTCCCGGCAGGACGAAAAGGATGAACATTATTTCAAGTGCCGAACAAACGCGGCAAGCCAGTTCAAGCAGCACCGCCGAGACAAACGTCTTGGGGTTCTGGTTATGCAAGGCGGCTATCTGGCGGTCAATAGTGTCAAGTTGCTCTTTGTGCTTGTCTATAAAACCGCGCGCCCAACGTTTCAGCCCTGGTATGTGGCGAACAAAGTTCATAAGCCTCACCGCCATGCCCTTGCGGTATCCTTTAAGGAAAAACCACACGCCAAGGGCACAAAACGCTCCGGCTGAGGCAAGAATCAAGTCTATGGCAAAGTTAAGCCGCTCGGTAAAAAGATATATCAAAATGGAGAGCAGCCAAAAGATAAAGTGGCTGAAAATATGCGTCATTGCATATAGAATGACCGACGACGAGGCGCGTTCCGTACCGATTTTTGGCGACAATGCCATTATTCGGTAAGGTTCTCCGCCCATCAATCCGCAGGGAGTAGTGTAGTTCAGGGCGAAACCCGACACTGTAATCTTATACAACCAGAAAAAATTGACCTTACTCTTGCCATCAGTCCCGCTCCTGATTATAATGTACCATGTGGCCGTATTGAAAATATAAAGAAAGGCCCATAAGGCAATAACGGCAAAAAACCAATAGCCTGCGCTCTTCAGGCCGCTCCATACCTCACGGTAGTCAAGCTGGGTAAGCATTATGGCAAGCACCACAATACCAAACAAGAAGAAGATGTTTTGGTACTTCTTTTTCATGGCATTCAAATTAATCAAAAGCCCCAAAAAGTAAGAATCAAGAAAAATGCGCAAGCCGCAAGAACATATTTTCCCAATCCTTACTTTTTCAACTTATAGCTTATATATTCTCCTTTTGTTTCGCTTTAGGTATGTTGAACCTTGTCTTCTCGCTGTCGTCACGCTTCTCGTGGTACAGTTTCTCTAACGGATGTGCCAACGGAGCGTCGTACTCAACACGATTGCGGAAAACGTCAAGCGCAACATAAACGGCATTGCGGAAAGAGCTCTCGCTCGCCATGTTCTTTCCGGCAATTTCGTATGCCGTACCATGATCGGGCGAAGTACGCACAATGGGCAACCCCGCGGTAAAGTTTACACCGTCTCCACCGTCAAGAGCCTTGAAAGGCGCAAGTCCTTGGTCATGATACATGGCCAGCACACCGTCGAATGAATCGTAACTGCCTCTACCGAAAAAGCCGTCGGCAGCAAATGGGCCAAAGGCATATATTCCTTTTTCTGAAAGTTCCTTGACAGCCGGAGCGATGATGTCCTGTTCCTCCTGGCCCAGAAGCCCGTCATCACCGGCATGAGGGTTGAGGGCCAGCACGGCAATACGCGGATTGGATATACGGAAATCGCGCTTTAGCGACTGGTTGAAAACAGTAGCTTTTTCAATTATAAGCTCCTTTGTTATCGCTTCTGGAACATTTTTTAAGGGTAAATGTGTTGTCACCAATGCGACACGCATCATATCATTAAGCAATATCATAAGCGACTTGTTGCCATCCCCAACCCTTTCTTCAAGGTATTCAGTATGGCCACAGAAATCAAAGCCGTCGCCATGAATGTTGTTTTTATTGATTGGCGCGGTAACAAGAACATCAAACAAACCATTCTTATAGTCTTCCATAGCACGGTCCAACGCCTTCAACGAAGCAACTCCTGCTTCCTTTGAAGGCTGGCCAAGGTCAACCTTTACCTCTTCATCAAACGTAGTAAGGAGATTCAGCTTGCCGCTATGAGCCTCAGCGGCAGAACTTATTATCGTAAAATTGGCCTGTATGCCAAGCGCATTACGATGATACGCGGCGACTTTTGGCGAACCATATATAATGGGGATGCACATATCAAGCATGGCTGGTTCGGCAAACGTCTTGAATATAACCTCATAACCTACGCCATTGGTGTCGCCGTGAGTGATGGCGACACGTATTTTTCTGTTTTCCATATCTGATTATTTTGTAATTAAAATTGTCGTGACCGTCGGCACATAAGACTTTTATGCTTTATACCGCCGAACTCGGTCCGTGTCATATTTAACATGTTCATTTACTTAGCTTCAATGTATATAGCGACGCTTCCAACTGCCTTAGCAGGTTACGTTTCTTCATCCCTGGGGCATAAACAAACCCCTCGGCAACTATAATCCTACGCCGTGAGGAATCTACTATGGAATGAGACACGAACGGTCCGCCCATTGCATCACCTTCCATCTCCCACAACCCCCGTGTTATCATCACCGTACGCCCATGTTCCACGGCTGTTCCGCTCTTGACAGTCAACGCCGATGTGCGCATATAGCTGCCGGGCCATTCGCCTTGTATGTTTTCCTTCATAACACTATCGCGCACATACAACGCCCTTTGTGCCGAAAGTTCCACTCCAGGATACGAGTACACACAGATGTTCTGCATTCCGCCTGGTGCGTTGTCCGAAACCCAGATAAAGCTATTGCCACGCTTAAAGGCCTTCATGTCGGCCGGTACCTTTAACGCACATCCGAACATCGAGTCAACCATTGCCCCGGCATTTGCATTGCTACCCGCCGTAAGTAACGACATACTGGCATTAAGCTCAAAGCGCCCAAGCAGGTTGACAAGCCCATTCGCCATATCAGGCAGCACCGTCTGCAATTCATTACATGATGGAGTATTAATGTACACAACCACCTGTGGCCTCGCCCACACATTCTTCTCGTACCTGATTCCCGTCATGGTGAATAGACCTGAATCAACATTCACGATAATGATACTTCGTGCCAACTTTGCAACCTGGTTGAAATGTATGCTGTCGGTCAACGACACGTCAAACAAGGGTTCAGGTTGGGGCAAACCGTCAACATCCCGTGAAAGAATGCTGTTAATCATTCCTGAAGCGTTGCCGTCTCCTGTTGAAAGCACGAGAACTTCATACGGGCGCCCACCACTTTTGGGCAGCATCGAACCATGCCCGTCTCCACACGAACAAAGCATTACCGCCATTACGGCAACACATGCCGCCAAAAACTTCATAGGCTGCCGCCGGCCTCCTTCCTGGCCGTACTCAACAAACCACATGCCGCATAAATGTCTTGCCCGCGGCTGGCCCTTATAGTCGTGAATATGCCATGTCCAGTAAGATAATCTCGTAAAGCCTCCATTCGCTTGTCATCAGCTCCATGCAGGTCCACTCCAGGTATATGGTGGAAACGTATTAAATTGATACGGCAGTCAAGACCGTTCAACAGCTTCACTATTTCACGTGCATGCATGGGTGAATCGTTTAAACCTCCGAACACGATATACTCAAACGACAATCGGCGCTGATGGCTGAAATCGTAATTACGCAACAGGTCAACAACTTCGGTTATCGGCATAGCCTTTTCGGCAGGCATAAGCATGGCGCGCTGCTCATGTATGGGCGAATGCAGGCTTATTGCCAAATGGCAGTCGCTTTCCTCTATAAAGCGGCGCAACTTGTTCTTGACACCCACACTGCTAACTGTTATTCGTTTAGGGCTCCATGCGTATCCCCAATCCGACGTCAATGCCTCAGTAGCCCGCAAAACATTGTCGAGATTATCCATCGGCTCCCCCTGCCCCATAAATACAATATTGGTCAAGGTGTCACGCTCTGGCACTGAATATATCTGATTTAATATATCGCAGACAGTCAGGTTTCCTTCAAAACCCTGTTTTCCTGTTTGACAGAACAGACAGTTCATCTTGCACCCGACTTGTGATGACACACACAGCGTGGCCCGGTCGTTATCAGGTATATACACCGTCTCGACAAACTTACCGCTTATCGTCGGAAACAGGTATTTTACCGTTCCGTCCTTCGACTTTTGAACATCAACAGGCGTCATACATCCTATTGTGTATAGGCCTTTCAGCTTTTCTCGGTTCGCTTTCGATATATCGGTCATGTCATCGACAGAACGTACATGCTTTACGTAAAGCCATTTAGCCATCTGCCCACCAGTAAACGCAGGCATTCCAAGCTGTTTGGCTACGTCTTTAAGTTCTGCAAGCGACAAACCCAATAAAGGTGTTAAATTATCTCCCATTATCGCCACGTTAGTATTTAATTTGCAAACTTACACAAAAAAATCCATTTACCGTTCTTTTCTAATGAAAATCGTTTTTATTGGTAATAAATCAGTATATCAATACAAAAAAGAATAAAGCCACCATCAGATTTTTGATGACGGCTTTATAGATATTAAGCAAACACCTTATCAAGGACACAAAATACCGATAATCAATAAGAACATATCATCATTCCGCGCAATAACACGGAAGACGACACGACTTATACATTGAATTTTTAATAATTACAGAATTAAAATCCTTACATTTATCAATTAGTGAATGTTAACGTTGCAAATGCACGAAGGATACTGGTTTTACCATTTGTAATAGTGGTACTCCTATTAGTTACAACATTATACGACTTAATTTCACCATCATCATAAAAATAACTATTCCCACTAATTTGGATTGTCTTTATTTTATCAGTTAAACTTTCATTCAACTCTTTTATTTTATCATTAATATTTTCATAATTCTTCTCTTTACCTATATATTCAAGTTCTGCTAAAGTTGGAAGTCTCCATCCGGATATTTCTGGAATCTTTAATTCCAACAATGCAGCATTCATCTCTGACCTTATCGACGTTTGATCATCCACATCAAATGTCCATTCGTTAAAATCTTTTGGAGACATCAATGTTACAACAGTATTCGTCTCACTTTCTTCCGACTTCAAAACATAACAACCTTTATACAACGTTCCTGCTTCTGGGGCTTGGCCTTGCACAACATCGCCACTTTCAACGTCACCATTATCATCCGTCTCCCCAGACTCCATGCCACCGAAATCGAACACGATTTCCTCATCTTCAGCCCACTCAACACCTGATATTGAGCCTGTCATCTCGATTCCGTCACCGGTAAATGTGCCGGTAATAAAAACCTTATGATTTGCCTTCAGCTCTCTATCGCATGTATATGCATAACTTACTGTTTCACCATTTATTGTAAACGTCACCTCTACCGTTGGCCGTCCAACTGCCTCCAACAAATATACGCCATCTGTATTCTTCCTGGTCGAACCGTCTATATCTTCGGTCAACTCAATCTTACTTGTTCCATTTTCACCAGAATAACTACCGTCAAGCAATAAATTCGCTTTTAGCGGATGAATACTTACCGAAACATTGCTTACGCTTGCAGGCACATTATTTATCGTAACAGACTCTATCAACATCACCTTTCTCTCAAGCGCCAAAGTCAAAGTATTCGTTCCTCCGTATTCCAATGTTACAGTATTGTTCGCCGTCATCAAATCACCATGCTTCTGTCCATCTTTCAACGTCAATACAGTTTCCTTAGTCGCGGTTTCTTGTGTCGGAAGTTCATACGAGTCAGCAGAAGCTCCAGCCACGGCACAAACTTCATACATACCCTCCGGTAACTTCAATGATAACTCATCATCCGCAGACGAAAGCGTCGAAACCGCCACACATTCATTGCTTTCGTCAAATACGTATATATTTATAGGATAACTGATTATACTTTCCGTTCCACTTTCAGTACCGTCATTCGCCGCCGCCCTTGTACGCACAATCAAAGTACTGTTAGCCTCTTTATTTTCAACAACTTCATCCTCATTGAACTTTTCGCAAGACACAAACGTAATAACTGCAAAAAGCAACATTACTGCTTTGATAAACACATTGTGTTTCATGGTCGATTGTTTTTAATTATTTGTTTTTCAAAAAATTCATCTCAAATAAATATTTATGAGATGATAAATTCTTCACAAAGATAGGAAAAATATAGATAGATGATGCTTTTCCACCACTAAATCTATATATTTTATTTGCAATTTAACTAAATTAACACAATTAAACCATTATAATCCAACTCAATAACATACAAGCATTTGTAAAACATCATCAATCGCAATACGAAAGACGGTCTTTCAACATCCAATATGCCACATATTGCGACACCAAAAGCCACCTTTTACAACAGAACAATCATATAACAAATTTTCGCTTTCACATATTCAAAACATATTACAAACACCACATCAGTTTTGCAGAAAAGATGAAAACCATAACTGCCAATAAAGCCTATAAACGAAATAAAAACTATATACTTTAATAAAATGCTATTGATACATACTAACAAAAAAAATAATTTACACCATGCTTTTAAACAATAAATGCTGCTATTTGCGATAAAATATGATACAAATATTCCACATAAAAGATGTTGGTAATAAACAAAATATTCAAACCTATAATAGGATGACGTGAAAACGACTGCTTTTACATAACTTCACGACAGACATAATAAAACACACTTTAATACGTTCTAAATATTGATTCTTAGAATATAATAAAATGAACAAATTTGAATCTTTCGTTTATAAAAGAGTAAAAAACAATTACGTCTTAAAAAACATAATAAGGAACATATACCAAGGATTCTACGATCTGTTGCCTAACTACGAATCAAAATTTTGTTCTATTCCTATAGTACATAAAGATTGTTTTTTCGGTTTTCACGATCTAAACCCCTTCAACAGCGATAACAGCCGCATACTTTCAAATCGATTAACAATACCATTACATATGCCAACAAAAGACGATGTACTAGAAGTTGGCTATTGGGAAGGCCAAGAATTTAACTCATGGAAAAAAATTGGCGAAACAAAGTCATGGAATTACCATAAAGGTTGTCGCCTACAATGGATTGACGATTGTAATTGTATATACAATGTTGTCGACGGAGAAACCGTAAAATCACAAATAACAAACATAACGACAGGAAAGGACAGACTTATCAACTGGCCGATAGACACAGTAAGCTCCAATGGCCGTTACGCCACAACATTCAGTTATGAAAGGCTCCAACAAATGATGCCTGGTTATGGATATATTTATAAAGATGGCGATTCATACCTTGATGAATTTAAACCGTCTAAAAGTGGACTTTTCTTGATCGATCTAAAAGAAAACAAGAGAACATTACTCATTGACTTGGAAAGTATAGCTTCAATTAAACCAGAAAGTGACATGGACGATGCTATGCACTTTGTAACACACACAGAAATTTCTCCAGATAACAGATACATTTCATTTTTGCATAGATGGTATAAAGGAGTAAGACGTAAAACACGATTAATAGTATTTGATAGAGATACGAAAAAAATTTTTTTATCACCAACAGACGGGATGGTGTCACACTATTGTTGGAACTCCGCAAACGGAATAATAGCCTACTGCAGAATTGACAACATTGACTCACATGTGTATTTTTTCACCCCAGATATGAAAAAATACAAAAGATGCGGTTATCCCACACTCAACTCTGACGGACATCACCATTTCATAAACAACGATGAATTTATCGTTGACACTTACCCTGACAAATATCGCCATGCAAGACTTTACAAGGTTAACGTAAAGACGGATAAAGTGAAACTGATGGCAAATGTAAGGAGTTACAAGAAATTTGCATCACCCACAATTTACAAACATTGGTCATGTGACCTTCACCCACGATGTAGCGCCGACGGGAAGTGGATATCGTTCGACAGCGTATTTACGGGAACACGAAGCCTCTGCATAATGAAAAATGAAGAAAACAATAAGGACATTCAACGATAGAATGCCCTTATTATATATGACAAGGCCTCAACATTGCATTTGGTGTAAAACCTCGACGGCATCTTAGAGGTTGAAGCATGTTCCCTATCAACGACCTTTATCTCAGGATCATAATACACAGTCAAACCATTGACACGACATTTCTCTGCCAAATATATCTCTTCCCCAAAAAGAAATACTGGATAATCTATTATACCACACCTTTTGAAATACTCTTTAGTTAGAATGATGAATGAACCGTGGCCGCTATAAATTTCACCAGGAGCGTGAACTTGATATTTTTTCCGCTGATACAATGTTTTCTTATAAACAGAATTAAGCAAAGGATATTTGAACATCAACCGCAACATCCTCAATCTTCGCAAAGAGTAACGAGCCATTATCTTCGGATTTCTGTCACGGTGTTCATCCTCAGAGTATATTTGTGGAGCAATCCAACCGACTGTATTATTCCTATCATACTTGCTAACCAGATTAGCCAATGCATCTTGCTCAATCATTATATCCACATTACTTATTATTACATAATCAAAATCTTCTGCAGGCACATCACACATCATACGACCAACAGCTCCAAAATACCCAAGATTTTCATTGTATGCAAATATTTTCAAATTGATGTTATGCACATTGGTCGATATTGCCTTTATATTCCTTTCTGTGTTATCGGCCACAAATACGCTTACGGAGACATCACCAGCATATTTGGCAGCCTTATCAACAGAGCATAGGAAAGAATCCAAAAACTCATAAGAATTATAATTAACGCAAAATACAGCTATACATTTCATTGCCAAAATCAAAAACGATAAACTAAATTTCTTTTTCTTAACAATACCGACTCTGAATAATTTTGCTTAAACACACTTCGTGCTCCTGCCGTAATGAATTTTCTCAAATCTTCATCTTCTATCATCTTTACAAGACTTATAGCCCATTCAGAAGCTTCATTTCTCACAATACAATCATGTCCGTCTTTAAACAGTAATCCCTCGACGCCAACGCTTGTTGTTATAAACGGAACGCCCAAAGCAGCAGCATCCAAAATTTTCATACGCATGCCACTTCCTGTCAAAATAGGTACGATCATGATACAACCAGGCACAACGGTCTGCAAGTCTTTTACAAATCCATGATATACAAAAGGGAAATGAATACTATTCCTATACACTTCTATTAACGATTCAGGCCAACCATTGCCAACAAGATGGAATTCCACAGAAGCCAAATGTTTTTCATCAATATTTGGTAAAACGTCATGGAAAAACCAATCCATTCCTTCTACATTAGGTTTGTGGCTATAACCGCCAAGAAATAAAATACGTCCATTCCACCCACTATAATTCCCGTTGGGGGTATTGACAGCAGCAGGTGACACCATAAGCTCCGTTACTACCCCATTTTCGCATAACACATCTTTGTCATTATCAGTCAAGGTAACAACGCGGTCATATTTATTTAGATCACATAGTTCTTGGGCTTTTATTTTTTCTGACAAGGATTTATCTTTATCACACAACTTATTTGTAGATAGCAAACGGTCATTACGGACAAACCTTATCTCATGATGTATAAAAATTTTTTTTATATCATTAGGCAAATAATCAATAATATGCAAACATGGATAAAATTCAACTTGAACAATATCTGCGTTGCCGCCTTCAATAACAGCATTTACAAATGACACCAAATCAGATGTAAAATATATGCCATAAGGTTTTAATGCAGTCTCTATCTTAAAACTTTCACTGTTTTTACAAAATACTTTTTTAAAAGCTCTCAATATCTTATCTTTCAAGAATGAGCCATGCATAAGTTGACGCAAATACGGATATATTACTATATTTACATTTTGCCACTTCCCCGCCAGTTCTTTCAAAGCTTGTGCTTGATTAATCCTCGTCTCTATAAACAGATACGTTATATTATGTATGTGTCTTAAACCATCAATCATATTGAATTGAGCTTGTGCACCGCCAGAATTAAGAGGATAAGGCAAAACGGAACTTATTATTGTGATATTCATAATCGATTTATTGTTTATTCTTTTGAATAACGGTTATGTAAATATAATCGCTCCTCATACGACTTTGCTCCAAATAGAACATTATCGTATTCAGACGTAATCATATTTGTCGTACCAATCATTTTTAATATAAAATATATTCCAATAAAAATCAAAAAAAGCCTTCTGTTATTCAATATAAAAAAACATCTAATCAAATCATTCCATAAAATCCAATAAGCAAATATAAACAAATATGACATGCGCAAACTAATTTCGCCAAATTCGCTTAACAACAAGGATAGCAGAATATAACATATAAATGCATTTATAAACATCTTATTTTCATCTCTTATGCATATAAGCTTATTGTAATAACAAAATATCAATATCCCTGTAAATAGACGTTCTATATATCCAATTGACAAGACTTTTGCTTCAGCCATATTTCCACTTGTATAACTTTCTACCATCATTTGCAGTCGACCTTCTGAATCCATCAATATTAAAGACATAACTTTAAGAAATACTGGTATCTGAAACAAAAATACGATATTTCCCACTAAAAACAAAATCAAATACAACCATTTATTACACTTCTTATGAAAAAAGAAATATAAAGGGAAATATATTATTGCTGAAATATGAAAACTTAAAGCAAAAACACATAATAAAAAATACGGTACGATTTTACGTTTTACGATATATGTTAAAGAATTAACAAATATGAGTATCGCTATCGAATTTCTCATCAAATTCGTACTCATCACAAAACCACCGAAACTTATAAACAGAATTACGCCAAATGGGACATTGTCTATATAGTTATATAAAAACTTAAAAAGTAATGCAGTGTTTATTAGTGTACATGTAAAAACGAAAAATTGATATTCGTCGACTATCGATTTACACATACACATCAACAAAGTGAATCCAGGTTCAAACCCCCATTTGATATCAAACTCAAAAATATTGAAATTTACATATTCATAAGAGCATTTTTCAAATGCTGGATAATAAGAAATCCAATCATCACAAATAAAGCCACGAAAGCCAAAAAAGAATACAAATATTAAAGCAGACCATATACATACCATTATTTTTTTAGCGGAATCGTTCCTATTATTATAAGAATAAACAGATAATCCGCCAAAAACTAAAATCAACAATATATATGGCAACGAATAAAGCATCACTTATTTTTCTTAAAAACCTTTTGCCGCTTAACAAAATTTCTTAAATAAAGGATCCACAACATATCTGCCAAGATTCCTAAAAACATATATATCAATACAATAAACGAACGTGGCATACTTGATGCTTTTATTGGGATTGTCGCTCCTTGAATTACAGAAAATACAGGCGTCCGTTCTTGAACTTTTGCTTTTGCGAGCTGTAATTGTTGGGATATTTGAGTGTATATATTATACCTCAACTGCATTTCATTTTCCAACTCATCACGTTTGGCCTTAAAAGACTCTAACCAAAGATCTTCGTTTGAATCTGCATACGAACTATATTTTTGTTGTGCACAAATATATTCAGCTTTTGACTCTTTATACAATTTCTCCGTATATTCTAAATCATTACGCGCTTTTTGTGTTCGATAAACAGTAATATATTCCCTTAACCGCCTCTGTACAGTATCAGCCATTATGGCTGATACTTTCCGGTCAAAGTCTGTTACAGATATACTTATTACACTCGTATTTTTATCAACAATGCAAGACATACTTGCCCTAACCATGTCTAAAACCTTTGATTGCTTTTTGGTTAAGCTAAAAGAATTTAGCTCTTTAGCATTGTGTATTGTGTCATCAGGTGTTGACAATAACTGAGAAATCCAAATCATAGGATAATTCCAAAAAGGAACCTTGACATCTTCCAACAAATGTTTGTAATAACTCTTCCTTATGTCTTCATCTTCTTGTTGCACCTCAACACCAAAAAGGTTAACGATAAAATCTGAAGACATCAAGACATCCGGGTATATCTGAGGATATATTGCGTCAACACCATTTTGGGCATTATTCCCTATATTCACACCCACCATCGACGCGATACTAGACAAGCCTTCAGGCAAAGAGCCACCATTAGAAAATTCTGGAGCTAAAACAACGGTTGTTGTATATGTCTTAGGCGTATTCAAAGCCACAATTACACCAACAACAGCTGCAACAACAATAAAAGACAATAAAAGTTCCCATTCTTTTATCATTTTCTTTATGATGCCAAAGACATCTATTTCATAATTCTTTTGCGTATCCATATATAATTATTTTATGTTAATGGAATATTCCATACACAGTGGTATGAAGGATTACAAGTTCGTTCTTTTATTTTTTTTGCAGGAATTCCAGCTACAATGTCAAAATCATCCACATCATTGGTTACAACAGCTCCAGCACACACGACTGCACCCTTGCCGATTCTAACACCTTGCAAAATTGTAACCCCTACGCCTATAAATGCATAATCTTCAATTTTTATCGGCTTAAAAACCCCAATAAAACAAGAGCTATTTATATCATGGCTTCCAGTCATAATATTTACATTATGAGAAACAGATACATTATTACCTATTTCTATCTTTCCACGGGCATCCAATACACACCCACGGTTGATATGACTAAAGTCTCCTATTTTTATTCGATTCGCATTCATTATGTATGTATTTTTCATAATAAATGTCCCTTTACCTATACGCATTTTTAAAATTTTCAAATAAAATTTTCTTATTGTCCAAAAAGGAATCAATGGTAAAATATCATTTACCATAAACACCATCAAAAAAGCTTTGAGAAAAACATAAATGGGACTTTTTTTCAAGAAAAGCACAATAACAGCTTTTACAAAAAAACGCATTTTCTTTAATCTCATCCCATATTGGGACGTTATTAAATAATTATACCATAAATTTAATAATGGGCGGTTGGAAATCCCATTCTTTTTATACGTCTCAATAAAAACATCTACTTTTCTAAAATTATATCTTAATTTATACACACGGTATATCATTTCCCAATCCAACGCATACCCAAACTTATCTTTTTTACTTACATCATACAAAAACTTTCTTTGTATTTTTGCCCTAATAAGGGATGCCCCGTGTCTGTATAATGGAGAAAACTCCATTAAACGAATATCTTCAATGGCATTTACATATCGTCTTACGACACCGTCTTCTTCAATACAGTTACCATAGACGACGTCTACACCTTTTCCACCTTCCATTGCCGCCATAACCATTTCAAGAGAGTCTGGGGATGTAAATACGTCACCACTATTCAAGATGTTTATCCAATCACCGGTTGCATGCAATATTCCTTTGTTCATTGCATCATAAATCCCATTATCCCTTTCCGAGCACCAATATGTCAACCGATCAGAATACTCCTTTATTATATCGGCAGTACCATCGGTACTAGCGCCATCAATCACAATATATTCCTTATTTTCCCACGTCTGCGAGAAAAAGCTTTCAATAGTTTTGCGTATATTTTCAACATCATTAAAAACGACTGTTATAACACTTATCTTATCCATTACCACTCCTAACATTATTTATTCCATATACCTTCCGCCTTCTTGGCAATAAGCTTCCTGCACTGATATAAGTGAATCAAACTCATGGCAAAATAACTTATGGCCATACATATAGAAATTGACTCTATCTTCAACTTATTTCCACCTATCGACATTACCATAAGGAACAACAAAGTGAAAATTAAAGACGTTATTATTTGAATGCGTATCTTATTTAAACCATTCAACAAATAAGTAACACAATTATTTAAATTAAAAGAACAAACAAATAACAATACGCATATAGAAACGCTCAAAGGAACGTCAACAGCACTACCTATCCATATTTTATAAAAACTACCACATACCACAAGCATAAAAAAGCCAACAACAACAGTAAAAAGCCATATTTTCAAAGCTCTATTGAAAGTATTTCTTATCCACACCATATCACCTTTGACATATGCGTCCGTGTATGCATTCCACAAAGGAGAAATAATTATCGTATATGCTATTGCAAGAAGGTTAAAAAACCTATAAGCAATATTATAAACTGTAACTTTTTCTTGTCCGCAAAACTGCGCAATAAAAAGATTTGACGATCCAAAAATAACTATACAACTAGTTATCTGTATCAAGAAAAAACCTAAGCCTTTACCTACGACCTTATATGCCAATTTATAATTTATACATTTAAAAGAAGGGCGCAACATGGGATTCCTAAAAAAAAGAACAGCCGCAGCAATAAAAAAAACAACAACCGGTGTTGCCGTAAAAGCCAATACTACCAAAAACAAATTTCCATCAGCTGTATATTTTGTCAGTAAAAGCACCACCAGCAAAGCCAAGACGTTGCCGGAAACAAGTAATAAATCATTTACGGCATACTTCTGCATTGCAACAAATATTATACCAATATTCTTTACAACAAACATCAGCAACGTAAAGGCTGAAGCAACAAGCATGGTTTCACGCAACAATCCACCGCTAACCAAAGAGGTATTAAATACTTCATTCAAATCCAAAACGTAAAGCAAGACAGTAACTACTGTTCCTAATAACAATGCAATTATGAACAATAAAATAAATGTCGTGCTTATTATCGATTTAGCAGCGTTGTAATCCTTTACTGATATTGCTCCCGTTAAATAATTTCTCATGCCGTTACCCAAACCAACATCAAAAAAAGCAAACCAATAAAGCACGGACGACATAGTAAGCCAAATACCATACACCTCACTACTCAAATATTCAAGCGTTATCGGAACAATCAACAACGATGAACAGAGTCCTATAACTTTCAGGATTGCGGAGAATAAAATATTTTTTCGCAACATCATGTTGCGCTTATCTTTTGTCGAAAATAAATATTTTATATGGCTAAAAAACATTACTGGTTTTTACATAATTATTATACGATGGATTTACTTAAACAAATTTGCCAACGTTGCAATCATAGTAGCAATTGAGGCGGCAGATGTTCCGATTGACAGTTTCTCTGCTACTGACATGGTGTTGACCTTCTTCTGTGGCACGAATATCTCGCAGCCGGGCCTTGGCTTGGCGCCTTCGCTAACCTTGCCTATCATGCCGTTCATGTAGACGATGAATGTCTGGCTTTTCTTTGCCTTGGTACTAAATCCGCCGGCTTGGTTGATATAATATTTAACCTTTTTGCCTTTCTGGAAACCTACGGTGTTGGGATACATCACCTCGCCATTGATTTTTACCGTAGCCGAATATTGAGGAACAACGAGACGGTCTCCTTCACGCAGAACAATGTCTGCGTCACTACCCGGGTTGGCAAGAGCCTTGTCAAGCTCAATACCAACCGAATAGGTTTCAGGTATTTCATATTTTTCCAACGCAGCAGAACTTTGCAGGTCTATCTGTTTGTTCTGAGCGGCGGCCTCTACTTGAAGTTGCCGAGCCTGTTCCCTTGCCATCTCCAAAACGGTCTCCATACGCTTGCGCTCGGCATCGTTAAGTTTACGCTCCAACCGGGCACCAGGAACGTAGGCACGGTCGTTCACGCCTCCTGCGCTTTTAATCAGGTCGCTAAGGCGCTGATTCTTTTTAGATAACGTATAGGTCCCACTGAACATCACCTCACCGTCCACAATTACATTCTGCTGTTTGTAGAAACCTGGGCTCTTGCGGACGTATACCTCATCAAACGGCATTAGCTTAAAGCCCGGTTCGCCGTCGATTACGAATCCGTCCTTAAGAGCGAAAGTATATGTGCGGGCTATTATCGAGTCGGTTGTCAATGCTTTTGGGTTGACAAGACGGCGCGATACATCCACCTTGACAGTAGAAGCTGTCTGCTTAAGACCTCCGGCCTGCAATACAAAGTCCTCAAGAGTCTCGTTATCAGCATATTTGTAGACACCGGGATAATTCACTTCACCGTGTATGGTTATAGTCTGTTCCTCCATCATTTCCTGCTTTGTGGGAATGAAAAGCACGTCGTTATTCTGTATTGGCACGTCGGCCACAGTACCAGCAAGTATGCCTTCCACGTCAACAGGTATAACTTCAAGCGTACGGTCAGGCTTCATACGGTGCATTACGGCACGGGCGGTAAAGGCTTCTTCCTTCAGTCCGTCGGCATGCTCTATCAGCGAGCGCACGCTCGTGATGTTCCCGCCAACCTGGTACATTCCGGGACGGAACACGGCGCCCTTAATTTCAACCATGTTGGAGAAGCGCGCCAGGATGGAATCTACGCTTACGGAATCGGCATCAGCCAGCTGGAACGCGCTCATGTCAAACTCGTCCACATTATAGACGGAATATTCGCGGCCAGTCTTACGCACCAACCTTACAGATTTCTTGTATGCGTCGCCCGTAAATCCGCCGGCATACTTGAGCAACGTTGCCACGCTCTCGTTCTTCTTCATTTCATAGAACATCGGGCGTTTTACCTTTCCCGTAATATTAACCAGGCAATCATACGGGCCTACGGAAATAACGTCGTTATCGGTAAGGCGGACATTACCCGTCAGCTTACCGTTAAGGATATAGTCGTAAATGTCGACGGTTGACACCAAGCGGTTGTTACGGTAAACTTTTATATTACGCAAAGTACCGAGGTCATTGGTGCCTCCTGCCATATAAAGCGCATGGAACACTGTGGCAAACGCCGGCAGGGTATATGTTCCGGGATTATTGACCTCACCCATCACGTTTACCATTATGGTGCGTGTCTGGCCTACAGTCAGTCTTATTTTCGAACTACTGTAGCGCGAGCCGATAGTGGAACGCAGCCTTGCGTTAGCCTCATCCACGGTCAAGCCTCCTACCTGCACCGGGCCGTAGCCTTCAATCGTCACGGTTCCGTCTGGAGACACAGTTCCCTCAATTGTTTTCTGAGAAGCGCCATAAATGTCTATAAACACGGCGTCGCCAGGACCGAGGCGGTAATTCCGTGGCGTAGCGATGTTCATGTCGGGCTCGAACGTAAGGTCTTTATTATTGAATATGTCACGGCCGAACACCTTTGTCTCTTTCTTGTCCTTGTCGGCAAAATACTTCTCAACGATGGCTGCCGTGTCAGGTATAAAGTTGTTCAGTTCGTCACGCATCATCAGCCAGTCCTCATTGCTCTCGTCATACACGCCCTCGTTCACGTTCTCACGTCCGTCAGACAGTCTGTACGATGGCAGGATGTCTTTTTCCGTAGCACGGGTTACCGTCTGCTTGGAGTCGCCTGTCATACGGTTGCCGGTAGTGGTCTTGCCGTTATTGGTACGCATGCGGTTGCCCGTTGCGCTTGAATTCGAGTTTACTGTGCCCAAGCCTTGGTTATTGGCCATACGCTCATATTTCTGCCTGACACGCCGAATCTGCGATATGTCAACGCCCCGCTGCATAAGTTTTGTCACAATCTGCGACTGGGACGTACCGGAAGAATTCTCTTCCACAACGAATTCAAGCACTTGTTCGTCAGTCATCGTAGATTGCGCTACGGCACACACCGGCAGCAACAACACAATGAAAACCAATATGAAGAATTTTCTTATATACATATTATAAAAATACATTATTCCATTAATTATAAACTTTCTGGCCCAAGCCCAGGCTGCGTCTAAAATTTCTTGCCTCTGAGCATGCTCGCCACCGTGCGGATTATTATACGGAAATCGAGCCACAATGACCTACGTTCAAGATAACTGACATCCATCCTAAGCCTTGTCAACATCTTTTCCATCGTGTCCGTATATCCGTTGTACAACGTTGCTTCCGACGTAAGCCCTGGCCTCATCTTATATATAAGCTCATACTCTGGAGCTACGGCCGTGATTTTATCAATGAAGAACTTTCGCTCAGGGCGCGGCCCCACGAACGACATGTCTCCCCTGAGCACGTTCCACAACTGCGGCAGCTCGTCAAGATGGTGTTCACGCAGATACCGCTCCGTCCTGGTGGAGTTGCTTTCGTCACATCTTGCCACAAGCCTCGGCACGGTCTCACGGCCGCTCAACGTCCTGAACTTGTATATCGTAAACGGCTTTCCGCCATATCCAATCCGCTCTTGGGAGAATATCACCGGACCGTTGCCCTGCCTTTTAAGCATTATATAGATTACAAGATACGCCGGCGAGAGTACAATCAGGCCTACAAGCGCGGCCACAAAGTCAAGCGCTCGCTTCACTCCCCTTTGCATGGCACCCATAGCGTCGTGCCCCCGCACAACATCAGCCCTACCGTAACTATACAAACTGTCCACTTTTATTCTTCAGCCTTTTTCCGTTATTATACCATCAATATATATAACATGAAAAATCCGAAATTGTTGCAAAGATAGCACATTTTATTTTAATACAATCGTTTTTACCACCACTATTTTCATTACAGACTCCCCGCACTATCCGCTCGCGGCAGCCGTCGAAGCGTCAAAATCAAGCTTTAGCGGGCACACAAGCAGCCACTGTCATAATGCATTGAAACACAACACATTACAATAAGCCACATATTAGACTGCGAAAGACCGCATTTTATGTTCCAATTAACGGCCTTTTACATTCCGAAAGACCACCTTTCATAAAAACGGCAACAGCTATACATGACGCGATAAATCCATTCTACAATGAATAAAAAAAGTTAAAACAAGAGGCATACACTTGTCTGTCAACAGAAAAAGACATATCTTTGCATAAATATCTTCGTGCCAAAAGCACGTTGTCAAGGGGTTGACTGGATTTGACAGCGGGTTGGAATGGTACGTAAGCACGCGGAGCGTGGTCTGTTAGCTCCTAAATCTCAGCGGTCATAAATTTATCTGGCGAAAACAAGTACGCTCTCGCTGCCTAATCGAAGCATAGTAGATTATCGGCTTAATCCAGTCACAAGGTGACAGGACGAGACATCGCTCGGAAGCTGTTGTTCCGAAGCATTCCGGTAAAGCGGTGCGGTTAAATCGGAAATAGTCATGCTCGGCCCCGCGCGCATGATGAAAATTCAGGGGATAAGGTCGTTGTTGGTGGTCCGGGTCTTGCAACGACACGAAAACCGAAGGCCGGAATAAGCGTGTAGAAAGCGTATGGTTTCCCTGTTTGGACGAGGGTTCGATTCCCTCCAGCTCCACTTTCACCAATCGTAAGTCCTTGAGTTTCAGTACTTAAGGACTTTTTTATTCCCAACTACTCCCCCATTTACTCCCCCCTTTCTTCAATTATTACACATTCCATAGTATATTTTTTTCGTTTTTTATGATGTTTTTTTAAGCTGAAACAATTGATGTCCAGCCCATGATGCAAAATTAGTTATTTTCCCGTTTCCTAATATCTATATTCGCAAAATAATTGTAAAAACATGATTAACGACCTCTGTTGCAGGATATATTGAATGAGAAGTTTGGCACCATTTACAATGTATTATGTCTGTTGGAGAACCTCAAATCAAAATCATTATTTTCGTTGGGAAATTCGAAAACATTTAATGTCAATCATAAAATAATCGCGTGAAAAATTCACGGATAGATAAAAATATCCTATCTTTGCACATGGATGGCCAAAATATTGAGCCAGTTGATGTATAATAAAAAATAGAACTCATTATGATACTCCGTGTGATATTGAAAAATTTTCTTTCATTCAATGAAGAAGTACAGTTTGATATGTTTCCGAACATGAAAAGAACATCCTTGTCAAACCATATTGCGGTCATTAATGGAAAGCTGCCCGTACTGAAAATGGCTGCTATTTATGGAGCTAATGGAGCAGGAAAATCCAATCTATTGAAAGGCGTAAATTTCCTGAAGGCCATCGCCTTGAACAAGAGCTTCCTGAACAAGGAGAACATCAGAAAATATATCTTTGCTTTAAAAGAGGATGCAGGTGCCGACCCATTGGAGCTGACCATAGAGTTCGTTACAAAGTCAGGGATACCATTTATATACTCGATTGAAGTAAATAATACAGGAATCACGTTCGAAACCCTGCAAATATCCGGCTTGGGTTCCAAGGAGAATTACTATGTTTTCATGCGGAAGAATGGAAACGTGGAGTATGCGCTAAAACCTTCAGAGGAAGTTAATAATATGGTGTTGGGATGGATAAAAAAGAATCCGTTTGCAAGCCTGATGACTATAAATAATGATATGCCTGTATTGGCCGATGAAAATATTGACATTGCACATGGCTGGTTTGAAAACGAGCTTACAATCATAGGTCTTCATTCATTCAATCCGACTCTGATAGGAATCTTTAAGAACAATAATGAAATCAATCGATTCGCTTCGGAGCTTTTTAAGGTCATAGATCTCGGCATAGCAGGTGTTAAGGTTGAAACTGAAAACTTTGACGAGTGGGTAAGTTCGCACAACATCAGCGATTTGCCGATGGATAAACTACGGGATATGCGTTCCGGTGTGTTGTCCGAGATAGTGGATTTCAGGAATACGCGAGCCATCAGCGTGGAGGACGGGGTAAAGAAGATAAGCCAGATGATGTTCAGGCAGTTTGGTGAGGGAGGTTTTTCCAGGGATATGGATATACAGGCCCAGTCCGATGGTACAGTACGTTTGCTGTCTCTTGTTCCGGCAGTATATGATGCCATGAAGTCAGGCAAGACGGTGTTCATAGATGAAATAGACCACAGCATACACCCCCATTTGGTTCGTGAACTGATACGCTATTTTTCTGAAAAGGGAACCAATGGCCAGCTTATCTTCACTACTCATCAAACCTGCTTGCTTAACCAAGATTTCCTGCGCACCGATGAAGTGTGGATGGTTGAGAAAAAGGACGGCTGCAGCCATATGTATTCGTTAAACGACTTCAAAATCCACAACACAATCAATATTGAGAATGGATACATGGAAGGAAGGTATGGAGCAATTCCGTTTATTGGTGAACTGAATATGTAAAACCTTGAGAAGATATGGATTTATCAAAACTTACATATTCAAAAAATGACCTGGAACGGGAACCAGTAGAACGTATCAGTAACTCCGCTTCAGAACGAAAGGGAGAAAATAAGAGGCTTGCAGCTTTGAATGTTCCTCCTGCATATCGAAAGGAAGAAGGGCTACTGTCAACCAGTTTGGTCTTTGTTATTTCAGGAGGAGAGAAAAGGGAGAAAGATTTTCTTCGGGAACTTATACGGCAACGTGAACTTCATTCATTGAGGGTGGTTTTCATGTCCCAAAAAGGGCAGGGACTCCAACCATACCAGATGCAAGAAAGATGGGAACAAATCAAGTCTGTGGGAGAGTTTAAGATAGGCGCTCAGACCTTCCACTTGGATGCTGCTGATAAAGTTTTTCTTCTTTCAGATGTAGATGAATTTTATGACCAAATAGTCAAGATATTCAATTGCAACAAAAATGGCGAGCAAGGCCAATGGATAGTCAGCAATCCGTGTTTTGAGATATGGTTGTATTACTGCTACTTGAATGACCCCGAAAATGATTTGATGTGTCTAAAATCCGAACCGGTTGCAAAACGCAGCAAAAGGCTAAAAAACATATGCCCAAGTCTTGTCGCAGGTGGTATTAATCCATGCATAGCCTTTGAACACATGGTAGAAGGAATAGAACACAGTTTGGCTCATTTTGCCGTTGATGAAAATGGAATACCAACGTTGTTTGCGACTCAAATGCATGAAATGGCCCAATATCTTATTGATACAATGAACAATAATGCCGATGAGTATTCTGAATTCGTGCAACGAAGAAAAGCCAGGCGAAGAGAATTCACAAGAAGAGACGGTTAAACTTAAATGACAAAAATAAAAACCCGGATTCATCACCAGCAACTAAAAACTGGGAGAGGAACTACCGGGACTGCACTGCAAAATTACTAAAATTATTGATTCAACAAAGTTTCTCATTCAGAATATAGCCATAAAAACAATACGAAAAAGAGTTAATACTTGAAAACTTGGTATTTTTGAACGAAATGGAGGAAGTTAATGTCGCGACAGAAAATACGAACCATTCGTTGGGCGAGAAAAACGCAAGTAACAGGGACTACACATATTCTGAACTCGGACGCTTAATGGGAAATTTAAAGGATTTATGATTCCTACTATTACATATGATTGATTTTGACAAAAATGTATAATCCTGTAATGAATGATTATTGAATATGAAAAGCTATAATAAATAATATTGGTAGAAACAAGAGGCAAACACAATGCAAATAATCGTTCATGGAAAATCATAATATAGATGAATAGTGTAAAGAAAGGCGATGATTTTGAATTGCGTACATATCATATCTTGCGTAAATTGTTAGATAATAATGGACTAGAAATTCAATTAAAAGGTCAAAATGAATTTTGGATAGTTCCGTCATCCGCTCATATAAAGCAAAAGGATAAGAAAAAATTTCCTTGGGGTGATTCTGTCATAAATGATTTAACAATAGAAGGCGTAGAAAAGCAAAATGATTTTTTAATACTCATAGAGTGTAAAGATTATGGCCATCCTGTTGACAGGGGCGATATTGCAGAATTCAATACACGTATTCAAGATTTAAAAGCAACCAAAGGAATATTCATAACGACAAACCGTTTCCAGGCAGGAGCTATCAATATGGCTCAATATCATAATATCGCATTAATTAGAGTTGACATAAACGATACAATTATATGGGATTTACATCGTATTGGGAATCGACACGGAATGAAATATCTTGAAGCATGTGAAAAATTGTGTTCTGAAACATTACCGACTACTGTTATTGCATTAGACGGAGCCGATATTTATAGTTCATTGTCTGATTATTTTTGCTGTATTTTAGATATAATACCTGGACCAATAAGTCAGTATGTTCCATATCTCACAAATCAACAAATTCAGCAATCTGCAAAAGATTTCTTATGTGGAAAGGATTATGTAATGATACCGGATTGTATTTTAATGTTTTATATAATCAAAAACAATATTGCTTTTGATTACAATGCTGATTGTGGAGAATTTATTGGCAAATACAGTTTTATGGAGAATAAAATCTATGTATCAAGATTAATAACTGATGAACATCGGAAACGATTTACAATAGCACATGAGATTGGACATGCCATACTTCATCGTAAATTATTAAAAGATTATATTTCCATTGCGCAAGATTATGATATAGAATGTCTTACGGGAAGGGCAAAATGGGAAATACGTATAGAAACCCAGGCTAATATCTTTGCGTCGTACCTTTTAATGCCACATATACCTTTTATAAATTATGCGATGGAAATAAAAAGCAAATTAGATATTCCTCTTTGTTGTCCGTTTTATCTCGACAATCAAGAATGTAATATTAAAACATGTGACACTGCTATTAAAGAAATAGCCAATTTTTTCAAAGTGTCGTATATTGCTGTAAAAATGAGGTTATTAGCAGAAAAACTGTTGATTGAAAGGTAAAGTGACAGAATTGCCCATAATATGTATTGGAAAGTATTTCTTTTCATATCTATTCCCATTTTTATGTCAGTTATTTGGGAAATATAAATTGAAAATTTTTGAATACGCATTTAAGAAAAAAATAAAAGAAGGACAGCCGTTTAGAGCCA
>ULKH01002882.1_pt1 | contig 25696 bp, 25 predicted proteins | sample 1951111 | NCBI WGS metagenome assembly ULKH01 (sample SAMEA4835496, study PRJEB28245) | human gut metagenome | biome: gut microbiome; material: fecal sample | place: Denmark | collected 2008
GGGCTAAGACCTGCATAAAACGGCAAAACAGCCCCCCGGCCGGCCCGCAGGGGTCAGGGAGTTCCCAACATCGTCATCCCCGAAAGTATCTCAAGTCGTCATACCCGAATGTCTTTATCGGGTATCCGGCTGTTACAAAACGGCCAGATTGCCGACCAAAACTCTCGGCAATGGGGCGTGGCGTGGATGGATGCCACGTAAGCCGCCGAGGGACGCGCCAAACGGCAGGATTTGGAAAATTGTTTATCCCAAGTAACACGGACCAAAGATTTCCTCTTTGGTCCGTGTACGTAAATCTGCTCATACGAAAGCTGTTAATCTACAGATAAATCTCCAGGGTGTCCAGCTGCTTCCCTTTATCACTGTACACTTTAAGCGTCAGTTTCCGGTCCACAATCTTGCCCGACGCATAATGCCGCGTAGACACAAAACGCGCGGTGGACGCGTCCGAATGCTGCCGTTTGCCCGGCGCGGGCGCGGCGGTGCCCAGCGTAACATACGTTACGCCGCGCGCATTGGGTTCCCCGCGGTACATCGGGAAGGTGCGCTCGTAATCGGCATCTCCGCCCTGAATCACCAGCTTCACGCGGTAATCTTCAAAAATTTTCACCCAGTTCAGCGCCACTTCGTTATTGCTTCCGCGTGCGCCGGTGGAATACGCGGGTGCGTTCATCACTACGATTTTCCACTTTTCCCCCGCCGTAGCCAGCGTGGACTTCAGCCATTCCGTCTGTGCGGATTTCTCCCCGATTTCCGGCGCCCATACCGCGCCTTCGGCCACGTTGGTGTCTAAAAAGACAAAACGCGCGTTGGCCGTATCAAAGGAATAATACTTCGGCGTGGCCTTGCTCCAGGTCATATCGTGGTAGCGGGAATAGTTGGTGCGCAGGAACGATTTGCTTTCGCGCTGTTCGCGGTCGGGCCCGTATTCGTTGGGGCCCAGCGCCACAAATAACGGATTCTTGGAAAGCACGTTTTTAAACGGTTCAAAAAATTCGCGGTCGGCATCCTGGTTCAGCCCGCTGTGGGTGATGTTGCCCGTGTGAATTAAAAAATCGCTTTCTTCCTGCTCCATCAGCGCCGCCAGCCCGGCACGCGCCATGGCGGCTTCGTCCGGCACCGGAAGGCCGTCCGGCGAGGGGAGCGGGATATCTTCCCCCGTGGCTCCGAGGGCCAGAAAATTCACCACCTTGCGCTCGGCCGAATACAGCGTGCGGAACGTGCCCGTAACGGGCTCCTGCACGCCGTCTTTGGCGGAATTGTTTACATATATGCGGTAGCAGAAATCCTGGTTGGGCACGAGGCCGTATAAAATGGCCTTATGCTGGGTGCCTTCGGGCGTAACCGTCATAATCTGGTTGCAGCGCGGCGAGGGGCCGTATTCCAGCCACGCGGGCGTGGCTTCGTCCGTCTGCCATTTGACGATCATGGTGGTTTGGGTCGGGTCCTCAATATAAGGCCCGCGGATAATCTGCGCCGCGTACGCATATACGCCGCCGAGCAGGAAAAGGGAGAGTAAAAGGATTTTGTTCATCTTCTTTATTCTACAAAATATCCCCCGGTAAAAGAAGAAAGCCCCGTATAGCTAAAAAACACCCCGCAACGGCTTCAAATTTGGTTAAATGGAGTATATGAAAAAACTCATTTTATTTTTTATGCTGTGTGTTGTTTCTTCCGCCGCTCTGCAAGCCCGTACGGTAGACGTATCGGCGGCTTATATCGGCTCCTCCCGTTTTGACCAGGTAAGAGCGGGGGCTGCGGCCGCGCTGTCGCTTAACCTGCTGGCCGGCGTGGAAGCGAAATACATCAAAGAAAAGGATTTTAAAGACCCCATCTACTCGGTCAATGTCCCGTTCCGAATGGATTTTGACTTGCTTAAAATCAACATCACGCCCTTCTATTATTTTAAGAATAAAAGCGATAATCCCGCCTATCAGGACGCTTCCGCCTATGGCCTGGCCACCCAGTTTATTATGACGCTGGAAGACGACGAGGTAAACGACCTTTACACCCACGCGTACATCGGCGTGGCGTACGCCCGCCAGAAAGGCACCGCGTTTTATGACGACGGCTCCGAATCCGACGAAAACTATTCCCAGATGGCTTACACCCTGGGCCTGCATAAAAACTTTTTCCGCGCGTTCGGTTTTGAAGCCGCCGCCAGCGTGTTCCAATATCCGGACGGCATCACCGGGCTGAAGTCTTTCCGCGGCGTGATGGACCAGCAGGAACTGGCCTTTACCCAAACCTTTGACGTCGTGCACGATTTGGCCAAATACACCTTAGGCGCGCGCATTACGCGTATGTGGACGGACAACCACTCCACCTTATACCTCGGTTACCGCTACGGCGAGTATTACACCGCCGACCCGGAACATTCGTTTATGGTGGGCAACTCGTTTACGGTGGCCCGCGCCGTCAGCGCGGACATCGCCTACAACCACGTACGCACCATCCATAACGACAACAAGCGCGACATTTTATACGCCCGTCTGGCGGTATCTTTTTAGGAGCGGCATATGAAAGAAGAAGAAAAAAACACCGCCATTTCTTCCCGCGCGCTGACGCTTATTTCGCATAAGCTCAAAACGCCGCTTTCCATCATCAACGGCTATTCGGAAGCTATCCTCTCCCAGGCCGGGAAAGAAAAATTTTCGCCCTTTACCGCCAAAGCGCTGGAAGAAATCAACAAGCAGGGCGGAAGAATGTCCCTTCTGGTGGACAAGCTGGTGGCTTTTAACAAAGTAACCGCCGCACAGAACGAAGGCATTGAAAAACAACCCGTCTATTTAAAACCACTTATCAAAGACTGCGCCGCCAAAGCCATCGCGCAGGAAGAAGAGACCGCCGTACCCGAAGCGCCGCGGGACGAGGCTTCCATCAAACGCGGCACGTTTGTGGAAATTGACTGCCCCGAACGTTTAAGCGTTACCGCCAACGAAGAAATGCTGCGCCTGTGCATCCGCGAACTTTTGGCCAATGCGATTAAATTTAACAACAAAATGGAGAAAATCATTAAAGTACAGTGCGCCAACCACGGCGACAGCATCTCCATTTCCGTACGCGACTACGGCGCCGGCATCCGCCCGCAGGACGTAAGCCGCATTTTTGACCCGTTCTACCAGGTGGACGACTATTTCACCGGCCAAATCAGCGGCTGGGGACTGGGCCTTCCCATGGTAAAACGTATTTTGGACCTGCACAACGGGTCCATCAGCGTCGTGTCCGACCGGGGGCTCGGCTCTATTTTTACCATTAACTTCCCCCTGTTATGAACTGCGAAGAACTTTTGGAACAAATTTCCGCCCGGTGCGACGCGCTCCGCGCCGATTTAAGCGCCGCCGCGCAAAACCTGCGCGAGTTCAACCGCCGCCTGGAGCAAATTGTGCAGCAGCTGCACAAAAATATAGACGTGCGGGACGCAGACTTTGCCGCCCAGTTTAACGAGTATTGCCTGAGCCTGCGCCAAAAGCTGGACGAAGGCGAACCGTTCTGGACCGGGGCCCGCACGGACATCCGCTCCCGCAAAGACGCCGAATGGACCGGAGACCTGGCCCTGCCGGCCAAGGGGTTAAACAGCCGCGCCAAAACGCTTTCCCGCGCGTGCGACGAATTTACCACCGCGTATGACTTGTTTTGCAAGAACTATAAAAGTTTTACCGCGGCCAAACTAAACGTATGGCTGCTGACTTCCTGCCAAAACGATGTTTCCAGCCTGACCGGAAAAATACTCTTTCTGGCCCGGGAAATCGCCAAAAAAACCGAACGAAACAGGGGGCCGTATGTTTTCTGACAAAACAACCCATTACTATTTAAAAGCCAGCGCCGTATGCCTGACGATTATCGCCGCCGGCATAGTAACCGCGTTTTTGGTATACACCAAATCGCTGCTTATTCCGCTGGTTATTTCCATATTCCTCTACACCATCCTCGCGCAGATGACGCTGTATATGAAACAGAAGTTCTCTTTTCCGTCCTGGCTCGCCATGACGATTTCCATCCTGCTCTGCGCGGCGTTTTTTGCGGGCGTTATTTTGTTTACGGTCAACTCCGTGGGAACCTTCCTGAAAGGGGCCGAAGTATACCGCCAGAACCTGATTGATACGATTACCGACCTGATCTCCCGCCTGCAGCAGCACGGCATTACGCTGGACCAGAAGTTTATTGAAACGTATTTGCGCGAACTGCCGCTGTTCAACTGGCTTAAAAACTTCGGCGGAAAACTTTTCAGCTTAATTTCCAACACCACGCTGATTATTTTGTTTATGACGTTTTTCCTCTTCGGCAGCAAAAAAACGCCCCCGATTACCAACCCCGCCATTAAAGAAATGCTGGCGAACGTATCGGTGTATCTGTCCGTTAAGCTGATTGCTTCGCTGGCTACCGGGCTGGTGGCGGCGGCTATTTTATTCGGGTTTCAGGTTAAGCTGGCGGCGCTGTTTGCATTATTTGTATTTCTGCTGAACTTTATTCCCAGCGTGGGCTCCATTGTGGCCGTACTGCTGCCCGTACCCGTGCTGTTCCTGCAGTTTGGGCTGGGGCCGCAGTTCTTTCTGGTTATCGGCCTGCTTTCCGCCACGGAGTTCACCATCGGCAACCTTTTAGAACCCCGCTTTTTGGGCGAAGGGATGGATTTACATCCGGCGGCGGTGGTGGCTTCCCTTATTTTCTGGACGCTCGTTTGGGGCGTGCCGGGGGCCTTCCTCTCCGTGCCGATTACGGCTTCCATTAAAATCGTCTTGAGCAAAATTAAGCATACCCGCCCCGTAGCCGAATTTTTGGCGGGCCGCCTCCCTCACTAGGCCTTCCAGGCCGGGGGATTCCCAGACCCGTTTAATAGACGGGTTTAGGCCACACTGTCCCGCCGGGACGCGCCCTTCTAAAACAGCAAGGCTTCCAGGCCGGAGGATTCCCAGACGCGTTTAATAGACGGGTTTAGGCCACACTCTCCCGCCGGGACGCGCCCTTCTAAAACGACAAAGCTTCCAGGCCGGGAATTCCCGGGTGCGTTTAAACTGTACTCTGCTCCATACCGTGTACGGCTCAGACGCAGTCCATTAATCTTCCTTTTCCCGCACAGGACAAACAAAAAAACCGCTTCTATAAGAAGCGGTTTTTTGCTCATCATAAAAAATCAACTACTGCGCCGGCGCAACGGATGGGGGCGGCAGTTCACTGCGGACCTTGTTAAACAAGTTCGTTTCCGTAGCGCGCTGCAGGAAAGCTTCCCACTCCTGCTGCGTCAGTTCAAAATCGTCCATCACAATGTACGAAATCTCTTTCGCCGTATCTTTGCCCACCGTATTATTTCTGGTGTATTCGTTTTCCAGCTCCACATAGCGGCTGGCCACGGCATAATCAATCGCTTCCTGCGTATAGGAAGGGATTTGCGCATCCGGGTTCATCGTATTCGTATCAAATACGCCTTGGTGGGCCGGAGCGGTTTCAAGCGGGCGGTCTCCCGACGGGGTGAACATCTCGCTATGGTCGTCCGCGCGGTTTTCCACCGTAGGCACGGTATCCGTTGAATTCGTTACCCGGCCGAGCATTAGGTTGGAACAGGCGGAAGGATTAACGATAAAGTAGATGCTTAAAATGATAAAGACTAAAATAGCTGCTTTAAGAAAAATTTTGAGCACAGGGAAACCTCCTGATATTCTATAGAATACAATATTTTTCCGTTCTTATTCAGCTTTTTTTGTCTGCGGCGCGGCCTCAACCGGTCCGGCGCCCTGCAGCTGCTTGACGCTTTCCACAAATTGAGGGTTGGTAAAAATCTGCTCAATGGTCTTGGCAAAGGCGGGGTTTTTCATACTTTCCTGCACCACTTGGCCCACCTGCGGATTTTCTTTTAAAATCTTTACAAGCTCTACGCCGCCCAGCGCGCCCAGGTCCTCCACGCCGCCTTGCGTGGCGGCGGCCAGGTCGCGGTTGAATTTTTGTATGTTCGGGTCCTGCTCGTAATCGGCCAAAATGGAGGCAATCGTCTCCTGCGCCTGCTGTTTCTGCCGCTCGTCCGAAAGCGGCGCGTCTTCCAGGAAAATGGCGGTTTGGGACGGGTCAAACACTACGGGGCGGCTGACGGGTTCGGGCAGGGGGGCGGCCAGCGTAACCGGTACGTTTTGAAACGTAAACACGCCCGTATTGGCGGCCTCTTCGGCGGCTTTTTCGGCCGCTTTGCGTTCGTATACCTGATAGCCGCGGACCGCGCCCATATACAAGAGCGCGGCCAGCATAACGGCTATCAAAATATAGCTTACCTTGGACATTACATCCCCAGTTCAATCATCTCAATATCAAACACCAGCGCGGAATTCGGCGGAATCTGCCCCACCGGGCGGTTGCCGTACGCCGTATCGGGCGGGCAGACCACTTTGGCGCGGGAACCGGGCTTCATCTGCTGCAGGGCTTTGGTCCAGCAGGGGATGACGTCGGTCAGCTTGGTCTCAAACGCTTCGCCGTGGTCGCGGGAGCTGTCAAACTTGGTGCCGTCAATTAAAGTGCCGGTATAATGCACTTTGACAGATCCGTCGGCCTTGGGCGTTTTGCCCTTGCCCGCGCGGCTGAGTTTAATCATCGCGCCGTTATCCAGCGTTTTTACGCCTTTTTCTTTCTTAAAGTTCGCCATATATTCCTTCTGTTCGGCCTCGCGTTTGGCGGAAATGGTTTTGGCGTCGTCCTGGTATTTCTGGATAATCTGCGGTTTGTATTTTTCCAAATCCGTCTGCGATTTTTTGTTAAGCAGGCTGTCGCGCATACCCTGGGAGAGGGCTTTGTAGTCGTCCTCGTTGTCCAGCACGAGCTGGCGTTTTAAATTGTCCCCCAGCAAAAAACCCAGCGAGTAGAGCATTTTGTTGCGTTCGGCCGGATCCTGCACCTGGGCGGACGAAGCGTCAGCGGAGGCGGCGGGCGCCGTTTCGGGCGCGATCTGCGCGGACAAAAGCACCGGCGCAAACAGTAAAGCTAAAATCATGGTTTTTTTCATATGTATTTCTCTCCTATTTCGTTTTCAAATACGCTTCCAGCCGGCGGGTAATCTGCGCGGCGGACTGTTCCCCCACGCTCTGCATACTTTTGCGCAGCGAATCCGCCGCCCGGGACGTGCCGGCCCGTTCGTGCACATTAAAGCGCGAGAACGTTACCCCGCGCGCCGCATCCACCAGGCTTACGGACGCGCCGCTGGAACACCACACCAGGCCCTGCACTTTTTGGGAATCGTAGCCGTCCACATCCGTAGCTATTTTCACCAAAATCGTTTTGTCGGGATCGGAAAGGTCCACCACGCCCAAACCCATTTGGTTCAGCGCGTCCACCACATACGTGACCATCACTTCCGATTCCACCCCTTCCACGTCAACCGCCACCAGCACAGCCGCCATTTTTTCTTTTAAAATGTTCTTATACTGCGCGAAGCGTTCCGGCTGATAGCTTTCCTGCCCGGCGTCCAAGAACTGGTACAAATCGTCCAGCGCGGCGCGGCGGGCGGCCAGCGGCTCCATTTTATAGGCGATTTTTAAATCCGCCAGCGCATCGGCCGGAGAAGCAAACTGTTCGGCCAGCCCGGCGAGTTTGGCGTCCGCCTGGTCCATCAGCGGCGTTAAAATTTTGCGCGCGCTGCTGCGCGGCAGAACCGCCAGCGCATAAAAATGTTTGCCCGAAGCGTCCTGGTCGCGCCAGACTTTGTCGGCCGACGCGTTGGCCATCAAATCCGGCACTACGCCCTGGTTGGCCGCGGCGGGCGCGTTTTGCACCATTTCGCGCCGCATATTTTCAAGCGCGTTGCTCGCCGCTTCGGTTTTATTCATCCCTTCGCCGGCCACCACGTAATACTTGGCGGAGTCGTACTTGGACATCTGATAGTTTACGGTATTTTTATTAAGCCCCGCGCACGCGCATACCGCCAGCGCCGCGGCGCATAAAATGATTTTTTTCATATACCCTCTCAATTTGCCGTACGGTGGTGCAGGTAAATTCTCCCCCCGCGTTCCACCGGCACGTTTTCAAACACGTGTTCTCCTATTATATTACCATATCCGTCGCGAAACAACAGTTTTATATCCTGCGTTTTCGGGGTGAGAAAAAGCCGCGTCATCCGCACTTCGGCGGGCAGCGTAAACCACTGGCGCGTATCGGCTTTTTCAAGCGCGGCGCCCAGCGCGCTGACGAACATTCCGGCCAAATCTCCCACCGTATCATCGTTAGCCGCCGAGCGGGCGGCCTGACGGGCCTGGGCGGCGGCCACTTGTTTCGCCACGGCGCGCGTGGCCGTGCGGAACCAAATACCGGGCAGTTTTTCGTCTAAATCCATTTTGGCCGCACCCGCAAAATCGGCCACTTTTTGGGTAACGTACCGCTGGCCGCCCGCTTCCACAAAAGAAGACGCCACGCGAAAGGGCTGTGGAACCAGTACCGGGTAAGACAAAGTTACCGCCGAGCCGAAAAGCCCGGCCGCAAGCGCGTTCTGCACCTCGGGGGAGACGGAATCCGTCGTTTCCTGCGGCGAAGAAGCCATCGCCGCCGCTTCGCTCCAGGCGACTTGAACCGTTTGCGTTTTTTTAAGCGGCAGAAGGCCGTTATAGTGGAAAATAATCACTTCCCCCAGTTCGCCCGCGTTTTGGGGTACGGAAAACTCCGGCGCGGACACGCCCAGCTTTCCGCCCAGCCGCCGGTAAGCGTTAAAGGCGTTCTGGCGCGCGATGCGCGCGTCTGACAGCTGCCCGACGGACTCAAACACCAGGCTGGCAAAATACTGCACAAAAGGGTCGTCGTTATAACCTTTGCGTTTGTCCGCGCGCAAATGGTCTAAAAAGAACACCGCGCGGCGCGCTTCCACGGCGGCGGAGGAAACGTCTCCCCGCTGCAGAAAATTCTGAGCGCGGTAATAATATGTAAGCGCGCGCTCGTAATTGGCGGCGTAGTAAGGGGTGGTTAAATCGTTAATCAACAAGCGGCCCGCGGAGGCCGAAACGCTTTTGGCGTAGAGTTCGTCTATATACGCCTGGGCGGAGGCGAGCATTTCGTCGCTGGCGGCGGGGTCTTGCGCGTCGTGCAGCAGGACGGCGCGGTCCAGATAAAACAGCACGGCGTCCTTCTTTTTGTAGAGTTTATTTTTTTTCGCCGTTACCCGTTCGTCCGCTTCCCGGAATTTGCCGGCGGCGGACAAACGGTTGATTTCGGTTTTATAACGCAAAGAAGGCGCCGCACACGCGGAGCAAACCAAAGCCAGCCCCAACAAGCATATGCGCGCCTTCATAAAAAATCCTACCAGGTTACTTTACTGCGTTTGACGTATTTTTTAATTTGTTTCTGCCCGTTCCAGACGATTTGGTTCGTTTCAATGTTAATCAGTTTTAAATTAACCTGATAGAACACCACCGCCTTGCTGCCGGACTGGTCCACCACGGAGTTCAGCACGCCGCTTAACATAAAGTCCGCGCCGACTTCGCGCCCGAACGCCTTGCGGGTTTCTTCGGAGGCGAATTCGTCCTGCTCCAGCCGTTCCGTGCGGATTTCGCCGCGTTCGGCGGCGGAGGCCACAAAATCCACCTTGGCCGAGTTAATCAGCGCGCGCTGCATTTCTTCAATAAATACGCCCGTGTTGATATGCTCCATCGTGTTGTTGGTCACCGTACCCACGATGACGGTGGGCTCTTTACCGTTGCGGGTCAAAAAGCGGTTATACCAGCCGCCCTGCAGGCAGTCGGTAATCATTTCCTGGGCGACCATTTGGGCGTCCGTATCGTTCCAGCCGCCGCTTACGTCTTTGACCAGATTGGTCTCCACGCGTTTCACGCTGGGCGAGCAGGCGAATAACAAAGGCAGTACCAACAATGCGGCCAATGCTTTTTTCATAGAGAGTCTCCTTACAAAATTTTAATTTGTCCCATCAAACTACGGCTGCGCCGCACCGGTTAAATCCACGCGCGAGCAGATATGGCTGCCGGCGATGGAACCGTCTTCGTGCGAGCAGTCCACGGAACCTTTCGCCAAATCCAAATCAAACCATTTCGGCAGGCCTTTGTGCTGTACGCGCAATACGCCGCCTTCTTCCAGCCGGTAGACGTAATCGCTGCACTCCATTTCAATTTTATCCCCGTCCCGCACCACCGGGCACGGCAGGGCGAGCCCCAGCTGCGCAAAATCCGGCGTATACGCGCCGTGCTGTGTTTTATAGGTGGCTTCGGCAAAAGCCAGCGCTTTACCCAAATCCAGCGCGCGCTGGGCGGAGGCCACCGTTTTATGCTTTTGATACTGCGGCCAGCCCAGGGCTATTCCGAAACCTACTATAATTACCAACCCCAAGACAATCGTGTGGATGGAACCGCGTTGTCCAAGAACCATATAATCTCCTTTCCTGCGATTTTTTTATATTGTAGCAAAAACCCGTCAATGATACGGCATGATGTCGGGATGTATCCCTTTCACCTTCGTAATATAGAATAATTTTCCCAGCCGGTATCCCTTTTCCAAAGCCGGCGCCAGCACCACCAGCGTTACCGCCAAAATAATCAGCGCCACGCCCCAGGCGGTCATACGGGTAAACGGCTCGCCAAACACCCACACGCCCACGGTCATCGCCGTTACGGGCTCCATCGCCCCCAATACGGCCGAAAAGGTGGACCCGATAGACTTGATGGCGGCCACCAGCGTCAGGTTGGAAACCACCGTAGGAATCAGCGCCAAAAGCGTTAAATTCAAATCGCACCGCCAGGTGGGAATACGCTGTAAATCCCCCATCGCGTATGCGCCCGCCAGCATAAACAGCCCCGTAAATAAAAACACATAGAACGTCAGCTTGGCGGAAGCCATATCCCGCACGCATGATTTATTGACGGAAACGATATATATGCCGTATGACAGGCCGGACAGCACCGCCAGCAAGATACCCGTAAAACTCACGCCGCCCGCTTCGCCGTTCCACGAAAGCATCGCCACGCCGGACACCGCCAGCACGATGGCGGACATCGTCCAAAACGAGTTTTTCTCTTTAAAAAAGACAATCATAATCAGCGCCACAAACACGGGATACAAAAACATCATCGTGGTGGCGATGCCGCTGGCGAGGTAATGATAGGACCAGAATAAAAACACCGCCGAACCGGTGTAGAGCAGGCTCAGCCCCGCCAGCGCGGCGGTTTCCCGCCGCGTTACCCGAAACGAACGGCGCATCACGAACAAAAAGGCGCCCATCATCAGCATGGAAATAAAAAAGCGGTAAGACAGGACGGACGGCACATTCATCCCCGCCGCCATCAGCGGAAGCGTAAAAAGCGGAATGAGCCCGAACGTGGCGGACGTAACAATCCCGCAAATAAATCCTTTCCAGTTAAGCATATACAATATTGTAGCTTTTTAACTCCCTTCCACCCAACCCGGCAGCTGAAAGGGGCGGGGAAAAATCCCCGCCCCTTTCGGCAAAACAGACGCAACCGGTTATTTTTTCTGCCCGGTGCGGTCCTTCTGGTCTTTATAATGCGTATGCAGCAGGCGGTGCGCTTTCTGGCCGCCCACTTTATCCAAAATACGTCCGTAGAGCGCCAGCACGCCGCTGTTGTCCTGCGACTTGTACGCCAGCTCCGTATCTTCCTGATACAGCCCTTCCGCGCGTTTTTTGCGCGGAGCCCAGCCGTCAAACTGAGGCTGTCCGGCGCCGGCCACGCATCCGCCCTGGCAGGACATTACTTCAATAAAATCATAATGGTCCTTGCCGGCTTTGATGTCATCCAACAGTTTGCGCGCGTTTTTAAGGCCGCTTACCACCGCGGTGCGGATTTTAACGTCCCCCACCTCAACGGTTTTTTCTTTAAATACTTTGCTCTCGCGCAGGCTGGAAAATTTAACGCTGCGCGCGTTGGCCGGGTCCAGCTCCGCCAGCGCATAGCGAAGCGCGGCTTCCATCACGCCGCCGGACGCGCCAAAAATCACGCCCGCGCCCGTTTTGGTGCCAAACGGCATATCAAACCATTCGTTTTCCAGGTTCACGAAATCAATGCCCGCCTCTTTAATCATACGCGCCAGGCCCACGGTGGTAACGACGTAATCCGTATCCGGGTTATCGTCCACGTAGAACTCGCCGCGTTTGGCTTCGGATTTCTTGGCCGAGCACGGCATCACCGCCACGACCACGAGGTCTTCGCGCTTGCCGCCTTTTTCCTCAAAATCCGCCTTCAGCACCGGGCCCATCATCTGCATGGGCGAGCGGGCGGTGGAGAGGTTGGGGATAAATTCCGGCGCGAATTTTTCCACATAGTTTACCCACGCGGGGCAGCAGCTGGTAAACTGCGGCAAGTTGGTGCCGTTTTTAAAGCGCGTTAAAAATTCGGCGGCTTCCTCCACAATCGTCAGGTCGGCCGCGAAGGCGGTGTCGTAGACGTAATCAAACCCCAGCATACGCAGCGCGGCGGCGATTTTGCCGTCCACATTCTGCCCCTGGGGCAGGCCGAAAATTTCCCCCAGACCCACGCGCACCGCCGGAGCGATGTGCACGGCCACTTTTTTCTTGGGGTCGTTAATAGCTTTAAACACCTCTTCAATTTCCGACGAGTTGGGCATCAACGCGCCCGTAGGGCATACGCGCGCACACTGGCCGCAGGACACGCATTCGTGGCTTTGGCCGAGTTCTTTGTTAAACGCGGTGGCGATTTTGGAGCGGAACCCGCGGAACGCAAAATCAATCGCGCCGATTCCCTGCACTTCGTTGCAAATGCGCACGCAGTTGCCGCACAAAATGCATTTGCTGTGGTCACGCACCAAGGCGGGGGAAGTGGCGTCTTTATGGCTGTCCAGCTTTTTGGATTTAAAACGGATTTCCGTTACGTCCATATCTTTGGCCAGCTTCTGGAGTTTGCAGTTGTTGGACTTGCTGCAAAGCGTACAGTCGTGATTGCCGGAGGAAAGCAGAAGCTCCAGGTTGATGCGGCGCAGGTGGCGGATTTCGTCGCTGTTGACGCGCACCTTCATCCCCGCCTTGGGGGCCACGGTGCACGACGCCACGATGCCCATCCCTTCCACCTCCACCAGGCACAGCCGGCACGCGCCGTAGGCGGCCAGCTCCGGGTGGTAGCAGAACGTCATAATGTTGAAGTTGGCCTTGCGGACCAGTTCCAACAGGTTTTTTTCGCCTTCAATCGGAATTCTTTTTCCTTCAATGGTAACAAATTGTTCTTTTTCCATAATTACGCTCCCGTTACGACCGCGCCGAATTTGCAGGTGGATTTGCAGCCGCCGCATTTGATGCATTTTTTGGGGTCAATGTGGTGCGGTTTGCCCACTTCGCCGGTGATGGCCTGCACAGGGCAGGCGCGTTTGCACATGCCACAGCCTTTGCATTTCTGGGCGAGGATTTCAAACCGGGCAAGCGCTTTGCACACGCCGGCGGGGCAGCGTTTGTCCACCACGTGGGCGAGGTATTCCTCTTTAAAATGTTTCAGCGTAGAGAGCACCGGGTTCGGGGCCGTTTTGCCCAGCGCGCAGAGCGACGCTTTCTGCACGGCCTTGGCCAGGTCTTCCAGGTTTTCCAGCGTTTTTAACGTGGCGCGGCCTTCCACGATGTCGTTTAACATCGTCAGCATCTGCTCCGTGCCTTCGCGGCACGGCACGCATTTGCCGCAGGATTCGCGCTGCGTAAACTCCAGGAAAAAGCGCGCGACGTTTACCATGCACGTCTTGTTGTTCATCACCACCAGTCCGCCCGAACCGACCATCGCGCCCGCGGATTTTAAGGAGTCAAAATCCAGGGGCAGGTCCAGGTGTTCGCGCGTTAAACAGCCGCCCGAGGGGCCGCCGATCTGCGCGGCTTTAAAAGCGGATTTATTGACGGTGCCGTCGTCGTTGGTCGTACCGCCGGCCACGTCGTCAATCACCTGCCTTAACGTGGTGCCCATCGGCACTTCCACCAGGCCGGTGTTGGCGATGTGCCCCGTTACGGCGAACGTCTTGGTGCCCGGGCTGCCCAGCGTACCGATTTTGCGGAACTCCGCCGCGCCCATTTCCATAATTTTGGCCACGGTCGCCAGCGTTTCCACGTTATTGATGACGGTGGGTTTACCGAACAACCCGCGCTGGCTAGGGAACGGCGGTTTAATTTTGGGCATACCGCGTTTGCCTTCCACGGAAGCGATTAAAGCGGTTTCTTCGCCGCAGACGAACGCGCCCGCGCCTTCCATAACGTTAATTTTAAAATTCTTGCCGGAGCCGAAAATGTTTTCGCCCAGAAGGCCCAACTCTTCGGCCTGTTTAATGGCGGTGCGCACGCGCTCAATGGCCAGCGGATATTCCATGCGCACGTAGATATAGCCTTCGTCGGCGCCGATGGCGCGCGCGGCAATCATCATCCCTTCCAGCACGGCGTTGGGGTTGCCTTCCATAACGCTTCTGTCCATAAACGCGCCCGGGTCGCCCTCGTCGGCGTTGCAGATGACGTATTTTTTGGGGCCGGGTTCCACGCGGGTCAAATCCCATTTTTTACCCGTCGGGAATCCGCCGCCGCCGCGGCCGCGCAGGCCGGAGGCAATTATTTCTTTGCAGACTTCTTCGTCCGTCATTTCGGTATACGCGCGCTTGGCCTGGGCGTAGCCGCCGTGGGCGATGTATTCGTTGATATCTTCGGGATTAATGCGGCCGCAGTCGTGCAGCAGGATGCGTTCCTGCTTGGCGTAAAAAGGGATGTCGGCCACGGTTTTGGCTTTTTGGTCGTTTACGGGATTATGGTAGAGCAGGCGGTCCACCGTTTCGCCTTTCAAAAGCGTTTTTTCCACAATTTCCGCCACGTCTTCGGGTTTTACTTTGGTGTAAAAAATATCCCCCACGCTCACCAGCGGCCCCATGGCGCAGAAACCGCGGCAGCCGGAAAGGCTTAAATAGTTTTCGTGGCAGTCTTTGGTGATTTGCAGGCAGAAGCCGATGTGGCGTTTTTCCATTTCTTTCTGGAACGCTTCGTATACTTTCATTGAACCGCCCGCAATGCAGCCCGTTCCGCCGCAGATGACTACGCGGCCGGTGATTTTTTTGTAAGCGTCGTTATAATCTTTGGCGATTTTTTCAATGTTCTTAGTGGGCATTTTTAGCCTCCGAAGCAATCACGGAATCAATAATTTCCACGGCTTTGGCCGGAGTAATCTGGCCGTGCACCGTATCGTCCATCACCATCACGGGCGCCAGCCCGCAGGCCCCCAGGCAGGAAACGCATTCCAGCGTAAACATCATATCGTCGGTGGTTTCCTGTCCGTCTTTCAGTTTTAATTTGTCTTTCACCGTGTTAATCACGAAAGAAGAACCTTTCACGTGGCAGGCGGTGCCGTTGCACACTTTAATAATATGCTTGCCTTTGGGCGTAATGGCGAAATGCGCAAAAAAAGTGGCTACGCCGAACACTTTGGCCGGGGAAATATCCAACTCGTTGGCGATAAAACGCATAATATCTTCGGGAAGATATTTGTATTCATCCTGCACTTTTTGGAGAATAGGTATCAGCTTGGAGCTGTCGTAATCATAACTCTTGAGAATCTTTGCGGCGGGGGTGAATCTGTCTGTCATACTCGTTCCTCTCTCTGGGCGATGATAAAACACGCGGCGCGCAGACAAGCCGCGCCGATACGGCAGATAACACGTTTAACTTGAAAATAATAGCCAGGGACTTCTTTCCCTATTATAACTCCATCGGTCCGCCGTGTCAAACGCGTTTAGCCGTTTGACACAAAAACGCGGCCGGAAAACTCCCGGCCGCGTTTATAACAGTCCGCAAAAAACCGCTCAGCGGGACCAGCCGTTAAAGTTCTTGTACCAATAATACTTTTTAATGTACCCCATCCAGCTCACGGAACCGGCCGGCTCTTCAAACAAATCGTCCCCGTAGATGTAACCGTCAAACCCCTGTTCAAACATTTTTTCGGCGTTTAATTTATCAATGGTGTACATACTGCAGCCGATAATGGGCATATTCAGGCGCATCTCGCGCAGCTGGTCCACCAGGTAATATCCGCCGCCGCCGGGAACCGTCAAGTCGGTAATGACCAAATCGTATACTTCGCCGGACTGTATGGCGTGAATCATCTCGCGGGTATCTTTATAGGTGGCAACCGTCCAGCCCGGGCCCAGGCGGTTTTCTCTTTCCCAGAGTTTGTACATATCCAAGATGTCGGTCTGGTCGTTGAGTACGGCCACGCGCATATTGGCCGGCACTTCGGTTCTGTACGGGGTGGGCATCCCTTCCGGAATTTCCCGCGGGCTTTTCAAAAAGAACTCGTCGCGGCTAAAAGCCCGTTGATCCAGGCGTTTGCGTCTTTTTAAACCCGCCACGTAAAACGGATTGACTTGCTTCATCGCTTCATCCAGCCACGCGTCCGCCTGCAAAAGCGCCGGATCGTTGGCAAACACCACGTTGAGCAATTTTTCCGCACGGCCTTTCATACGGGAAATTTCCACAATCAGCAGGCGGCGTTCCTGCGGGTAAAGGGCCGTCCATTTATCGTTGGGAATGGTTTTATAAAGCAGTTTGGTGTTGACTTCTTTGCGCAGCGACTTCAAGTCGCTCATCAGCTGATGATATTCGGCAAACGCCTCGTTCACCTGCGCCTGCGACGGGTGGATAAGACGCACGCGCAAATCCTTCACCGGCGTGGGCGTAATGGGACCGAAAAAGCTGCTGTTGCGAAAAGCGTGATCGCGGCGGTCCGCGGGATGTACAACGGGTTTGGGCGCCGCGCGCATAGCCGCGGCGGACACCGCACGTTTAATCGCCGCGCCGGATTCGTACCAGCCGTCCATGGTTTTTAAAGCAGACGCTTCTCTCGCCGCCGAAGAGCCCAAGGCGCGGCTTCCGGCCGTAATCACCTGTTTGGTTCCCTGCGCGTATGCCGACGCGCCCAGCGTCAGACATAAAGAGCAGACAATCCACTTTGCATAAAAATGATTCATAACACTCTCCTGTAAAAAGTTCTGTACTGATAGTATAATCTTCCGCGCGGCGCCGCGCCAGGGCCCTTTGGCCCATAACGGGATGGGTCCTGCGGGTGGGCCCTCAGCGTTTCCAGCCGTTTAAATCGCGGTAGTAAAAATAATTTTGAAAGCCTTTCATCAGCTCGCGCGGCCAGTCTTTGCCTTCTTCAAACCCCTGCGGAAGCGAAAACATTCCGTCAAAACCTTTGTTGAACAGACCCAGGCCCAGTTTTTCGTCTTCCTGGTAGGCCGTGGCCGCCAGAATGACGCCGTTAAAGCCCTGGTCGCGCAGGGCCGCCGTCAGGTAATACCCGCCGCCGCCCGGCACGATGATATCGGTTAAAATAACGTCAATCTTCACGTTGTGGCGCCGGATTTCGCCCAGTAAATCTTCCGTATTGGTATAGGTGTAAATTTTCCACTCGGGGCAAAAAACGGTGGCGTTGAGTTCCTGCATTTTTTTGAGCACGCTTTCCCGGTCGTTCAGCACCGCCATGGTCAGCCCCGGCGGCAGGGTGCGCGCCACCTGGCGCGTGCGCACGGAACCCGGCAGCAGGCTGGCCAGCGCGGATTCCTCCCGCCCTTTGGGCGTATGGAGAAAAAACTCTTCCTGCTTAAAAGTCCGGTCCGGACGCGTTACCTGTTTTCCGCCGAACATACCGCGCAGCACCGGCGAAACGGTTTCCGTGGCATAAACCATATATTCATGCGCCGCTTTCAACGCCGGATCGTTAGGGGACACTACATAGCTCAGCGTCGCCAGCCTGGCGTTCATATGGCTGATTTTCTGCATCAGCGTCGCCCGTTCGGAATTCGGCAGCACGCGGCTTTCGCTTGGTTTAGCCTGGTAATAAAGAAACGGGTCCATATCCGCTTTGAAATCTTTAAATTCGTCCATCACCTGCATATACAACAGCATCGCTTCCGCCTGCTGCCTCTGCGACGGTTCGTACAACAAAAGCGGCAGTTTATACAAAGGGGTGGGCGCGACGGACTTTAAAACATATTGTTCCAGCGGCGGCACCGCGCGACGGGCCGGCCGGCGCGCGCCGTTTAACAGAATTTTTCCCTGCACCACGCGGGCGGAGCGCAGCAGGTTCCGTCCGGCGTTTTTCCCAAGCGCTTCCGTCAAAGCGCCTTTGCCCAGCGCTTCTTTTGCCAAATTTTTTTGCGCCATACACGGAAAAGCCGCGCACAACGCCAACAAAACAGCCATCCACTTCATAGATACTCCTCAAATACGGTTAAAAGGATGAGGCCCGGTCTGCGCCCGGGCGGAAACAACCGCTTATATTCAGCATAACAGAATGGAAAGAGACGGACAAGGGTCAAAAGTCCCACCTTGGGATGGGACCGGACCTATAATACGATGGAAAGAATGATGAAATAGCCGCCCATGAGCGCAAGCCCCGTCGGCACGGCCACGGAAGCCCATTCGCGGCTTTTAATGCCCAGCTTTTCGGCGGCTACGATGTTGGGCAGATTGCCCTGCACGAGCATACTGCCAAACGCCGCCAGCCCAACCACCATATACACCAAATCGTTCATAGAAATGGTGGGTACGATTTCAATGGCGGCCAGCGTGGCGTTGTCAATAATCACGGAAACGGCGTTGGCGAGAAACAGCACCTTGCCGCCCAAATGGGTAATCGTGCTCTGCGCCAGCGGGCGCAGCCCCGTGCTGATTAAATTCAGCGCGGCCACGAACATATAAATGTGCAGCGTGCGGCGCAGCATGGAGGCGTACGTTTCTTTATCCTCGCGGATATGCATTTGAAGCGTGGTGCCCGCGTTGCGCGCCGAGTAGCCGGCGGCCGCGGACATTAACAAAATGGCGGGGGCAATCCACCAGAAAAAGTGGCGCATTAAAAAGAAGAAATCCGCATGGTGCGGGGCTCCGGCCAGGGCGTTGTTGATAATCAGCCCCAGCGGCTCCGCCAGCGGCGTAAGCACCGCGCCCAGGCCGATGGCGTAACACGCAAACACCGTGATGCGCACGGTGGCGGAACGCTCCAAATTGACTACTTTTAACACTTCCGCCAGCACCAGGGCCGATACGGTTACGCTGACCAGGGAAGAGGTCATCCCCAGCAGAAAAATCAGCAGGCCGAAGCTGTACTTGGGCTCCAGCTTGCGGAAAAACGCAAACAGCACGCGGAAAATATAACGGGAATAATTGTTGAAAATAACGCTGACAATCAGCACGATAAACGCGACGTTGACGGGATAGTTGAGGGTTTCGTAAATAAAATCAACGCTCCAGCCCCCGCTGACGGTTACCGCCGCCGCACCCACGCCCAGGAGAAACAGCTCCAGATGGCTTTCCACCCAGCGCGACGCAAGCGGCCACACCAGCAGGTTGATTACCACAATACCGAGTAAAATATTAACCCATAAAGGGGCAGCGATAACGGTTTCCATATATACATTTTACAAAAAACCGCCCCGCCGCGCCCGCTTGATTTTAATTAAAAAACGGACGTTGAGAGGGACGCCAAATTGTAGTAAAATAAACAGGTAAGGCAGTTTTATTTTAAAAGGAGAAGGAAAAATGAAAAAAATCATCGTATTTGCGTTTGCGCTGACCATGGCCGCCGCGTGGCCGACCAGCGTTTCCGCCGCCGACAACAACTGCGGCTGCGCCGCGGGCGACGTAACCTGCATCAACAACTGCACGCTGTCCAAAGTTACCGCTTTGAGAAAAGACATCCAGTCTAAAAAAGAAGCCGCCGCTGCTAAAATCAAAGCCGCCAAGGCCAACAACAAAACCGCCGCTTCCGCCGACAAAAGCGCCGAAACCAAGGCCAAACTGAAAGAAGCCGAAGAAAGCGCCAAAGCGAAAGCCAAAGAAGCTAAAGAAAACGCCAAGGCCCAGGCCGAAGAAGCCAAAACCAAGGCTAAAAAAGACGCCGAAGCTAAAAAAGCCGCGCTGAAACAGGCCAAAGCCGACGCCAAAGCGAAAGCCAAAGCCCAGAAAGAAGCCAGCAAAGCCAAAGAAGCCGAAGCCAAACAGGCCGCCAAAGACGCCAAAAAAGCGTTGAAAAGCGAAGCCGAAGCCTGGAAATCGCTGTCTAAATAAGTTTTTGCCGCACCTAAAAACCCGCGCCTTAAAGCGCGGGTTTTTTTGTCCATCCACGGAAAAGAGAAAATACACAATACGCCGGGCCCCGCCGGCTTCAAACGCCTGCGCCATACATCCCGCCGCAGGGCTTTCCGTACAGCCAGACGCGGCAATGCCGCGGACCGGGAAAACCCCCAACGAAAAACCCCGTCCTGGCGGGCGGGGTTTTTAAAACGGTTTGCAAGCGGTCAGACGATAATCAGCCGCACGGCCATCACAATCAAAATCAGGCCGGCAATCAATTCCACTTTTTTGCTGGCAATGGTTTTGGTGGTCTTGCTGCCCAGGTGAAAGCCCAACAGCGTCATCGCAAAAGTGACGAACAGCAAAATCAGCACCTGCGGGAAGAAGGATTTGTCCATCGTCTCCACCGCATAGCCCACCAGAAAAGAATTCAGGCCGATGACGGAAGAAACCTTAATCATTTTGCGGTTGTCGTCGGCGTCCAAATTGCTGAAGCTCGGGGATTTTTCAATAGACTCCAGCATAAATTTAATGCCCAGGAGCAGGATGAACGCAAACGCCACCCAGTTGTGCGCAAAATACACCCAATCGCGGAAGAAGATAATGCTTACCAAATATCCCAAGCCGAAAAAAAGCGCGTTAAAGCCCGCGAAAAACAACGCCATTTTAATGGAAAAAACGCTTTTGCGTTCAGACGTCATCTTCATCGCGGACATATTGGCGGACACCATATTGTCCACGCAGATGCACAAGAAAATAATTGTTACGGCGATTATGCCCATAGCCGGACCTCCCTTTAGATACCAGATTCTACCAAATGCCCACGCCTTCAAGCAACAATTTAAGGCCGATTAATATTAACACGGCCCCGCCCAGCGCTTCCATTACTTTACCAAACTTTCGGCCTAAAAAGGCGCCGAGATAAAAACCCGTCCAGCTGGTAACGAACACGCACGCCGTCAGCATCCACACCGTTATCCAGAACGGAGCGGCGGTAAACGCCAGCCCCATCCCCACCAGCAGCGCGTCCAGGCTGGTGGCCACCGCCAGCGCAAGCAGCGTTTTAAAAGAATGCAGCAGGCACACGTCGGACCCTTCTTTGGCCCCGCGCGATTCTTTTATCATACGCGCGCCGATAAACACCAAAATAAAAAAGGCAATCCAATGGTCTACGGCTCCAATATAGCGGCCCAGCCCCGCACCGCACAGCCAGCCGCCGGAAAACATCACAAAATGGGCCAGCGAGAATAACGCGCTTACCTTGAAAATATACGTTTGGGAAATGGCATTGCGGTGGGAACAGCCGGAAGCGATGGTAACGGCCAAATTGTCCATAGACAGCCCCAGCGCCACCAGCAGAGCAGACAGTATGTTCATAATAAATATGATAACATTTTTTATATACCGTTCGTTTTGAGGAAACAGTCTATGGAATCGCTTAAAGAGCTGTACAAAATCGGGATGGGGCCCTCCAGCAGCCACACCATGGGCCCGCGCAAAGCGGCCGACGCGTTCAACCGGCAGTACCCCGCCGCCGCGTCTTTTAAAGTCGTGCTTTACGGCTCCCTCGCCGCCACCGGCAAGGGCCACCTGACGGATTTTACCATTAAAGAAGCTTTCTACCCCAAACCCGTGGAAATTGAATGGGATTACACCACCCTGATGCCCAAACACCCCAACGCCCTGCGCTTGCAGGCGCTGGATAAAGCGGGCCACGTAATGGGCGAAAAAGTAGTCTACAGCGTGGGCGGCGGCGCCATCCGCGACGACGAAACCATCGGCCAAAAATTAAACAACGTCTATCCCCATACGTCCATGGGCGCCATTTTGGAATACACGTCCGCCAAGCGCATGCTGCTTTGGGAATATGTGGAAGAATGCGAAGGCGCAGACATCTGGGATTATTTAAACACCGTCTGGCAGACCATGCAAGGCACCATGAAACGCGGCCTTGAAAAACGCGGCGTACTGCCCGGCTCCCTTAACCTGGAGCGCAAAGCGCGGCGTTATCTCTACAAAGCCGAAAACTCCCCCCAATACCTGCGCCGCATGAATAATTTATTCTCGTACGCGCTGGCCTGCGCGGAAGAAAACGCCGCGGGCGGCGTAGTGGTAACCGCGCCCACCTGCGGCTCCTGCGGGGTGCTTCCCGCCGTGTGCCGGCTGGTGCAGGAAATCTGCGAATTTGAGGACAACACCATCCTGCGCGCCCTGGCTACGGCCAGCCTGTTCGGCAATATGGCCAAAGCCAACGCCTCCATCTCCGGCGCGGAAGTGGGCTGCCAGGGCGAAGTGGGCGTAGCCTGCGCCATGGCCGCCGCGGCCACCTGCCAGCTGGAAGGGGGCGACAACCGCCGCATCGCGTACGCGGCCGAAATGGGGCTGGAGCACCACCTGGGCCTGACGTGCGACCCGGTGGACGGACTGGTGCAGATTCCGTGCATTGAACGCAACGCGCTGGCCGCCTCGCGCGCGCTGGACTGCGCGACGTATGCCTTGATGTCGGACGGGGACAACCGCGTCTCATACGACGACGTACTGGCCACCATGATGCAAACCGGCCTGGATATGAGCAACGATTACCGCGAAACCTCCCGCGGGGGGCTGGCGCGGTTTTTCAAGGAAAAAGTATTACGCATTAAGGGGGAATAAACGATGAAAGTAATGGAAGCGATTCTAAACAGAAGAAGCATCCGCCGCTTTACGGACAAGCCCATCGCCAAAGAAGACATCACCTCGCTTTTACGCGCCGCGATGATGGGGCCGACGGCGCGCAACTGCCAGGAATGGGAATTTGTCGTGGTGCGCGACAAAGCCACCTTCAAAAAAATAACATCCGTACACCCGTACGCGCAAATGCTGGCGCAGGCGGACTGCGCCATCGTCGTCTGCGGCAACACGCAGCGCGAACACGCGCCGGGTTATTGGATGGCCGACTGCGGCGCCGCCACCCAAAACATTCTGCTCGCCGCCACCGCGCTCGGCATCGGCAGCGTGTGGCTGGGCGTATATCCCAACCAGGACCGGATGGACGGCCTGTCCGCCATACTCGGCCTGCCGCCGCACGTAAAACCGCTTAACATCATCGCGCTGGGATACCCCAACGAGAAAAAAGAAGAAGTGGACCGGTTTGATCCGGCTAAAATTCATCTGGAAAAATGGTAACATCAAGAGGAGCCGCCCGGCGCGGCTCCTCTGACAAAATTCCAAATAAACCGGGGGGATATTTGTGAAAAAATCATTTTCTTTCTGGCAGTTCTCGGCACTGATTTTAATCTGCACGGCCTTGCTGTCCACCGGCATTTTCCTATACGTCAACAAATTAAAATCCACGCTGACCGCCAAACGAATCGCCTATTTAAGCGAAGTCGCCAAGCAGGGGGCCAACACCATCCACACCCAGGTGCAGGGGGATTTAGACCTGCTGCAAGCCGTAGCCACCGCCATCGGCGTGCTTCCCCAGCCGACGGACGCCATCCTCACCTCGCTTATGAAGGCCGAAAGCGCCGCCAATAATTTTAAGCGCATGGGTTTTGTCTACCCCGACGGCATGGCCATCCTCAGCGACGACCTGCTGCTGGACATTTCCCGCCAACCCCATTTTGAAAAAGCCCTCGCCGGAGAGCCCAATGTCTCCAGCCGCATCGCCGATTCCGCCGACGGCCAGGACATCATCGTGGAAGCCGTGCCCGTTTACCACGGCGGGGAAATCATCGGCGTGCTGTTCGCCGCGCGCGGCACCCAGGAATACGCCGACGCCCTGGACGTGGAAAGCTTCGGCGGAGAAGGATACTCGTTAATCGTCCGCGCCACCGGAGACAAGATGGTCGGCTCCCGGCACAAAAACGCCGTGAGCGGGATGTACAATATTTTCAACTCCCCAGACGACCCGAACCATCAGCTCGCCCCGTTGATTAAAGAAAAATTACAAGCCCACCAAAGCGGTACGATTACCTATCATTCGGCTGAAAAAGGCGAACTGCATATCAGCTACGAGCCGCTGGGCATTAACGACTGGTATTTATTTTCCGTCGTGCCCACCGCCAAACTGACGGCGCAGATAAACGCGCTGATTTGGCTGCTGCTGGTGCTGTGCGTGACCGTCGCTTTGGCGGGCCTGGCGGTATGGGGATACTTCTATCTGAACCACAAAAGAAACCGCGAGCGGCTTTATAAACTCGCTTACCTGGACCCGGTTACCGGCTTCCCCAACGCCGCGGCCCAGCTCGCCGCCGCCGAACAGCTCCTAAAAGATCATCCTGACGATTCTTACGCGGTGGTGGCGATGGACGTAAGCAAATTTAAAATTTTCAACGAACAGCACGGTTACCAGACGGGGAATATTTTACTCACCCATATTGCCCGCGTCATTAATTCCAATTTGCAGCCGGGCGAAGTCTGCGCCCGCATTTACGGCGACTTTTTCGCCATGCTCCTCAAATACACCACGAAAGGAGCCCTTAAAAACCGCCTGGAACTGCTGGGCGAGCAAATCACCAGTTTCCAAACCGAAGACCGCAAAGCCTACCCGCTGCTGCTGGCGTTTGGCGTATACCAGGCGGAACGCGGAATGCCCATTCACATCATGTACAACCGCGCCATGATAGCCAAAATCCAGGTAAAAGGCCGTTACGACGAAATTGTAACGTTTTATCATCCCGACTGGCAGCAAACTTTAGAGGATGAAGAGTTTGTGGAACGCCATATGCAGCAGGCGCTCAAGAAAAACGAATTCCGCTTTTTTCTGGAGCCCGTGATTTCACTGGCGGACGGGAAAATCGGCGCGGCCGCAGCCAAGGCCGACTGGCTGGTCCCCGAACGCCAAGAACCGCTGACTATGCGGCAATTTATCCCCATTTTCCGCAAGAACGGGTTCATCTACCAATTTGACCGTTTTTTGTTTGAATCCGCCTGCCGGCTGCTGGCCCAATGGAAAAAGGACGGCACGCCGCTCGTTCCGATTGCGGTGAGTATTTCCAACGAACTGCTTTACGATGCGAACTTTCCCCAATACGCAGCGGATAAAACGGCCGCATACGGCGTGGATCCGAAACTGCTGATTTTGGAGCTGACCGAAACGAGCCGTGCGGATTTTCTGCCGCAATTAAAACGCTCCGGCGAAGCGCTGGCCAAGGCGGGATTTAAATTAACGGTGCAATACGAAGGGAAAGGCGTTATGCTTTCCAACATCTTCCAGCATTTACCCGTCGTGGGGGTTAAAGCGGCCCCCGGCATCTGGACGCCGTCCGCCGACCCCAAGCAAAATGTGATGGTCAAAGCCTTAACGGATATTTGCCGGCAGCTGGGCATTTATTTAACAGCGGACGGAGTGCTGAACCAGGCGGAGATGGAGCATATTAAAGCGTTGGGATTTGAGTATGCGCTGGGCCCGTTTGCCGCCGCCCCCGTTACCCCGGAAGAGCTGGCCGCAAAAATGAAACAGCCGGACGGCGGCGCCGAAACAGCCAAGTAAACGGAATTGGCTCGGAAAATAGGCCGCTAAAAGCGGAGGGAGGAGGAAGCGGACGCCGGGCAGAGAACGCCCGCCGCAAGAATCCGGACCGCAATTTCCGACGGGCATTTTGCAGACAGCCGGGGAAATTGGTATAATATAATATCAATTTACGGTGGATGTAGCTCAGCTGGTTAGAGCGCCGGTCTGTGGAACCGGAGGTC
>ULKH01013909.1_pt1 | contig 25356 bp, 18 predicted proteins | sample 1951111 | NCBI WGS metagenome assembly ULKH01 (sample SAMEA4835496, study PRJEB28245) | human gut metagenome | biome: gut microbiome; material: fecal sample | place: Denmark | collected 2008
GATTTAAATTGTAGTTCTTATATAGGAGTAAGGAGTAAAGGAGAGAAGAAGTAAGGAGTAAAGGAGAGAAGAAGTAAGGAGATATGCCTCTGTGCAGTATCCTCCACGGTTTTACCTTTTTACCCTTTTACTTTTTTACCTTTCAGAAACTCTTTTATCATCAGATACGCCTCGTCTGGCGACTCCGTACAGGCCGTAAGCTTCTCCACGGGGCAGATGTCGGTGCCTGTGCGGTTGATGATGTTAGCCACTTCCTCGCCGAAAGACACCTCAATGCCTGCCCGGCGAAGCACGCCGAGCGCGCCGGAACTGATTACCCGGGCGTAGACCTCACGCACGCCGCCCTTCACAAGGAGCAGGGCCGCACCGCGCCCGATTACCTTGTCGGCAACGGATGCGCCCCGAAGGAAGTCCGGCTCGTCGGTTACAAGGCTGAAAAGGTCGGCCACGCCGCGACGCTCGAACCTGCGTATTTCGCCCGAAACAGAGCGGACAATGCCGCGGCAGGCGTCGTCAAAGCTGATACTTGTGCCAAACTCCTTCCAAGAGGAAGTACCAAATGCGCCCTGCTTATCGGTTATTTCTTCCATAATTTCTTTCTTAAAAAACATCTATCAGCCATTAACGGCATCCTTTCCCCCTCCCCTCGGGGAGGCCGGGTGGGGGCTTCCTCTTGGCCGGGTGGGGGCTTGCCTATCCCTGCTTCAGCTCCTCCACAAACTTGTCTATGCGCTGCATTTCCCTCGGAATACGTATTCCCTGCGGACAATGGTCTACGCACTGGCCGCAACCTATGCAGTGGCTGGCCTGGCGCAGACGCGGAACGCTGCGGTCATAGCCTATGAGGAAGGCGCGGCGCGCACGCCGGTAATCAGGGTCTTGATTGCCTTTGTTGGGCATGTTGCCCTCCTTTATGCAGCGGTTATAATGCAGGAGCACGCCCGGAATGTCGATGCCGTAGGGGCAGGGCATACAGTATTTGCAGTCGTTGCAGGGTATAGTCTTCAGGTTGTAGATGTCTCCGGCTATTTCCATGAGGAACTTCTGCTCGTCATCGGTAAGCGGCTTGAGGGGTGAGTATGTGCAAAGGTTCTCGCGAAGATGCTCCATGTAGGTCATGCCCGACAGCACGGTGAGCACCCCGTCGGGCGTTCCGGCGAAGCGGAATGCCCACGACGCCACGCTCTGCTCGGGCTCGCGCTGCTTCATCTTGGCTACGATGTTGTCAGGGACGTTGGCCAGGCGGCCGCCGAGCAGCGGCTCCATGATTACCGCCGGGATGCCGCGCTTCTTCAGTTCGCCGTACAGATAGACGGCATCGGTGTTGCGGTCGTTGATTTCGTTGGCATAGTTCCAGTCGAGATAGTTAAGCTCTATTTGCACGAAGTCCCAGTGGTAGCGACCCTCGTCGTGCCATTTCAACAGCATGTCGTATATTTTCACGTCGCCGTGATACGAGAAGCCGAGGTTGCGTATGCGTCCCTTGCGCTTCTGTTCCACGAGCCAGTCGAGTATGCCGTTGTCCATATAGCGGCTGTTGAACATGCCGAGGGCGTCGCTGCCCTGCCCTATTGCGTGCAGCAGCAGGTAGTCGATATAGTCTACCTGAAGCTCTTTGAGCGAATTCTCGAACATCTCTATCGAGGCCTCGCGCTTCCACGTGTCGGGCGAGAAGTTTGACATCTTCGTGGCGATAAAGTATTCCGACCGCTTGTGCCGGCTCAAGGCTATGCCCGTGGCGCGCTCCGACTTGCCCTGACAGTAGGCCGGTGACGTGTCGAAATAGTTGACTCCGTGCTCTATGGCGTAGTCAACCTGGCGGTTAACCATCTCCTGGTCTATCTCAATCTCGCCCGTCCCGGTAGACGGGTCCTTGCCCGCGTTCTTGTCGGGCAGGCGCATCATGCCGTAGCCCAAGAGCGAAACGCGGTCTTTCGTGCCGGGGTTCACGCGGTATGTCATCTTTCCCTTCTCCGGCTCTTGCTGCTTGGCGGCGGTCTGCGGGCCGTCCTTGCACGCCGCGAGCAGTGCCGACGACGCCACGGCTCCGCCTCCGAGAGCCTTCAGGAAACTGCGTCTTGATATGTCTTTTGCCATGTTTTTTATTTTTGAAGTTAAAGAATTTAGAGAAGTTATAGCTCCTTCGGTCGCTAAGAAGTTAAAGACAAATGCAATACTGATAAGGTTCTGCACCTCTCGTCTCACCTTCTCGCCGCCTCATCTTCTCACTTTTCAATGTTGTTTTATAACTCATTGTGTGTCAACGCCTTGCATTCTGCGTTCCAAAAGGCCGTCTTTCGCCTTGCAAAAGACCGTGTTTTAGAGCCTCAAAGACGGCCTTTTACAGCGCGAAAGACCATGTTTTGCAAAGCGTCAAGTAAATGCCTGCACAAAGCGAACTGCATGTCAAAGCGAAAGTATGAATTTATTTGCAATTGGATTTTTCACTTTTCGTTTTTCACTCTTCACTTAAACCTCCCTATGCACCTCGTGTCCTTCGACGTAAATCGCGCTGAACGGACGCGCCGGACACAGGTTTTCGCACGCTCCGCAACCTATGCAGCGTGCCTCGTTGACGGCCGGTATTTTCAGCGAATGCTCGTCGTTGGGGTCGAGCGGCACCATTGTGATTGCCCCAGTGGGACAATGGCGCGCACAGTTGCCGCACTCCACGCCGTCTGTCAGCGGCACGCAGTTCTTCTTAATCCACACCGCATGGCCTATTTGCGTGGCCGACTTCTGCGCCCGTGTGATTGGCTTGATTGCCCCCGTAGGGCAAACCTCGCCGCACTTGGTGCACTCCGGGCGGCAATATCCGCGCTCGTAAGACATCGTTGGCTGCATGAACGTTGACAGACCGGTTGACGGACGCAGCACGCCGTTAGGACAAGTTGAAACGCAGAGCTGGCAGGCCGTGCAGTGCTGGGCGAAGTGCTGCGCCGACAAAGAGCCGGGAGGCGTGAGAGGAGTGAGCCTCTTGGGCGCAATTTTGTCCTCGATGGCGGCCAGTCCGCCGTCCACCTTCTTTTTCTCTTGCGCCAAGGCAGCCGCCGTAGAGGCAACGGCCAGGCCGAGAAGGAACGAGCGGCGGCCGGCCCCCTCAACTCCCCCAGTGGGGGAGCTTTGGCTTGCTTGCCTTTGTTCGTCCTGACGTGGGAGGCTATGGGAGAGGCTTATCGCGCCCTTGTTGCACTTGTCTATGCAGTCGCCGCACACAACGCAGCGGCTGTAATCTATCTTATGGTTCTTGAAATCGATGGCCGACGCCTTGCAGTTCTTCGTACACAGGCCGCAGTTTACACACTTCGAGCCGTCAATGCGTACCTTCAACCACGAGAAACGGGCAAGGAAGCTAAGTATAGTTCCTACCGGACAGACGGTATTACAGTACGTCCTGCCGCCCCGCCAGGCAAGAACGGCTATAACGACGAGCGTCACCGAGGCTACAATCAACGTCGGCAGGCTCTTCATCCATACGTCAACACTGTAAAAAGCGTAGCTGTCAAAGCGCTCGGCGATGGCCGCCAACACGTTGTTTCCTGCCTCGTAAACCGGCTTCATAAGGCTGCTTGCAATGCGTCCGTATGAACTGTACGGCGCAAGAAGCGACACAACGGCGTTAACTCCGGCCAAAGCCAACGCGACGAACACTACCAACACCCCGTAACGCAGCCACCGTTTTTCCTTAGAGTAAGTAAACCTGTTCTTCCGTCTCATCCCATGCAAGCGCGAAATTACGTCCTGCATAACGCCAAGAGGACAGATAACAGAGCAGTAAATGCGCCCGAACACAAGGGTGAGCACCACCAACAGGGCAACAACACCTACGTGCAGGGCGAGCAAGGCCGGCCAGAACTGAATGCTGGCGAGCCATCCGAAGTACCTGTGAAGCGTGCCCGTAACGTCTAAGAACAGCAACGTTATCAGCACGAACAACACAAGCGCAAGGATTGTTCTTATTCTTCTTAGCATAAATTCATAATGTTTTTGAAGCCCACCCCACCCATCCCAAAGGGAGGGAGTTCAATAACTCTATAAAGGGTGGCAACCTATTATATTATCAAATTACCTTATTTTTGCAACAAAATCATTCCAAAGCCCTTCCCTTCGGGAGGAATTTGGGGTAGGTATGTCTTACTATCATCACGCTGACTTCATACAACAGCCAGATGGGAAGCGACACAACAAGCAGCGTAAACACGTCTGACGTAGGCGTGATGACCGCCGCAACCACAACGATTGCCACTATGGCGTGCCGCCGGTAACGGCTCATCCACTCGGCCCGGAGCAGTCCGAAGCGTGCCAAAAGCCAACATATGACGGGTATTTCAAACACAATGCCGAACACGATGCTCATCATCGCCAGCGTGTCTACATACGAACTGATAGTCAGCATGTTGTCAACCGCGCCGCTTACCTGGTAAGTGCCGAGGAAACGGACGGTCAGCGGAAAGATGACAAAGTAGTTGACAAGCAGCCCGACGATGAACATCACGTAGGCGGCGACGGTCAACCGCACCGAACATCGCCGCTCGTTGTCATAAAGCGCAGGCGAAATGAAGCGGAACAACACATATAATATATAAGGTGAGGCGATGAGTACTCCGGCTGTAAACGCCACCTTCATGTGTATCATAAACTGTTCTGCCAGCCCGGTGTTAATCAGATGGAGCGTAAAAGGCTCTACACCGAGCAGCCTGTAAGTGACGAATGCACCGTCGGCAGGCGCAAGCACCACGCCAAACAGCCAGTCTTTGAGCACGAAAGCCACGACACCTGCCGCCACGGCGGCCGCCAACATGCGGATGATGCTGCCGCGGAGCACGTCAAGATGTTCCCAAAACGTCAGCTGGCCCGTGTCATTCATCCTTCTTCTTTGGCTCCGCCTGTTCGTCGTCAAGCTTTCCGTTCATCCCGTCCTTAAAGCTTTTCACGCCCTTGCCCAAGCCTTTCATCAGCTCGGGAATTTTCTTTCCGCCGAATAGCAGAAGGATAATGAGGGCGAGGACAAGTATTTCTTGCATTCCTATTCCCATTGTTTCTTTTACTGTTTTAAGGTCTTCGGATTATACGGTTTTACGGTTCTACAAGTATAAAGCAGGCATATTACATCCTGAATACCGTATAACCTTAAAACCGCACGACCCAACAACCCAGTTAAATATTTATATTCACGCCACCCATGAATGTCGCCTTAGGCATAGGGTAGCCGTAGTCGATTTCGTATTTCTGCGCCAGCAGGTTCTCGCCTTTCGCCCAAATGGAGAGCCACGGCAGTGCTTTGTATGCGGCGGTAACGTTCAGAAGGAGGAAGTTCTCCTGCCTCTCGTCCTCGCCAACCTGTGTGTACAGGCCGTCAACATACTGCAATCCACCTACCAGAGTCCACCGTCCGCGGCGGTAATCGGCACCCACATAGGCCTTGTGTTCTGGCGCGGCAAGCACCTTGTGAGCCATGTGCAGGTAGCTGTAATTGCCGTTCAGGCGGAGGTAACGGCTGACTTTCCATGCCAACTCCACCTCGACACCGCTGTTCTCGATGGCTCCTGTATTAACGTTCATCGGGCGGTTGTCAGTCATTACGGTCTGTATGATGTTGTCGCCGTCGATGTAAAACAGGTTAACTCCATACGAGAAGTCGCCGCCCATGAGCCTTTGCTTCCACGAAAGCTCGTAGTTCACCATACGCTCCGGGCGCAAAGCGTCGTTGGCCGGACCCCAGAAGTACATCTCGCGGATGGTCGGGTTGCGGAAGCCTTTGCTCACCATGGCCTTCAGTTCGCCGTCGCGCACAAGGCGGAACACCAGTCCTCCCTGCGGAACCCACTCCGTTCCGATCTGCGAATGGTGGTCAACGCGTACCCCGGCGTCCACCGTAAGCCAGCGGAACAAGTCCTGGCGGAAGTCTACATAGCCTGCAATCTCGTTCTCATGATGGCTGCCGATGGTGCCTGTCTCGGCTCCCGTCAGTATGTCTTCATTCCAAGCCTTGCCGTAAATGTGCTGATAGTCAAGCCCTACGGTAACGCGGTTGCCCTCAAAGAACGTCGCGCTCTGGTATACGGAGAAGCCTGTCAGCACGTCGTCAGACATGAAGTAGGCATCCTGCGGCTGTTCTCCATACCCGTATCCGTCGTTTATGCGGTGATGGCCGAAGTTGTGATACACGCTCACCGCTCCCGAAGTGCGGCCGTAGTGGTTCTCGACAACAGCCGAAGCCACGCCGCGCGTTATCCACTGGCGCGCCCCTTGCAGCGGCTCGTGCGTGCTACCGGGGTATGACGAGTTGAAATGCGTCACGTCAAGGTCGGCGTATGCCGTCCAGTGCTGCGATAAGTCGTAACCCAACTTGAGGTAGCCGCCATACTGCTCGAAGCCCATCTGCGAACGGTTGTTGTCGCTCCGGCCGTACTGTCCGGCAACAACGCTGTACAGCCTGCCACGCCTCACGCGGTTGGTAAACTCGCCCTGAAACGTGCCGTAAGAGCCTGCGCCGAGGCTGATGTCGGTCTTCGCCCCGTCCTCGAGCATCTTACGCGTCACGATGTTGACAACTCCGCCCATGGCGTTAGAGCCGTAAAGCATAGAGGCCGGACCTCGCAACACCTCCACGCGCTCCACCATCATCGTCTGGTAAGAGTCGCTTATGGAGTGGCCGAAGATGCCCTGATACTGCGGATGACCGTCAACGAGCACCATCATGCGGCCCGCTCCGCTGCCAAGTCCGCGCAGGCTGATGCCTCCGGCGGCGCCGTCGCTCACGGCGTAGCCCATCATCGAGCGCGAGGTGACGAACAGTCCGGGCACCTGCTCGGAAAGAGTTGGCAACACGTTGGTGCGTCTGTTCTCGGTCAGCGTCTGCCTGCCAACCACCGAAATGGTCTGCGGCAGATGGCGCACGTCGGTCACGTTGCGCGTACCCGTCACCACAACGCCGTCGAGCGTGTGGCTCACGGTATCGCGCTGGGCGTACGCTCCACCCGTAGAGGCCGACAATATAGCTGCTGCAAAAATAAGTTTTTTCATCAAGAATAATGTATTTTAAGCATTAAAAAAATGTTATCACCCTATCGTCAGGCATTCGCCAAAGCACGGTGGCGCAATCTTTAAACGTGGCGGCCCGCGCTCACCGCGAACCGCCACACATTGAAGAAGTTATTGATTGTCTATATCTATGGGGGCGCAAGCCTTGCTCCCAAGGCCTGCTTGCCCGGCATAGCCACCGCCATTTGCGCCGCCTGCCGTCGGCGGCGCGTCCTGTTACGGGCGTAGCAACGCAGCGTCCAACGGCCTGCACGGCATACCTTACAGCCCAAAGGATGTGGCGTCACACATTTTTACGGTGCAAAAATACAACCATTTCCTTGCAAACAATGTATATTTTTTACCGAAAATGATACCCAAATTACAGCCTGCCGCATTTTTAGCGTTTGTAAACAATTCAGGCATGTGCCGCCGCCCGTTTTCCAATATGCGGCAAATCGCCTTGCAAAAGGCCGTCTTTCGCACGCTAAAAGGCCGCCTTTTGCATGGCAAAAGACGGCCTTTTGGAACGGCGGATGCAACCGGTTGGTTTTCAACGGGTTGCGTCGGGGGTTACGGTTATGTGCAAAGTGTTCTTGTCGAAGGTGATTCCTGACCGCTCTACAAAGGCCGAAAGGCGGCCCGAGGCGGCCATCTGGCGCGGCGTACCGGTGTGTATGCGGCCGTCGCCCGACATGAGCCAGAGCGTGTCGGCGGCCTGGAGGGCCAGCTCGAGGTCGTGGGTCGACATGAAGATGGTCTTGCCCGTGTCGTGGGCGAGCCGCGCCAGGAGGAGCATCGCCTCCACCTTGCTGGGATAGTCGAGGTATGCCGTAGGCTCATCGAGGAAGATTATGGGCGTCTGCTGCGCCAAGGCCTTGGCAATCATCATCTTCTGCCGCTCTCCGTCGCTTAAAGTCGCGATGTTGCGCCACGCCAGGCGGGCTATGCCTACCTGCTCCATGCTCTGCATGACGATGCGCCTGTCGCCGTCAGACAGAGTGCCCCAGAAGCCGGTGTACGGCGCACGGCCGAGCGAGACGACCTCTTCCACGGTCATGTTCATCGCCTCGGGGCGCGCGGTAAGCACCACGCCTACCGTCCGCGACATGTCTTTCTGCGAGTATTCCGATATTTTCTTACCTTTTATATATATGCTGCCGCCCAGCTTCGGCAGGAAGCCGGCAAGCGTCTTGAGCAGCGTTGACTTGCCCGCCCCGTTCGCCCCGATAAGGCATGTAAGCTCGCCGCCGCGCAGGGAGACGTCTATGCCTGCGGCAACAGTCTTCACCCCGCCCTTTACGCGGTAGCCGATGGAGAGGGAGGAGAGGGTGACTGAAGTCATAATATCTTTTATCTGATTAAATGGAAAATGGAGAATTGTTTTAATTGAGAATGGAAAATGGAGAACGGAGAATTATGATTTGCTTTGCCGACGGTGTGCTTACAGACTGCATTGGTAATCATAATTTTCAATTGTCCATTCTCAATTCTCCATTAATGACCTTCCTTGCAAACTCGATTATCGTGTCCTCGCCACGGCGGAAGTCGTCGTCGGTGAGACCGACGTTGTAGTCTGGCTCGATGCCGAACTCCGTGCACTGCATGTCTTTGTCATACATCGGGCACGCGCTGAACCTTACCGCCCAGCCGTTAGGCAGCTCGCTGCTCATCGGCATACCTGCTCCGCCGCCCGTCTTGTCGCCCACCACGGTGACGCCGGGGCAGCACTTCATGTACTTCACGAACTCGTTGGCCGCGCTGTACACGCCCCGGTTTGTCAAGACTACGGTCTTCTTGTGCCACCGTATGCCGCCGGACGGCTTGAGGATTTGCTTCTCCGGCTGGGAGAAATCGTTGTGTCCGGGTCCCGTCTTGTGGCTGATGTAGCCTACGTGGATGCTCTCGTCGGTGAAACGTGCCGCCAGTTTTTCAGCCGAAGTGAGCATTCCGCCGCCGTTGCCACGCACGTCAACGATGAGCCCCGTGCACGAAGCGAGATAATAAAGCACCTCGTCAAGGTTGCCGTCGCCTATGCCGTACTCGAACGAAGAACAGCGTATGTAACCTATGTTGTCGTCGAGCTTGCGGTATTCAAGGCCCGACGCCATCCTGTAATCTGTGCCGAGATAGCGGCGCAGGAGCGAGTCGCTTACGTTGGCAGGGTAATCTTCCTTCCAGCTCCAGAACCTCGCGTTGTCGAACGGGGAGTAAAGGTTGACATGACCGTCGCGCAGTTCGCCGAGCATATTGCCCAACACCTCGAACAGCTGGTCGCCCGTCATCCTACTGTCTACCTGCCGGCTGTACCTCGCACGCACCTCGTTCCAGTCGAGTCCGTACTCCTCGGCCTTGTAATCGAAGAAGCAATAATGCTCGTCCATTATTTTCCAAAGCGCCTCGAAGTTGCCGTTGGGGTCGTCGCTAAACTCTTCCTCGTCAACGCACGACGACATACAGGCCAGCGAAAGGAGCGGCAACAGAACGTAAAAAAGTATTTTCATGGGAGTATGTTGGTAAGTTTGAAGCTGCGGACAAAGCCTATCAGCAGCATGTTTGAGTATGTATGGTACTTCAGGTTGTTCACCTTGGCCTGGCGGAAATCGCCGAGATAGCCCAGGCGCAGCGTGGTGCGGCCAAGCGTGAAGTCGAGGGTAAGCATCTGGCGGAGCGACGGACGGCTGACAAACGTCGTCGGCACGACGTTGTGGTCGTAGTCTCCACGGGAGAAAATCTCGTAATATGACTGGCCGTAATTTGGACTGAACATCACTCCTAAGACCGGTGCGCTGACCTCGTAGCGCGCCTTCAGCGGCACACGTCCGAGCCTGAAGCGGTATGCCGCGGCGGCACTGGGGGCGATGTTGAGTGCAAGACGAGCCTGCGCGGGGTTGTTGCCGTTACGTGTGTTGTATAGGAAACCAACCTCGACATCAGCCTGTCCGCCCGCCATTATGTCGAGGCGGCCGCCCAGCAAGTCCCAATTGTAATGCACACCATAGGTGAATGTGTACATGCCCGACATCTCGTTGGCGTTGCCAGCGCGGTTGTCGGCATACGCAAACGAGCCTTGATGCACCAGCATACGCGACCAATGGCGGCCCTCGCGGCGGCGTATCGTGTGGGAAACGTAGCGTAACTCCCAACCCGAATACTCTTCCGGCGAGAGGTAAGTGTCAAGCATTGAGGCCGCGCCGATGCCGAGCATCTGGGCGTTTGTTATCACCTTATTACTATATAAGGTGTCGCCGCCCTGGCCGAATGCGGCCAACGGCATGGCGAGAAGCGCCGATATAAGAAATGAACGTATTGCTTTCATTAGTCTAAATGCAGCCCCTCCCATCCTCCCCAACGGGGAGGGGCATGGTTACTTATGGCTTATTCCCCATTCTCTCTCCGTCGGGGAGGGAATGGATGGGGCTTTTACTCTTCACCAAAGAGGCTCAACTGGCCGGTAATCTCGTCTATAACCTGCTGCTGGCTCTTGCCTGCATCGGGGTCAAGGTTCTCGTTTTCGGGTGCGCCGGGCTGTCCGTCGCCGTCCGCCCCGTCATCATCGGGCTCGTCACCGGCACGCTTCAGCGGCTCAAGTTGCTCTATACTGTCAACGGTCCACGTGGTAAGGCGCTTACCCTTGGCCTTAAAGCCCTTTACGGCGATAAACTCCTCGGCGTCAACTTCCATCGGGTCGCGGAACGCATCATTGCCTCCGAAGGTGATGCGGAAGCGCGGATAAGGCTCGTCTGTAAGGCAAACGAGGCGGCTGTCCTTGTTTTCGCCGATGTAGTTCTGCTTCCGTTTCGAGCCTTCCATAAGGAAACGCTTTATGTAAGGATAGCCTTGCTGGTCGGCATCGAAGAGCACCGCCGTCCACACCTTGCGCTCGTCATACTTCTCTATGAGCTTGATGTTGTCCTCGTAGTGGTTGTTCACGTCGAAGTTTGACAGGTAGAAGTCGCCGTTGTCAAGCACGACGAGGATGCTGTCGCCCTCGTTGAACTCGCCGAGCAGCCGCCCGTGGTCGTCGTAGTTGAGGCGTTTCACGTCGGGGTCGAACCAAACCTTGCGCCCGCCGAGCGTGCTGTGGCCGTGGCTTTTGAGCGAAATGCGGTGCACGTTGAAGCGTGTCATCACCACTCCGCGCGCCGAACGGCCCTTAATGGCAACCTCGGAGAAGTCTTTTTCCTTAAAGATGTTCTTCAGGCGGGGTGCCGGGTCAAGCGTAACCTTGATTATTTCGGCCTCGCCATTGGGGTTGGCGGTGAAGTAAACCACGCGCGAACCGGGCGTGCCCATCGTAATATCGTACTCGCGGTCGCGCGTCGCACTGGTGACGTTAAAGCGTTTCATGTAGTATTTGCCGAGCTTTCCGTCACGGTAGACCACGTTGTATATGGTGCGCTTGTCGTTCTTCTTGAACACGGCGACGTGCAGAATGTTCTTGCCGACGAATATTTTGTCGGCCACCTTGACTACCTTATACTTGCCGTCCTTATAGAAAATGATGATGTCGTCGATGTCGGAGCAGTTGCAAACGAACTCGTCTTTCTTCAGCGCAGTGCCGATAAAGCCGTCGTTGCGGTTGATGTACAGCTTCTCGTTGGCCTCAACCACCTTGGTGGCCTCGATGGTGTCGAAGTTCTTTATTTCGGTAAGACGGGGATGGGCGGCACCGTATTTCTGCTTGAGGTACTTGAACCAGTCGGCCGTTACATCGACCATGTGGCCCAGCTTGTAGTCTATTTCCTCGATTTCGGCCTTGATTTTAGCCATCAGCTCGTCGGCCTTGTCCTTGTTGAACTTCAATATCCGCGCCATCTTTATGTCCATCAGGCGGAGTATGTCGTCCTTTGTCACCTCGCGGATGAACTGCGGATAGTACGGCGTAAGGCGTTCGTCGATGTGTGCGCAGGCTGCGTCCATGTCGGGAGCCTGCTCGAACTTGCGGTCCTTGTATATGCGTTCCTCGATGAAAATCTTTTCAAGCGAGGCGAAGTGAAGCTGCTCCTGAAGCTCGTGCTTGCGTATTTCGAGCTCCTTGCGGAGCAAGTCCATCGTGTGATTAACCGAATAACGCAGCACGTCGCTGACTGAAAGGAACTGCGGCTTGTCGTCCTCTATGACGCAGCAGTTGGGCGATATGTTGATTTCGCAGTCCGAAAAGGCGTACAGGGCGTCGATGGTCTTGTCTGACGAGACGCCCGGCGACAGGTGTACTTGTATCTCAACCTGCGCCGCCGTGTTGTCGTCTACCTTGCGCGCCTTGATTTTTCCCTTCTCGATAGCTTTCAATATAGAGTCTATCAAGGTGCTGGTGGTCTTGCCGTAAGGTATTTCCCTGATTACAAGGGTCTTGCTGTCAAGCTTCTCTATCTTGGCTCTTACCTTAAGCGTGCCGCCGCGCTGGCCGTCGTTATACTTGCTTACGTCGATGCTGCCGCCCGTGGGGAAGTCGGGATAGAGCGTGAACGGCTCGCCGTGAAGGTAGCTTACGGCGGCGTCGCATATTTCGTTGAAGTTGTGGGGCAGTATTTTCGACGACAGGCCTACGGCTATGCCCTCCGCGCCCTGCGCCAAGAGGAGGGGGAACTTGGCCGGAAGCGTAATCGGCTCCTTGTTCCTTCCGTCGTAGCTTAGCTGCCACTCGGTAGTCTTAGGGTTGAAAACCACGTCGAGGGCGAACTTCGACAGCCTGGCCTCGATGTATCGCGGAGCGGCCGCGCGGTCGCCGGTGAGTATGTTTCCCCAGTTACCCTGGCAGTCTACGAGCAGGTCTTTCTGCCCCAGCTGCACTAAGGCGTCGCCTATGGAGGCGTCGCCGTGGGGGTGGAACTGCATCGTGTGGCCCACGATGTTCGCCACCTTGTTATACCGGCCGTCGTCCATGCGCTTCATGGAGTGCAGTATGCGCCGCTGCACGGGCTTCAGTCCGTCCTCTATGTGGGGCACGGCACGCTCCAGTATCACGTAAGAAGCATAGTCGAGAAACCAGCTCTGGTACATTCCGCTAAGGTGATGCACGGCCGAAGCGTCAAACCGGCTGACGGGCTTGTACCCCTCGCCACCGGCCTGTGCGCCGCCATCCTCGGGCTGCACGGCGTCCCCGTCAAGTTCCTCGATGCTCTCGTTGTCCTTTATCTCGTCGTCCATGATGATGTAGTTGTATGTGAAGAAAATGCCGCCGGGCGGCATTAAGCGCGGCGCAGGCTCGTGTCCGCACCGCTTTGCAAGGTACAAAGATAATTCAAATCGGGCAAAATGCAAAATAAAATCGGGCGAAACGAGCGATTATTTTCATTTCCGAGATGATGCCTGTCTTATTCAGATACATCCCGAAAAGCGGAAAAACGCAAAAGAATGGTTTTATTTCAATAAAACGCTATAAAGGTTTTCGCTACGCAAAATTATGTTAACGGAAGCGTGAGCCATAATCACGTTAAGCCCCTGAGAAGGCCGACGGCGCGCACGAGAACGCCGTTCGGCGTGAAAAACGGCGTTTTTCGGCATTCTGCGTATCGTGCTTTATATCAACCACTTACGTTCGAAAGACACTGCACATACGCTCAACAGCCTTGTCAAAGACGGCCTTTCGTGACGCCAAAGACGGTCTTTGGCATCACGAAAGGCCGCCTCCGGCACAGCTTCCGGCGGCCTTCTGAGGTACAAAACAGCATATTTATACATCCAACATACAATATTACGCTGTTTCAGAAGCAAAAAAGCACCTTGCGGCACGCGTCTAAGCGCCCGTCGATTTCTATTTCGACGATTTGCATTGTAAAGAAAAACGAAACGGCAAAAGTTAAATAACGTTTAACAAGAAGTATCTTCCACGGATGCACCCAACGGCTTGCTTCACGGCACAAGCAGCCCACCCACGCCGGCATATACTGCCATGATATACATCACGCAGCACCGCCGGTATGAAAATTATCGCTCGTTTCTCACGCTTTTATTTTGCATTTCCCCCATTTTATATTACCTTTGCACCGCCGTTTCACGAAAGGCGGCACAACAGACATGCGCTTGTGGCGGAATTGGTAGACGCGCCAGACTTAGGATCTGGTGTCTCGCGACGTGTAGGTTCGAGTCCTATCAGGCGCACAGAAAGAAATGCCAAGTGGTTGACAGCAAGCCACTTGGCGTTCTTATTTCCACCAAATCGGCATAAGCCCACGCCAAACGGCACAATCGTAAGCCGCCAAACCTTACCCGGAAAAACAAAAAGGCCGCACCCATTATCACGGATGCGGCCAACGAATTGACTGGTACGGCACCGATACGGGCCGTCATTTCCTCTCGTCTTTCAATACTTTGTCTTGCCTGTTGAAGTACATATAACCTACAACGGCTATCACAATAACCAATATTGACGCTATAACTGCTCCCATAACTATTTCTCCTTTTCTTTTATCATTGACAATCCTACAATCAAAGTAACCAACACCGCCACTACAAGCAGGGCGTAAACATACCACGCCCATTCATCTATACCATTAAATACGGACGACAATAAAATTGCCGTTGCCATATATTTGGCTATATCCATAAGCTATTTGCCCAGTTCCTTCTTCATACTTCGCAAAGTTATACATTATTCCGCAATATACAAAACGGTTGACACAAAATAAACATTTATGGCCGGAAAGAGGCCGGCATATATAATAATGTGTCACAGGCAGGCGCCACTCTGCCTCCGTCAGGCCAACACCCATTCCACCATAGGCGGCAAAGCTTCATGCCGCAGGCCTCGCGCCGTCATACATTTATACTCTTATTTTACAAGCATTTACAAGATTTGGTGCAACAAAGTTTTCCATTTCGGACAACTTTCGGCAAAAAAATTATCGGCAAATTATCCGAAAAGTATTTCTTTTTATCAAAAAATGTTCGTAGCTTTGCACCACATTCAATATACTTTTGTCATCATGGAAAATAAACAAACTTACTCTTACGAGGAAGCATACCAGGCCTCTTTGGCTTACTTCGGCGGCGACGAGCTGGCCGCAAGGGTATGGGTCAACAAGTACGCGCTAAAAGACAGCTACGGCAACCTGTTTGAAAAAACACCGGCCGACATGCACTGGCGCATAGCCAACGAAGTGGCCAGGATTGAAAACAAATACAACAATCCGCTGAAAGCCGAAGAAGTATTTGAGGTTCTCGACCATTTCAGATACATAGTACCGGCAGGCAGCCCCATGACGGGCATCGGCAACAACTACCAGGTGGCATCGCTGTCAAACTGCTTTGTCATAGGCCTTGACGGCGACGCTGACTCATACGGAGCCATACTGCGCATAGACGAGGAGCAGGTACAGCTGATGAAACGCCGCGGAGGAGTAGGCCATGACCTTTCGCACCTGCGTCCCAAAGGCTCGCCGGTAAACAACTCGGCGCTTACTTCGACCGGACTTGTGCCCTTTATGGAAAGGTACAGCAACTCGACACGCGAGGTGGCGCAAGACGGACGGCGCGGTGCGCTGATGTTGTCGGTAAGCATCAAGCATCCGGACAGCGAGGCGTTTATCGACGCGAAGATGACCGAAGGCAAGATAACGGGCGCGAACGTGTCGGTGAAAATCGACGACGAGTTCATGCGCGCGGCCATAGATGACAAGGAATATGTACAACAATTCCCCATTGACAGCGACGAGCCGTTGACAAAAAAGAACATCAGCGCAAAACAGTTGTGGGAGAAAATAGTGCACAACGCATGGAAAAGCGCCGAGCCGGGAGTGCTCTTCTGGGATACCATTCTTCGCGAAAGCATACCCGACTGCTATGCCGACTTGGGCTTCCGCACGGTATCTACAAACCCGTGCGGCGAAATTCCGCTCTGCCCTTACGACTCATGCCGCCTGCTGTCAATCAACCTATATTCATACGTAGTCAATCCGTTCACCGACAAGGCGTACTTCGACTACGACCTGTTCCGCCGCCACGTCGGCCTGGCACAGCGCATAATGGACGACATTGTGGACATGGAGCTTGAGAAAATCGACCTCATAATGGATAAAATCAAGGCCGACCCGCAGAGCGACGAGGTGAAATTCACCGAGTATCACCTGTGGGAAAAGATTAAGGACAAGAGCGGAAAAGGCCGCCGTACGGGCGTTGGTATAACGGCCGAAGGCGACATGCTCGCCGCCATGGGGCTGCGTTACGGTACGCAGGAGGCTACCGACTTCTCCGTTGAAGTGCATAAGACGCTCGCCCTCGCGGCATACCGCTCGTCTGTAACCATGGCAAAGGAGCGCGGCGCTTTCGCCGTGTACGACGCCAAGAGAGAAGAGAACAACCCCTTCATCAGCCGTTTGCGCGAAGCCGACCCCGAACTTTATGCCGACATGGTGAAGTATGGAAGGCGCAACATAGCCTGCCTCACCATCGCTCCCACCGGCACAACGAGCCTCATGACGCAGACCACGAGCGGCATAGAGCCCGTGTTCATGCCCGTGTACAAACGCCGCCGCAAGGTCAACCCCAACGATACAGATGTGCATGTGGACTTCGTTGACGAAGTGGGCGACTCGTTCGAGGAGTACATCGTCTACCACCGAAAGTTCATCGAATGGATGAAAATAAATGGCATAGACACAGACAAGCGTTATACCCAGGACGAAATAGACCAGCTTATTGCACGCTCACCTTATTATAAAGCCACCGCCAACGATGTTGACTGGCTCATGAAGGTGCGTATGCAGGGCGCCATCCAGAAGTGGGTGGACCACAGCATCAGCGTGACAATCAACCTTCCCAACAACGTTGACGAGGCTCTTGTCAACCGCCTGTACGTAGAAGCCTGGAAGTCGGGCTGCAAGGGATGCACCGTTTACCGTGACGGCTCGCGCTCGGGAGTGATGCTTTCAGTCGAGAAGAAGAAGGAAAAAGGAGGCGAGGAAATAACCACGCAGCAGCAACTGCCGCCCTGCCGCCACCCCGAAGTTACCGAAGTAAGGCCGAAAGAGCTTGAATGCGACGTGGTAAGGTTCCAGAACAACAAGGAGAAATGGGTCGCTTTCGTAGGCTTGCTGGACGGCTATCCGTACGAAATCTTTACTGGATTGCAGGACGACGAGGAGGGCATCGTATTGCCGAAGACCGTCACCAAAGGCAAAATCATCAAGCAACCTAATGAAGACGGAAGCAAACGCTACGACTTCCAGTTCGAGAACAAGCGCGGATACAAGACCACCGTTGAGGGACTTAGCGAGAAGTTCAACCCCGAATACTGGAACTACGCCAAACTAATTTCCGGCGTACTGCGCTACCGTATGCCTATCGAGCATGTGATAAAGCTTGTTAGCTCGCTCCAACTTAAGAGCGAAAGCATCAACACTTGGAAGAACGGCGTAGAACGTGCGCTAAAGAAATATATCACCGACGGCACCGAGGCAAAAGGCCAGAAATGCCCTGCCTGCGGACAGGAGACACTTGTTTACCAGGAAGGATGCCTCATCTGCAAGAACTGCGGAGCGTCAAGGTGCGGATAAAAAGACAATTAAGAATGAAGAATTAAGAGTTAAGAAAACATGCTTTACACATTATTTACACAATGGCAATGGCGTTTTTCTTAATTCTTAACTCTTAATTCTTAATTAAACACACGTTTGCAATGAAACTTTTATCCAGCTACGTATGCCTCAACAAGCTGCGCTTCCATGCCCGCCACGGAGTTTTGCCGCAGGAAAGGGCAACCGGCGGCGAGTTTGTTGTAAGCATACGTGCCAAATACTTGTTTGACAAAGCGTTGCAAAGCGACGATGTCAACGACACGCTGAACTACGCCGAGATGTTTGAAATCATAAATAAGGAGATGCAGACGCCGTCCTGCCTGCTCGAGCATGTTGCAGGCAGGATTGGCCAAAGCATTCTTGAGAAGATGCCTATGATTGAGACCCTCGACGTAACACTTGAAAAAATCAACCCTCCTATGGGCGCAGATGCCGAAAGCGCATCGGTCGAGCTACACTTAATAAATGATAAAACTTTTTGACAGTTGGCAGTTTTTTGAAGACAAAAAGCTACCTTTGCAACCGTAAAAGAGCACTCATGAGCAAAAAGTCGATACTCATTTTACTGGCATTAGTCTTTTTCTCCGCCGTCGCATTCAGTGCGGACAAACGCTTCACGCTCGTCATCGATGCCGGACACGGCGGCCATGACTCAGGCGCAAAGGGTGCATTCTCTTACGAAAAAAACATCAACCTCAATGTAGCCTTGGCCTTCGGCCGTTACGTCGAGCGGTATTGTCCTGACGTAAAGGTTGTATACACAAGAAAGACCGACGTGTTTGTGCCGTTGCACAAACGCGCTTCGATAGCCAACAAGAACAAGGCCGACGTCTTCATATCAATCCATACAAACGCACTTCCGAAAGGACACATCGCCCGCGGACTGGAGACTTACACGATGGGTATGCGCCGTTCGGACGAGAAACTGAGTGCGGCAAAGCGCGAAAACTCCGTCATCATGATAGAGGAAGACTACAAGGAACATTACGAGGGGTACGACCCGAACTCGCCTGAAAGCACAATCATGTTCGAGTTCATGCACGACAAGAACATGTCGCGCAGCGTGGAGCTGGCCCAATATGTGCAAAGCAGCGTATGTTCCATAGCCAAACGGCAGAACAAGGGCGTCAAGCAAGACGTATTCCTGGTGCTGCGCGAGACCTCGATGCCGGCCTGTCTCATCGAGCTTGGCTTCATAACGACACCGGACGAGGAGAAGTTTCTCAACAACAAGTCGAACATCGACAAGATGGCAAGGGGTATTTACGAGGCGTTTGCCAAATACAAGGACAAATATGACAAGGACATTACGGTGCCATACAAGGCCGGAAAGAGCCGCATAGCCGACATTCCAGACGTCGTTCCCGAAGAAACGGACATACAGGACACCCGTAACGAAGACACACGCGAAGACAAGAACGACACAGACAAGGCAGCAACGGAAAAGAAAGAAAAAGCCGACGCCAGGCAAGAGACCGCAGGCAAGCCCGTATTCAAAATCCAGATTATCGCCAGCAGCAAGCGCCTTGCACAAGGCAACAGCCACTTCAAAGGGCTTGACGGCATTGACTTTTACGAAGAAGGAGGCCTGTACAAATATACATACGGCGCATCCGCCGACTACAACGAGATTTACCGTCTGCGCAAAACGATACTCGACAAGTTTCCCGAGGCGTTCATCATTGCCTTCAAGGACGGCGAGAAGATGAACGTAAACCAAGCGATACGTGAGTTTAAGTCAAAATAAAACATTGCAATATGAAGTTTTTTAACAAAGAAGTCAAGATAGCCTTGGTGGCGATATGCGGTTTGGTAATCCTGTTCTTCGGGATGAACTTCCTCAAAGGGCTAAACCTTTTCTCGTCAAGCAACAAATATCTCATATCCTTCAAGGACATCAGCGGCCTGGCGGTATCAAGCCCCATCTATGCCGACGGATATAAAGTGGGCGTGGTGAAGAACATCATCTACGACTACAACAACACCGGCGGCACGGTGGTAGAGGCCGAAATCGACAACCGCCTGCGCATTCCGAAAGGGAGCAGCGCCGAGATTGTAAGCGACATGCTGGGCAACGTGAAGGTAAACCTGCTGCTGGCGACAAATCCGCGCGAGCGCGTCAACCCCGGCGAGACCATCCAGGGAGGCATCAACGACGGCGCGCTCGGACAAATGAAGAACATGTTGCCAACGGTAATGCAAATCCTGCCGAAAGTAGACTCCATCGTGACAAGCGTCAACATGCTGCTGGCCAATCCGGCAATAGCCCAGTCGCTGCAAAACGTGGAGGCCGTTACGGGCAACCTAACCGTCACCACACGCCGCCTGAACAACCTGCTCGCAACACTCGAAGGCAGCGTGCCGGGCATGATGACGCGCACCGACAGCATACTGCACAACGCCAACACGCTGACGAAAAACCTCAACCAGATTGACGTGGCGGGCACCGTGGCACGCGTGGACGAGACACTTGCCAACGTAGAGAAGTTTACCGAGCAGCTTAACAACAACCAAGGCACACTCGGACTGCTCATGCGCGACCCGGCGCTTTACAACAACCTGAACAGCACCATGCGCTCGGCCGACTCGCTGCTAATCGACCTCAAGGCGCACCCGAAACGCTACGTACACTTCTCCCTGTTCGGAAGAAAAGACAAATAAACAACCGTTCCCGTAACTCATTGACATACAATGCGTTGTAAAAGGCCGTCTTTTGCATTGCGAAAGACGGCCTTTTAGCGTGCAATTCACGGCCTTTCGGAATACAAATTGCCATATTTTACAAAACAGCCGGCCAGCAACCGCCTACGCAAAAACCGTCAGGCACCATCCAGACTACATCAAAACGTCAACCGAAAGCATTAATTTAAAAATCATCTAAATAGCGAACGCGCGGCCGCAGAAGTAACAAATACACGCGGAAAGTGCATTCGCACACAGCTTTGCGGACACATGGCGAACACCTGCAAGCCAACGCCCGAAATCTGCCACACCGTCCATAAATCGCTATTTTACAAGCACTTGCAATTATGCAAGCACAAATATTACATTACGATGACAACAATCGCCATAAAGTGCCGTAACACTGACATTTACGAAAAACGGCATCCTACATACAAAAACATTTATTTGCCCGTCTCAATAATTTTTACGAAATTTGCAAACGCTTTCAGGCAAAGCGCAGAAAGACATGTTCATAATCTTCCTCTGAAATGGTAAACAACCCTACGGCACTTTGGGACAAATGCCTTTTGCTCATAAAGGAAAATGTCTCAGAACAGCAGTTCAACGCATGGTTCAGGCCAATCGCCTTCGAATCATTCCACGAAGCAGGCAGGACACTCATACTTCAAGTGCCCAGCAACTTCTTCGTGGAGTACCTCGAAGAGAACTATGTAGGCCTGCTCACCAAAGTGCTGACAAAATATTTCGGCGCAGGCATAAGGCTCAACTACCGCATAATGGTGGACAAGACACACAAAATAACGCAGGAAGTAGAGCCTGAGCCGATAGCTGACATAGACAAGACGACACGCCGCACGACACGCATCAACCAGTCGCCGACGGTGCTCGACGCCGCCAAACCGCAGGACATCGACTCGCAGCTGGACCCGCGCCACACCTTCGCCAACTACATAGAGGGCGACAGCAACAAGCTGCCACGCTCCGTCGGGCTGTCAATAGCCGAGCATCCCAACTCGACACAGTTCAACCCGATGTTCATCTACGGCCCGTCCGGATGCGGAAAGACGCACCTAATCAACGCCATCGGCGTGCGCACCAAGGAGCTTTATCCGCAGAAGCGCGTGCTGTACATCAGCGCGAGGCTGTTCCAGGTGCAATATACCGACGCCGTGCTGAAGAACTGCACAAACGACTTCATCAACTTCTACCAGACCATCGACATGCTCATCGTCGATGACATACAGGAGTGGGTGTCGGCAACGAAGACGCAGGAGACGTTTTTCCACATCTTCAACCACCTCTTCCGCAACGGCAAACGCATCATACTGGCGTGCGACCGGCCGCCCGTAGACCTGCAAGGCATGAGCGACCGCCTGCTGACACGCTTCAGCTGCGGCCTCATAGCGGAGCTTGAGAAGCCCAACGTACAGCTCTGCGTCGACATACTCAACAGCAAAATAAAGCGTGACGGGTTGCACATACCCGAAGAAGTGGTACAGTTCATCGCGCAGACAGCCAACGGAAGCGTGCGCGACCTGGAAGGAGTAATCAACTCGCTGCTGGCTTTCTCCGTGGTGTACAACTGCAAAATCGACATGCGTCTGGCCGAAAGGGTTATAAAGCGCGCCGTAAAAATAGACAACGAACCGCTCACTATGGACGACATCCTCGACACCGTTTGCAACCATTTCAACGTAACCACCACGGCCGTAATGAGCCGCAGCCGCAAGCGCGACTACGTTGTGGCGCGCCAAGTGTCGATGTATCTCGCGCAGAAATACACCAAGATGCCTGCCTCGAGGATAGGAAAGCTCGTCGGCGGACGCGACCACTCCACCGTAATTCACAGCTGTTCGCAAGTGGAGACACGACTGAAAATAGACAAGATGTTCAGCAGCGAGGTACAAAGCATCGAAAACTCGTTCAAGCTGAAGAGATAAGACAAAAGGATGCCGCTTGCAAGCGGCATCCTTTTTTATTGCATACAAAACAACATGACTTACACCCTTGCAATATGAAATGCCGTTTTTCATAATGTAAAAGACGGCATTTCAGCGCACAAAAGGTGGCCTTTTACACGGTAAAAGGCCACCTTTTGCATTGCGTTTTGCCGCAGTTGAAAACCGTAATTGCGGCAGGCAATTTGGTTACAGACTGAAACTGAACCGCGCCCAGGCCTTGTTTTATTGGCCGTCACATGACCATGTTAAGATACCGTGACAGCTCAACGAGCGTGTCAAAACGCTTGATGTCCGCATTTGAAGCGTCATGCCGCCTGCTTTTCATGCGCCCTTCCACAACAGCCTTGAACATATTTTTGATTATTTCATTGGTGTTTTCAAGTGCATAAGACCGTCCTTCCAGTTGTGAAATTATTTCGTCTGTAAACGACCTTGACAGGAAATCGACTCCTGCAAAGTCAAGAACTACCGTATCAGAAGCAGGAATGCCACACAAGCCCAGCTTTGACACGTTCACCCTTGACCTGCCTTCGCTTCCAATGAAGTCATGTACTTTGATTATTCTTTTTGCCATAAAAGACACCTCCTATTCCAAATAGTCAACATAATTGAAACCATCGCGCACACGGCACGGTATCCGTATCGCAAATATAGTAATTCTTTCCATTACAGGCAAGCATCGGCGGCATTTTAACAGACAGTGCTTATAATTTCAAAACGCCGTCAACTGCATTGTAAAAGGTGGCCTTTTAAGAAGCAAAACGCGGTCTTTTACGCGGTAAAAGGCCACGTTTTGCATTGCGTTCAGCCGCAGTTGAAAACCGTAACTGCGGCAGGCTGTTTGGTTACAGACTGAAAGTAAAACGTGCTCCGGCCATCACCCACAGCCCGGGCTGCGGCACGTTGCCGTAGTCTACGTAATGAGCGTTGAAGAGGTTGTTGGCCTCAACGTAGACCGAATAGCGCGGCTTGCTCCACGCCAGGCGGGCATCGACGAGCTGGTAGGGTTTGTACGCGCGGCTGATACCGTCGGTGTCGGTGTACGAGCCGCGCCGCTCCTGGAAGCGATAGTTCACGTCGAGCGCAAGGTTTGGCAGCAAGTCAAGCCCTATCGAGGCCACTACCTTATGGCGAAGGTACTCCAAGGCGTACATAGACTGCACCCCCTCTTCGTGCCGCTGGCTCTGGTCTATGTAGGCATAGGCCGCGCCGAGCGAGCGCAACACGCGCTGCGACGGCATGAGGCGGCGCAGGTCGAGCTTCAGGTTGGCCTCAACGCCGGTGGAGTTTATCTTCGCATGGTTGACCGAAGTCCATACGGCATCCTCGCCGAGCGACGTGTCCATTATCCAGTCTATCATGTTCCTGCCCCAATGGCGGTACACCGAGAGCGTGGCGTTGACACCCTTCGCCGCATAGCGCAGGCCTACTTCCACGGCCGTCATCTCCTCCGGCTTCAGGTGCTTGTCGGCCTTGTGACCGTCGACTGAGTAATACAGCTCGGTGAACGACGGCATACGCAGCGACATGTTGAATGAGGCGTAGGCCTTCAAGGCCGTTGTCAGGGCGTAGCTTGCATCCACACCAGGGTACAGCTTGAAGGGCATTTCGCTCCAAGTGTTCCTCACCGCCGTGAATCCTGCCGACGCAGCGAAGCGCCCGATGGTGACGTTGTGCTCGAGGTAGAGGCTAAGGTTGGTGCGGTTCAGGCCGAGAGTATAGTCGCGGTCGGTGCCGTGTATATGCACAGGAGAGTTAAGCGGCTCGCCGAGAGTGGTCGATATGATGTCCTCGTTGCGCATCTCCACGCCGAAAGCGGTGCGCCCCCACGCCCAATCAAACCATCCGCCGAGATTAAGCCCGATTACATCGGTACGGTGGTAGTTGAAGGGCGAGCGGTCGGGTGCGCCGCGGTAAAACTCGTAACGGTCGTGGTATCTGTTCCAATAAACAGACGGAAGGAAGTGGAACCGTCCTGCTTCCGCCTCGGCCTTCAAGGCCGTATATATTTTAGTGGTGTGCTCATACTGCTCGTCAGACAGCGTGCTGTAGAACGTGTTGCTGCCCCAGCCTTTCGAACTTACGCCTGCGTGCCAGCTTACATCCACGCTTTCGCCGCGGTACCGGCCTTGGTAGAAGGCGCGTCCGCCGCTGTAGTCGGCGTTCAAGTGCCCGGCCTTGCTGCGCAGGTAGCCGTCGCTGCGCGCGTAAGAGCCGCTTACGGCGTTGCTCCACCTGCCCTTTGCAAACGCGATGCGTGCCCCGGCGTCGGCATAACCGAACGAACCGCCCTCGGCTCTGACTTCTCCGCCGCTCTCAGTGGCTGTCTTCGTCACTATGTTCACCGCCCCGAGCAGCGACGACGTGCCGAATATTCGCCCGGCAGGGCCCTCGATTACCTCGATGCGCTCTATGTCGCCAAGGCTTACGGGCAGGTCGAAGGCGTTGTGACCGGTCTGCGGGTCGCAGATGTTAATGCCGTCGAGAAGGATGGCAATGTGCTCGCTCGTGCCCCCGCGGATGCTGATGTCGGTCTGCGCACCCATCGCTCCGCGCTGGCGTACGTCCACGCCTACGGCGTATTTGAGCAGGTCGTTGATACTTTGTGCTGGCGCGGCGGCAATGTCCTCGCGGCTCAACACAGTTACAATTCTCGGCGCCCGGCCGGCAGCCAGCGGCGCGCGCGAGGCGGTGACGTCCACTTCGTCGAGAAGGACGGTGCGCGTGGTGTCGGCCATGCCCAGTCCGTCGAGGTCAGTGCGCACACTGACACCGTCGGCCTTGGCGTAAGTCAACGTAGCCACGCTGAGCGTCCCTACAAGCACCTCGCGGCCGAGACACGCGAAAAGGGCGTACCCGCGGCGGCTGAAATGCTTGAACCTTAGGCTCTCGCGCTTGTTGAAAACTGTCTTGTACATAAAATATAAATAAACGTTTGACGCTCCGCAACGTGCGGAACGACGGGCAAAGGTAATGCAAATGAACGAGATACGCAAACCGGCAGGCGGCAAATCGACTGCGGGGAGACTCGCGGCGGTTTTTCAAAAGGCGGCTCATCCATAGTTTGTTTGGATGGTATGAAAATAATTATTCCTATGTTTATGTTTCTTACTTATGGCTACATTCTGCTATAATCCAGGTTGTCGGTAACTGTCATTCCGCGCTCCGAC
>ULKH01003231.1_pt1 | contig 25254 bp, 41 predicted proteins | sample 1951111 | NCBI WGS metagenome assembly ULKH01 (sample SAMEA4835496, study PRJEB28245) | human gut metagenome | biome: gut microbiome; material: fecal sample | place: Denmark | collected 2008
GGTTTCGGCTTTCTGAACACGAATAACCGTTCCTCGCACTCGGGTGCGGACTATGGTTTCCGCTTGTGCCAGGAAGATGAAGAAAAAGCAAAGTATTTTGGAAAGCAATTCATTGAGCTTTGGGCGGAATGGCTGTTGCTTGACTGGAAAATCAAGACAGAGTGAACAATCAAAAAAATTTTGAATTATGCAAGACGTATTATTTGCCGATATGCCAATATCGGAAAGGGAACAGCATTTGAGGGATAATGCCGACCAAATTGTAGAAAAGAGCTACACAAGGAAGTTTGAACAGGAAGAAATAAACAAACGCCGGGCGGAGCTGGCGAATGTGTCAATCCAAATTCGAGAGCTTGAAGATGAGCTTGCCGAAGTTAGGACGAATATAAAAGGTCAGATTAAGCCGTTGCAAGAACAGGTAGGAAAAATCCTCGATGAGCTTAAAGTTGGTGGCGAATGGGTAAAGCGCGATTGTTACAAGTTCGTTGACCCCGAAGAGGGGCGCACGGCAATTTATTCGCCTGACGGCTACAAGATAGAGGAACGGCACATAACTCCCGAAGAAAGGCAACGCACGATGTTTCAACAGATGCGCGGAACAGGGACAGACAATGTTTAACAATTAAAATCAAAAGAATATGAAAACCGAAGAAATGGAAAAAGGTATTGTAATAAATATCGGTGAATACAAAGGCGATAAGCCTATTGAGGTGGTATTGCGTCAAGGCGAAGCAGCCAAGGTACAGCAGCTTGAACTTAAAGCCCCCGAAAGTAGGGATGTTATAGGTGTACTTTCAACGCCTTACGACTGGCTGTCAAAGCGTATCGGGACGATAGATATTCAACAGGCGAACGTGCTGGTTGAGCGAGAGAAATGTCAAATAACCCTTACCGTCAACGAAAGGGACTTCTATGCCAAAAGCAAGTTCACAGGCCGTGCTGAATATACAGACACATACGCCGCATTCGGAATTAACGACCCAAGCAAGGGTTGGCAACCTGCCAAGTTGGGGCAGTTCTTACGCCTTAATCGAAGCGTTTTTTCAGACCGCGAACAATGTATGAAGTTGGTAAGCATTCTTAAGAACTTCAAGGCAAAGGCAACGGCGGAGATTGAGAAACAGCGCGACCCGTCAGGCTCAATGGCGGATGTCTACCGCTGTCAGGTGGAAAGCTCATTGCCCAAGAGCTTCACGGTGAACATGGCGATATTCAAGGGGACTGCAAAACAGGGTTTTGAAATAGAGTTCGACCACTACATTTCAGACGGAGATGTTTATCTGCAACTTGTTTCGCCGGGTGCTAAGGAGATGGCGGAAACATACCGCGATACTTGCATAGACCAAGTTATTGCTAAAATTAAGGATGTTGCGCCGGACATTGCAATATTGGAAGCCTAATTAAACAACACGGAGGGTGCGAAAGTACCCTCCTTATAACTACAAACATGAAACGGCGCAAGGCAAGCATACCACCGCTTCCGATAGACACCGAATTTTGGCTTACCAATCCTGATGTCCTAATATTGCCGCCACACGTCAAGGGCTTGTTTATGGATTTGCTTTGCTATATGTGGAGCAGCCCACGGCGCGGAATAATGGCAAGACCCGATGGCAAGGCTTACACGAAGAATGAGATTATGCGGCTGTTGGCGATAATAGACGATACGCCTTTGGAACGCCTGATAAACGCAGGTTTGTTGCAAGTCAACCTCCAAGGCGAATATTGCAACGTGAAGATGATGAAAAGCAGCATAATCAGCGCGGTAAGGCGCATGGCCGGGAAAAAAGGTGGTGACAGGACAAAGGCAAGGCTTCAGAATGCCAACCCCCAAAAGCCTGAAAAGGTCGCAAAACAGGAAGTGACGGAAAGCGTACCTGAAAAGCCGCCTGAAAGGAAAATGACGATGACACCGACACCGAAAAAAACGAAAAAGAAGAAAGAACCCAAGGTGCAATACGCCGAGTTCGTAAGTCTAACGAAGACGGAATACGAAAAGCTCTTGAACAACCATTCAGAGGAAGAGGTCAAGGGGTATATATACATACTTGACAACTATAAAGGTAGTTCAGGTAGGACATATAAATCTGATTATCGCGCCATTCTCACATGGGTAATTGACGCATACAATGAAAAAGTTAAAAGATATGGAACTCAATGGAAAGCCGCTTACGCAGAAAGCGGCGTTACAGATAATAAGGGACTATCAACAGCAACGTTACAGCCTGTCAAAGGAACAGGCGGAGTGGGAGGTGCAGAAACACCGCAGGACTATTCTGAAAGGTTTTAGGTACAACTTGGAAAACCCGGACGAATATGAGTTGCACGCCAAGATGATTTCGGAAATAGGCAATACACTGATGTTGCGCGAATATTCTACATTCGTAATTGACGAATACAACAGGGATGTGTTGCGCTTCATGACATATTATTTCAATGGCTGTAAACTTGCCGAGGATGTGTTTCCTAATGAACATTATAGACTGCATAAAAACTTGCTTTTGATAGGCGAGCCGGGAACGGGAAAGACAATGCTTATGCAGATATTTTCCGAGTATCTGCGCGAGACGAGGAATGACAACTACTTTGTCAATATCAGCGCAACGCAGCTTATGAATTATTACAAGGTACACGGGCATATTGACAAGTACACCTACAACGAATGCGCCAATGAAAAGGCCTCCGAAGGTACGCCTTTTAACGTCTGCCTTAACGACTTGGGGCTGATGACCGAAAATCAAAAGAGCTTTGGCACGATGCTGTCGCAGGTGACTGATGAGTTTCTTTTTGCACGTTACGAGATATACCAACAGACGGGCAAGAGATACCACATAACAAGCAACTTGGCGGTTAAGGCATTAAAAGAACGCTTTGAACAACGCCTTGTTGACAGGTTCAAGAGTTTTAACGTAATCGAATTGCACGGCGGAAGTCGCAGGAAATAACTTAAAGACGGATGGCAATGAAAGAAAAAGCATTGACAATAACGGAACAGTTCCGGCAGGAAGATGCACACGTTGACAACTTACTTTCGGAAATAAAGGAAAACCTTTTGGCGAAAGTTCCGCAAAATGTAGATGTCATATACAGGATAGTAGGAATGCCGCCACAAATTGAGGTATGGAAAGTTGACAAGATAGAGTTGACGTTGCCGCAAGAATATAGGTCAAGGTTTTGGGAACGGCCACAGATAGGCAAACGCGCACAAAGAAAGGATGTCGAGAAAATCACGGCATACTTTTCATTCATTCAGAAAATCCGCGACAAATTCGAGTTGTCTTATTTCATTTCATGCAAGCATGAACGAGGCGTAACTCTTAGTTCCGTGCGTTATAGCGATTTGACAAAGGAAGACGGCGAATACACTTGTTATTATGACAAGGCGGAGGCGGAATGTCAAAGGCGGATGGAAAGATACGAAACGTACTATAAGCCACGGGAAGGATATACGGCTTGCACATATTGCCACAAGCAAGTGCCTAACAATAGGGTCGTGTATAAAACAATCATTGGAATTGGGCTTAAGCGTGTGTATGACAGCTTGCATGGCAGGTGGATAAATAAAAAGGTCGTCACTACCCAGCGGTTGCCGTTTTGTAGTGGTGAGTGCGCATATAACGAACAATGCAGCAGGGAGGGCTGATGTATGGAACTTGAACAGATAGAGCAAAAGGCAAATGAATATTGCCACAAGAATTTTCCTTACACTAAGGAACTTTCAACACCGATACCACAGGCATTTGTGGCAGGTGCAAGATGGCGTATAAATTCATCATGGCACAAAGCGAGTGAAGAGCCTGAATACGACCGTATCTTTATCGAAATACGGCAGACTGGCAGGAAAGGTGTTTACAGCTTTAACATGGGCGTGAAAAGCCTGTTGTGGAATACTCATGTGGCATTCTTTCATACCGTTCTTTGGGCTTATCTTGATGACTTTTATCCTGATGAAATTAAGTAAACTAAAAACTGCAAAAAATGAAATGTGACATTGATTTTAACGGCTTGCGTGACAGGGCATTTGCAACAGCCAAGGCACACGGCTGGCACGACCAAGAACTTAGTGATAACCATTGGCGGATGATGGTTATAACCGAAGTTTCCGAAGCCGTTGAAGCTGACAGGAAAGGACGGCACGCTGATTTGGGGAAGTTCTTAACAAATGCCTCCAAGGGTGATTGTCCTTGGAATGTGGACTTTGAAATATTTATCAAAAACAGCGTTGAAGATGAACTTTGTGATGTCGTTATACGCTGTCTTGATTTGGGCGGATTAAGGGGTATAGATTTTGACCGCACAAACAAGATGCTCAAAAAATTAAGATTGAGGGATGTGCCGTGTGCATTCACCGAGATTATGTTTGACATTTGCGGTGTCTTGACTAATGGCTTTTACAACCTTTCTTACGTATTGTGTCTTACGATAGCCGCTGTTATTGCCTATTGCGATAGTAAGGGAATAGATATTGAATGGTTCATAAATCAGAAAATGAAATACAATGAAATGCGCTCCTTTAAGCATGGTGGTAAAAGTTATTGAGTGTAAAGAAATGTGTATTATGAGTTGAAAAGAAACAAGCAAAATGAAAAAATACGAATATATATCAATACACGCAAAGGCTTACGTAAGCCTGTCAAGGAAATACGAGAGACTTCGTGAGCAAATAATAAAGGAAGAAATAGGCTCGAAAAGACATAATAAGATAGCTGTTGAAATGGGCTTATGTGCAATGTACTTGGGTAAGGAGCGTGAACGTCTTGGATTTGTTTTGGACTTCTTAAAGCTCGAAGACATAACAAAGGAGTGGAGGCCGAATGGAATAACCGTTTACAATGGCATTCGGGGCGAATTGCAAGAATTGAAATTTGATGAATAATTATGGAAAGAGAGGATATTGAAAAGGCTGCATTGGAACACGCCATGAACGAAACAGGGCTTGACTATATAGGTGAGGTCGCTTATGAAAATGGTTTTGTTTCAGGCGCAGAATGGATGATTGATGCGTTGGGCAAAATGCAACCAACAGAAGTATGGAAAGAAATCACCAAGAGGGCAAGAGTTCGTTCGAGTGATGATAAATAAATAACAAATCCAAAATTATGGCAAGGCAAAATAAGTGGGGAACGGATAACCAAATATGCGTGAAGATAGCCATTCGCAAAGGCTGTAACGATTGGGAGGTTATCTATTACCGCAACAAGTTACCGATGTGGATTATCGAACAATGGCGGTGGTACTTCGACTACATAGCTGCCCTTGTTAAGGTTAGCAACCCACGGCTGAAAGTAGAGCTGACAGTCTGCGCACAGACGTTGAAGCAGGGCCAGGAATACATCGAGGAAAAGACAAAGACACTACTACGGGCAAAGAAATCAAAGTTGAAAAGATTGCAGAATACGCCAGTACAGGATGATTTGTTTCACTTTCACCGTGAAAGGCTTGATAAGGCCATTCAGGAGTTGCGAGAGGCTATAAGAGCACTTGAACTTGGAGTGTTCAACTACTACGTTCCACCGACATACATCAACAAACTTAAAAATTGGATAAGAAAATGAAAGAAGAACAGATTGAAAAGGCGGCGTTACTTTTTGCTGGTGCTGGTGAATTTGGAGAATGCCCATATAATCCTGATGCAAAGAGCGGATTTATGGCTGGCGCACAATGGCGCATCAACTCCGTGTGGCACGATAGAGAGGAACAGCCAGAAGTGGGGAGGTGGTTTATATTTAAGGCAGACGATACAAATCCTTTCAAGAAACCAACTATAAAGAAGATTGCGTATTATACTAATCGCATTGAAAATGATAAAGGTTTGGATTGGCTAAAGATGGTAGCTGAATATAAAATCTTATGTTGGGCATACGTTGACGACCTTTTGCCCGAAAGACAGGAGAAAATGGAATGAGCGCAACATTATGTATTCAGGACAAATATCTGTGCTATCAGTGCAAGTCTGCTTGTGATATACACGGAAGGTCTTGCAAGCATGGATTGATGTTCCCTGTACTGTTACTTATGGGCGGTATTAGCAAGTGTCCTAATTATGAGTTTGATGTAGAAAAAGTAAAAGAGAGTCTAACGGAAAGGAGGTAACGAAATGAGTTACGATATAGATATGTGCGATGCAATGACCCATGACAACGGCTATTGCCCTCTGCGCGAGCAATGCAAGCGGTTTATCTTGGGTCAGAGAGCATTGATGGAGGATTATTATCCGATATATTGGATTGAGCCTTGTTATGAGGACGGGAAATGCGAACTATTTATCAAAGCAAAGGAGGAAACGGAATGAAAGCAAAGATAAAAGCAACAGGAGAAATTATCAATATTGCCGATTATGCAAAAGTTACGCTTGACAAATGCGACAGTTGGGGCAATCCCATAGAACTCGGATTTGACGAAGTGGAAATACTGCAAGAGCCTACAAGTGCCATTGATTGGGGACAGAGGCGATATGAGATAGCAAAGACTATTCTGCACGCGATATATATTGATGACGGCAATGCCGAGAGAGCAGATACGTCAGGCTTGGGCTTTGAATACAAGGATTTGAAAGGCTCTGCCCAAGAAGCGGTACGGTTCGCCGATGCGCTTATCGCAGAATTGAAGAAAGGAGGTACGCAATGAAGATTTACATATCAACGCCGATAAATGGGCGTAAGGAGAAGACACCGTATGAAAGGCGTAAGGCGGCTCACCGCAAGGCTAAAGCATTGAAAGCGTACCTTGCCGATGAATATCCTGATGCAGATATAATAACGCCGTTTGATGTCGTACCGTTTGACGATACGGATGTTACAGAAACCGAGGCTCTTGGCCGGGACATAACGGCGTTGTTGGAATGCGATACAGTGTTTCTTGATAGGGGCTGGACTTCATCAAAGGGATGCAATCTTGAATACCGTGCGGCAAAGATATATGGTTTGCGAATAATTGACGGAAACAATATTGAGGAATGATAGTGCTAAGTCTTTTTGATGGAATGTCGTGCGGTCAGATAGCGTTGCGCGAGCTTGGTTGCAAGATAGACAAGTATTATGCAAGCGAGGTCGATAAGTTCGCGATACAGAATACGATGTTGAATTTTCCTGATACGGTACAGCTTGGCGATGTCCGCAACGTTGACGCACGAAACCTTGGGCGTATTGACTTGCTCATTGGAGGCAGTCCGTGCCAGTCTTTCAGCTTTGCCGGGAAGCGCAAGGGTATGTCAACTTCTACGAATGAAAAAGTCCTTACGCTTGACCGCTATCTTGAATTGAAAAGGGCAGGTTTTGAGTTCGAGGGACAAAGTTACCTGTTTTGGGAGTATGTACGAATACTTGCCGAAGTACGGGAAGCAAACCCTGATGTCTTTTTCTTGCTTGAAAATGTAGAGATGGGCAAACGATGGGAATGTGTAATCAACGAGGCATTGGGTGTGCGCGGTGTTCACATCAATAGTGCGCTCGTTTCGGCACAAACACGGAAACGTATCTATTGGACTAATATAAAGACTGCACAGACCGATTTATTTGCCCCCCCCGAAAGTGTTATACCGCAACCGAAAGACAGAGGCATTCTATTGAAAGACATTCTTGAAGTAGAGGTGCCGGAACGTTATTATCTGAAAGAAAGCGTTGTTCAAAAGTTGCTTATTCACCGTGAGCGCAATGTCGAGAAAGGCAATAACTTCGGGGCAAAGTTCCATGACAGGGACGGAAAAATGAATGCTTTAAGGGTAAAGGGCAAAGAAATGTACGACTTGGTTAAGGAAGAAAGAGCGGTTGTAATACCTAATACAAAAAATCGGGGGGGGTAAAATTAGTTAAGAACGGCAAAGTGCCATGTATTATAGCAACATACAGCAAGGGGCTTGACAAATACGGCACACGGCCTTATATATTAGAGCTATGGATATTGTAAGGATTAATTACAAAGGCGAAATTCCGGCCAATCAGGACAAAGCAAATTGCATATCTTGCAAAAGCTACCACAGCGACATGGATTTGGTTTGTGTGGCGCAGCGTGGCAGGGTTTATAGGAACGAACGACCACGGTTTGAGGAGAGCCAGGCGCAAGGCAAGACGAACTGTCTTACCACCGTCGCAAAGGACAACTTGATAATGCAATGCCCTCGTGGCAACAACAAGGGCGGTTTGTATGTAGAAAAATCGCCTACGATAACAAGCCACTCATGGGAAAACAACAATTACCTTTTGAACATGAAAGATAATATAAGGCAGATAAATGCGTGCGGCGAAAGCAACGGGAAGCAACCGTACCAACAAAACAGGGTATATGATGTGGTAGCGCAAGCCCCGGCACTTATGAACGGTCATGGGGGCAGGACGATAAACATTATGGAGGGTGTCAGGATAAGGAGATTGACGCCTACGGAGTGTGCGAGGTTGCAAACAATACCCGACTGGTATAAGTGGGGTGTTTCGGAAACACAGCAATATAAAATGTTGGGCAATGGCTGGACTGTGGAGGTGATAAAGCACATCTTGTCTTTTTTGCCTGATGAATTAAAAAATAAATGACTATGGAGAAAAAGAAAGTTATAATCACATTGTGCAAGGTTTTTCCTGCGGCACATTCAAGGTCGGGTAAGCCGACAGGTTTTGAGGAAAAGTTAAAGAACGGCAGCAAGATACACACCATACGTGAAAATAAAAACGGGATATGGAACAAATGGTGCGCCGACATAAACGGCGGCAGGAAATACTTGTCTGTAAGGGAGTGGAGCGGTAAGCCGTACAACTCGCAACAGAGGGAACTGATGCGGTTTGAAGATATTGGACTGCAAGAAGTAACGATGACCTACGGCTGTGATGATGCCGTGCCGCAAATATGGATAGACGGTAAAAATGTGCCTATCGAGGAAGTGGCGAAAAATGACGGCTTGACAGTCAATGAGTTTATAGAGTGGTTTTTCAGTAACAACAGTGAAAACGTTTTCGAGGGCGTTGTCATTCAATTCACAAAATTCAGGTATTGATGGAAGAAACAAACTTAAACGGTCTGCGTTGCTTTAACGGGGATTGTTTGGAACTGATGGGCAGTATGCCGGATAAAAGCGTTGACTTCATACTGACCGATATTCCGTATGAGCTGGACTTGAACGGAGGGGGCGGTCATGGAGACTTTATAAACCGTCGTTTACTGCGGCCACGCAAGGAAAGTGCGATATACTTTGTTTCCCACGGTATAGACTACGACAGGGTTTTTACGGAATTTATAAGGGTGTTAAAGGTGGTGAATGTGTGTGTCTTTTGTTCAAACAAGCAGATTGGGCGTATTATGACATGGTGGGAAAGCAAGGGTTATGTTGCTACGTTGCTTGTATGGGATAAGCCAAATCCCATGCCTTTGGGCAATGGCAACTATATAAACAACCTGGAATTTATAGTGTATATCCGTGAAAAGGGAGCGACTTTCAATAGCCTTGGATATAGGCTTCAGCAAAAGACATTCCACTACACCCCACCGAGCAAACGCATTCACGAGACAGAAAAGCCTGTTGGATTATTACGGCATTTGGTCGCGTTGCATACGAAAGAGGGCGATTTGGTGTTTGACCCTTATGCCGGGAGCTTTTCAACAGCTGTTGCGTGCTTCAAAGAAAAACGCCGTTTTGTCGGATGTGAGATATTGGAAAAATACTATGCCCCGGCTGTTAAACGGCTTAAGCTGGTAACAATGGAGCAAGTTTTGTTTTGATGGATTATGATATACATTGGTATTGACACGGGCGTACATACAGGCTTTGCCGTATGGGACAGTTCGGAACGTTGTTTCCTCATGCTGAAAACATTGAAGATACACGTTGCAATGGAGCTTGTAGGGGAATATGTAAAGTACGCCTCGGAAAAAAAGGTCAGGCTCAAGGTGCTTGTCGAAGACCCAAGAAAACGCAAATGGTTTGGAACGGAAAGAATGCCTCGTGAGATGGAGCGCAAGCGGTTACAGGGTGTCGGGTCTGTGAAACGCGACGCTGCGATTTGGGACGATTACCTTGCCGGACTTGGTGCTGATTATGAGATGGTAGAGCCTAAAAGGAACGTAACGAAACTAACGCAAGATGGGTTCAAAAACATTACGGGATATGGTAAAAGAACTAACGAGCATGAAAGGGATGCCGCCATGCTTGTATATGGTTATTAATTTTATGCCTTAAAAGTGTGTTTATTGAACACATTTTTGTATCTTTGCAATGAACTAAAAATATTAGCGTATGTATTGGATTCTGATATGTTCTATTGTGTGCGTGGCGGTGCTGGCTGTTATTTTGTGGAGATATGAGGAAAGCATCGGGCGTGTTGTCCTTAAAGTCCTGTTCCCTAAAAGGGAGTTCGGGAAAGGCGACCTTATACATATCTACGTAAACGACGATTACAACCGTAAGGCGCACATAACAGGCTTGTCGGAGTCGGTTGTTTCCATATATGACAAATTGGCTTTGCCGATAGGTTATCGAGGCAGGTTCTATGCGATAGGTTACAGTCCTGATGGGGATAAGTTCGTCTATGTAGGCGATAAACGGCATTACAGATTTGTCCGTCTTGCCGAAGTGATGCGGAAGTTCTTTGAAATTTCAGATTATGACAACTTCATGCCTGACGATGAAGTAGAGGATGGCGATGAGACAGAGGAGGCTGATGACGATGAAGAGTGAAGGCATTAAATATGTTCCGACAGACGATTTGACATTGTTTTCTCAAAATCCGCGTAAAATCAAAAAGGCGGACTTTGACAGGCTTGTGGATTCCATAAAGATAAACGGCTTTTGGAAGCACAGACCTTTGGCGGTGGAAGTCGAGGATGGAAAGATGGTGGTGTTGGCAGGAAACCAACGCCTGAAAGCGGCAAGGTTTGTCGGTTTGGAAAATGTGCCTGTTATCGTATATTACGACCTTACGCCTGATGAGCGCAAGGATATAATATTGCGTGACAACATCAATAATGGCGAATGGGACTTTGGCGAGCTTGAAGTCAACGACCTTTGGGGCGATGTCGATTTTGACTTTATCGGACTGGATATGCCAAAGGATGCGAAAAAGACTGCAAGCGAGGATGAGGAAGACAAAGACGAAGCCGATGGGGACGGCATGGAAAGTGGGGATGACGGCAAGGACGCATTCTATCGTTCCATGTGCCAAGATGTGCTTTATGAAAGCGACAATGACTTCGAGATACCCAACCTCTTGCTTGATATGCAAGCCGGGAAATTGGAACTGCCTTTTACCCCGTGGGGTGCTAACAGCCGTTTACGTAAGGATGTTGCGACATACCATTTCTACGTTGACGATTACAGGTTTGAGGCATTGTTCAAAGACCCTGTTAAAGTGCTTGACAGCGGTTGTAAGGCCATTGTCGAGCCGAATTGTAGTTGCCACGACCAAACGCCTATTGCGTGGGGGTTGCAACTTATATATAAGAAACGCTGGCTAAGCAGGTATTTTCAGGAATGCGGTATAAAGGTGTATGCAGACCTGAATGTTGCCGACAAATTCATTGAATACAATAAAATGGGCATTCCGAAAGGGTACAACGCCTTTTTCACCCGTGGCTTGGATGGTTGGATGGAAAGCCTTAAGTCTGATTTACGGGTTGCGCAGGAGATAAGCGGTCTTGACAGGCCGAACCTGATAGTCTACGGCGGAGGCAGGGATATACAGCTCTTTTGCCAAAAGTCGGGTCTTTTGTACGTTAGGGATTTTATAAACGATAAAAAGAAATAGCATGGGCAGAAATTCAAGCGGAACGCGCGGCGGTATGCAACCCGGCGACAGTTCCTATAAAGGAAAGATTACGGGTGTTGAGGACTTGGTGAAAATGAAAGACCCTCAGATGTACAAGGACACGAAAGCGGCGATAAGCCGTTACCATTCCGTAATGGGCGTAAGGCAAAGGGATGTAAAGTTGGCAAACCTTAGTGCCGGAACGCTTGGTGTGCATCAAACATTAAACGGAAAGTCTAATGCGGTGTATCTTAACAAGCAATATTTCAACAAGGGTAAAAAGTCGGTGGATGCAACGACACGTAAAGGTTATGCTTCCGGCTGGCATACGAAAACAAACAAGCCTACAGCGCACACTGTTACGCACGAGCTTGCCCATGCCACATGGAATGAACACATGACGGGTGCAAAGCAAAAGGCGGCAGGAAAGGAAATAAACAAGCTATATACACAATGGCGTAAGGATAAGAAGAAGTCGGGATATGGCAAATATGCAGAAACGAATGTCAGTGAGTTTTGGGCTGAAACAGTTACCAAGGCAGTACACGGCAAGGCTGACAAATACACAAGAAAGGTTAAGGCGATAGCGAAAAAATACGATTTATAATTATATTTGCAATAACATTCAAAATCAATAGACTTATGAGTAAAATCGAATTATCAGCTGATGAGATTAAAGTAATCCATCAGCAACTGAACGGAGAGATTGAAATATATAACGCAACCGATGAGCAACAACGTTTGCTGTCAAGCGTGATTGACAAGGCTGACGCTCTATTAGACGAAACAGACGCTTATGATGAGCTGGAGGAGCAGGGAAATGACCTTGTACAATGGTTTTGGAATAAGTACCAGGAACAGCAAAAACAAGCCTGATACTTGAAGTAAAAGCCGATTGCGATTTATTGCTATCGGTTTTTATTTGCAGTTTATATGTGTTTGGTGAACACACATTGCAAAAAACAACGAATATCAACGGTAAAACAACGGATGGGACTATTTGAAAAAGACAACAAAATTGGAAATCGCTTTACAAGCGAGAACCAACCTCAAAACAGAGGTCGGAAGCCCTCCGTGTATAAATACATCAAGAAGTTGTCAGGAAAGCGTGTTGACCCATTAATGAGCAAGGAAGACTATTTGAAAGTCATTCGCTTCATAATGGAGAGTTCGCCCGAAGAGCTGGAGCCGTTGATTAAAGATGCGGATAAAAAGCCGAATAAGAAAACCCCTTTATGGGTGTTAAATGTAATATCGGCTATCAATACGGATATACGATATGGGCGCACGTCAACAGTGGAAATGCTGTTTGACCGTGTTTTTGGCAAGCCCACGCAAGCAGTGGAAAGCGATGTAAAAGCAGAGGTCACGAGCAACGGTGTTGACCTTTCGGGGTTGAGCACGGAAGAACTATTGCAATACAATGCGTTGTTGGAAAAAATAAAGTCAACGAATGGGTCGAAGTAAATACGCTGAAATTCCCTTGTCTCTTTCAGTCAAGATGGAGCTTTTCAAACGCCGATGTTTCGACTTCATAACCTGTAAGGACGGCAAGCGGCACGAAAAGCAGGGCGAGGCTTTGGAATACCTGACGGATGACAAGCACGTTGAAATCATGTATGGCGGAGCTGCCGGAGGTGCTAAGTCGTGGACGGGCGCGGCGTGGTTGCTTTTCATGTGCCTTTGTTTCCCCGGCACAAAATGGTTTATCGGACGTGCCGAATTGAAGCGAATAACGCAAAGTACATACATTACATTCAAGCGTGTCAGCACGATGTATGGGTGCGATGGCCTTTGGACTTTCAACGGACAACTTAACTTCATTGAGTTTTACAATGGCTCGCGCATTGATTTTCTTGATTTGCAGTTCAAACCGAGCGACCCACTGTACGAGCGGTACGGTTCGATGGAGTTTACAGGCGGCTGGATAGAGGAGGGCGGCGAAGTGAACTTTGGCGCATACGACACCCTCAAGACCCGTGTCGGGCGTGCAATGAATGCAGAATACGGGCTCAAGCGAAAACTGTTTATCACTTGTAACCCGAAAAAGAATTGGATGTACGATATATTCTACAAGCCATTTATCGCCAATAAGCTGCCGGGGCACATGATGTACCTTTCTTGCCTTGTGCAGGAAAACCCTTTTATTGACCCCGACTATATAGAGGCATTGCGTTCAACGGCTGACAAGGTAAAGTATCAGCGTTTGTTCAAGGGTAATTGGGAATATGACGATAACCCGAACGCTCTATGTTCGTATGATGCGATTTGCGCCATTTTCGGAAACCCGTTGGCTATTAGAACAGGCAAGCACTACATCACGGGTGATATAGCGCGCTATGGCGCGGATTATGCACGTTTGGCGGTATGGGACGGCTGGAATATCGTTGAAAAGGTATGTTTCGCTGTCAGCAAGACAACGGACATTCAGGAATGGATTAAAAGCCGCCAAAAGAAATACAGAATACCGAAATACCGTTGCATTGTTGACGAAGACGGCGTTGGCGGCGGTGTTGTTGACAACTGCGACATACAAGGCTTTGTCAACAATTCATCACCGTTGAACGGTGAAAATTACAGGAATTTGCAAACGCAATGCGGTTACAAGCTGGCGGAGCATATAAATGCAAACGAAGTGGGTGTTGATGATGATATTGTCAGCCAATCGGAGAAAGAGGAGATAATAAGGGAGCTGGAACAGTTGCAGACATGGAAAGCAGACTCTGACGGCAAGCTGATGTTGAAGCCGAAAGATGAAATAAAGGCAGACATTGGCAATTCGCCTGACTGGCGCGATATGTTCCTCATGCGCTCATGGTTTGACTTCAACGAATATGACATACCCGATAATATCGAGCGTATTTTAGGTTTATAAATCAAAAACAAAATAGTCATGGGAGTAATAGATTACATCAAGAACAACATCAAGGCAGCCGTAGGCTATAAGCAAGGCTTCGTGGAATTGCTGGAGTCAAAGGACGTGACAAGGGCATTGTCTATGATGTACAACCATTCGGGAGCAGCCGCGAAAAACTTACTTGACTACGAGCTGCCGACACACAGGATTATGGAACGCAAGGATAAACCCGTGTATGATAAAGATGGTAATTTCATACGTTGGAGTAAACGTAACAAGATACCTATTCCCTATCAGAAATTCATCAATGAGATAGCGTTGGTGTTCCTGTATGGGCGACCCGTGAAGTGGACGCAGATGAGTAAGAGCACGGACGAGGCTTTTGCGAACTTCAAACAGTTAAACAGAGACGTACACTTCGATGCAATCGTCAGGGAGTGCAAGCGTGCCGCCGGGGCGGAGGGAACGTCTGCCATATTGTACCATGTCTACAAAGACAAGGAAGACAAACCACGGCTTATGCTTAACGTGTTGTGTAAAAAGACTAATGATGATATATACACTATAAAAGACCAATACAAGCATCTGACGGCCTTTGCGTGGGGCTATTACCTAACGGAAAATGGGAACAATACGGTGCATCATGTTGACATTTATACGGCTGATACCATATACAGGTGCAAGAAGGGCAATTACGGATGGGAAGTCGTAAAGGGGGCAAACCCAATCGGGAAGATACCTGTCTTGTTGTTTGAACAAGAACCCGAACACGAGGATGTGCAATACATGATTGAACGTGTGGAGCAAATGGAAAGCGTGGATGCGGATGTAATAGACCGTTTCGCCAATCCGGCAATGGTGGCAACAGCCGAGATTATTAATTCGTTGCCCAAGTCGGAAGAAGAAGCTAAACTGTTTATATTGAAAAACGGCGGTGAAATACGTTACCTGACATGGGACCAGGCAAGTGGTAGCAAAAAGGATGAGTTCGAGCGTTTGGATAAGCATATACTTTCCAAGAGTTTCACCCCAAACATTGACTTCGACAATATGAAGTCCTTGGGCAACCTTTCGGCAAAGGCAATCCGCAAGGTGATGCTTCTTGCAGTCATCAAGGCAGAGCGGCATAAAGACCGCCACGATGGGTATATGAACCGCCATGCCTCGCTTATGAAAGCCATATTGGGCAACGTGCTTGATTATGTACATCGAAAGCAATATGAAGAATTGGAACTTGGGCACGAGTTCCAAGAGCCGTTTGGCGACGACGTTAGCGAAATGCTGTCGGATATATCCAAGCAATATAATGATGGCGCACTTAGCCGTGAAACTTATGTTGAATTGTCTTACCTCGTAAAGGACTCGAAAACGGAGATTGAACGCCTTAACAAGGAAGATGCGCAAAGATTGGAACAGCAAAGGGAACTTAACCAAATGGATGTTTTCGGACAAGCAGAATAGATAAATGAGCATGGCAAAGAAAAAGACAAAGGTCGCAGAAAGTGAGTATCATTGTAGGGAGTGCAAACATTCCTATGACTACCACGAATTAAACTACAAAGGTGAGCCGTTTCTATGCAAATGCCCTTTCGAGAAATACAGCAAGTTTTTGGATTCAGACTGTTGTAAACGGTTTGAGAAAAGGCAGGGGGTATGAAGCCGGTGATATATAGACGGCACGAAAGCGGCAAATCGGGTGAAGTCGTTACCCTTTACGTCTTCGGTGTTCCAATATTCAGGGACGAAATGTTGCGCGAAGACATGGAAGACAAGGTAAAACGCCCTGTCGGTTTTTGTTCCTTTGCGCAGGTCACCCCGGCAGATGACGAGTATTATACAGATGATTGACTATGGCTAAACAAAAGTACGTAGACTATAAGAAGTTTGAACAGGAGCTGTTCAAGCGGACGGAGGGTTATGCCGCGCAGGTCAGGGCGATATACCAAAAAGCATTTGAGGATATAATCGACCTTGTTAAAGGCACGGAGCTTGAAGACGGCAAGCCTTTCAATTTCAGCGATTACGGCTATTCAGAAGACGTAACGCCGATACTTCGGTCTATGTACAGCCAAGTTTACCAAACCATCCGTAACGGCGTTGAAAAGGAATGGCTGACTGCCAACGAGAATAACGATGGGCTTGTTAAAAGCGTGTTCGGTGAAAAGTCCATTGAAGACAATCATTTTGCCCGTTATTTCATGCGAAACAAGGAGGCAATGGATGCTTTCTTTGCCCGGAAGTCGGGCGATGGCGGACTTAACCTTTCACAAAAGGTGTGGAAGTACACGGGTATGTTCAAAGACGAGCTTGAAAACACGCTTGATTTGGCAATAGGTGAGGGTACACCTGCATCGAGGCTTGCCACTAAAATAAAGCAATACTTGCAAGACCCCGACCGTTTTTATAGGCGTTTCCGCGTAAAAATCGGTGAGGATGAAAACGGCAACCCTGTATATGGGCGGAAATGGAAACGCAGGGTCTACGACAAGGAAAGCGGAAGTTACAAATGGGTGGATGACAGCCCACGCAAGTACCATCCCGGCAGTGGCGTTTACCGTTCAAGCTACCGCAACGCATTGCGCCTCGCGCGTACTGAAACGAACATTGCCTACCGAACAGCCGACCACACACGCTGGCAACAGCTTGATTTTGTCGTCGGCATTGAAATCAAGTTAAGCAACAACCACCCTGTCGCCGATATATGCGACGACTTAAAAGGCGTATATCCCAAAACGTTCAAGTGGACGGGCTGGCATCCGGCTTGCCGTTGCTATCAAGTGCCCGTGCTTGCCGAGAATGAGGAAATCGACAAAATGCTTGACAAGATACTTGACGGCGAAAGTGCAAGCGGCGTTCACAGCGACAACAGCGTTTCAAAGCTGCCCGGCAACTTCATCACGTGGCTTGACGACAATTCAGAAAGGGTCGAGGCAGCGAAACAAAGGGGCACACTGCCTTATTTTATTAGGGACAACCAAAAGGTCATTAATCCGCCGTCAGTGCAGGAGAGGGCGAAAGAACGTCACGCAGCACGTACCAAAGAACAGGAAGATGCAATACGCAAGGCATGGAATAATCGCAAGGCTACACGGAAGTACGGCCAAAGCATACTTGATTATATGTCGGGCATTTCCGACGTTGACACTTCGGCTTTGGCTGATGCACTGAAACGTGGGAACGATGAGGATATATTGAAGACTGCAAGGGCATTGAAAGAAATCGGCAAGCAGATATTGGCGCTTGACAAGATAGACAACCCAATGGAGGTTGCACGCAAATTCTCAATGGCTGACGCTGTTGCCGTCAACGATGCCGTTACGGCCAAGCTACAACAATGGGCAAACTTTACGCTGGAACAGCAAGCAAAGAAATTGAAGTTCGAGGCTTACGACTTCTTAGGCGGCAATATGCACAATGTGCAACAGAAATATGCCACGTGGCAGGTTTCGCAAGCCGCATACGTTAAGGAGCTTGAGAGAGTTAATGACTTGCTTGATTGGCAGAAAATAAAGAGTGAGGCGGCAAGTGCAAAGGCATTCAGCACGAAGTCGCAGCAATATAAAAGCCTATTGCAAAGCCTTGACAATGCCATTAATGCCTCCGATAAGACAGCGGCACAACAAGCAGTCCTTGCCGTCCAGGAGAAGCGCAGCCAACTTGAAAAGGCAGCGGCAAGCCGTGCGAGAAAGAAAAACAATGGCGAAGCCGTTACGGAAATCACGTTCAAGCCGTCAGACTTTACGCAGAAACGCAAAGACGAAGCGAAATGGTTTCATGATGCGAGTGATGCGAATGACTACTTTTTTGACAATGCAAAGGAAAATTGGGCTATTGCTTCGGCAAGCGAAAAAGCCGCAATGTTCCAATATACCGCTGGCAGTTCCTACATAACAGAGCCATTGAGGGGCATTAAGGGCTATTATCATTATTACACGGGCAGATTAGCGGAGAGCGAGCGGCATATAAAGGACATGACTACATACATATCACGCAGCAGCTTCAAGGATGATGTTTGGGTGAAACGTGATGAGATAGCGGCCTTTATGGAATACCGTTTCAAATTGCCGAAATCACTCGACGGGTATGCGTCCGACCCAAGTAAACTTGTAGGGCTTGTTGGTACAGATGATTCTTTTGTCTCGTGCGGAAATTGCCGTAATACAAAATTCGGTGAAAAGCCTGTCTGTCTTAATATCTATTGCCCAAAGGGTACGAGGGGCACATACGTAGAGCCTTTTTCTAATTTTGGCGGCAAGCATAACAATGGTGTCTATTGTCCCGGCAAGAATTGGGATGGTGTATCAAAGCCATTAATAACAGGCGAAAATGAAATTATATTACAACGTGGGACGAAATTCAGGATAACAAAGGCGGAATATACCAACGGCAAATGGTACATTGACGTTGAAATCCTTGCACAAAAACCAAAGGCAATAAAGCAAATGGTAACAACAAGTAGTGGCTTTTATTGCGAATTTGAATAAAGTAAAAAAGGAGGGCATTCAGCTATGCCCTCCTTTCATGTATTTATCAGCGTAAAACTCTTTGAATGCCTTAATATCCATGCGGTCGTTATATTGGCAGAAACGGTTGAACAGCACGGCTTTTAATGTTATCGGCACGTTGTCGTATTGTTCGTATGTCCTTAATCCGGCGCGCAGATATTCGTCAAGCATATCACCCAAAGGGTCGTTTTCATCGGGTTTCGATATGTGAGCATACCAAAATCCCTCGCAAAGCCAAAACATTGCCTTGTCGGCATTTTTACCTTGATATGGGTTGCTGTCTTCATTGTTGAAGTAGCGGCAAAAATCCTTTATGTTCTTTTCGTTTTCCATGTCATGCGTGTTTTCTGTTGTTCAAAAAATGGAAAAAATCATTTATTGCGTTGAGTATATCAACAGGCAGGTAATCAAAAGCCGTGTCAATGATAGTGTCTGGTATGTCCCATATCGCCTCTGCCATTGAACCGACTATCGCGCCTATCGTATCACTGTCGCCACCGCAGGAAATGGCGTTCCTTATAGCATCCTCGAATGACGTTGAACTGACAACGACTTTCAAGCAAAGTGGCACAGTGCCTTGGCACGTCTCATCAAAAGTACCTGTAGGCTGAACATCAACAAACGTCGGGTAATATTGCAACATTGCATCCCTTAGACATTTAAGGTCGTGCGTCTTCCGTAAGACATAAATACCATGTGCCACGGCAACCGCTCCTTTAATGCCTTCAGGATGGTTGTGTGTAACGCTTGCAGTCTTTTTCGCCTGTCTTTTAACTTCCTGTAAATCGTCAAATGCCCATGCGACAGGCGCAACCCTCATTGCCGAGCCATTGCCGAAGCTGTTGTAGGGTTGTGGGTTATCTGATGCGAGCCAATGGGCGAATGATGCGCCGTAACCGCCTTTGGGGTGAGGGTATCTGTTGCACCAATTCAAAAGGCTGTCACGGTAATTTATGCCCTTGGCTATCGCGTCAGCTACCGCCACAGTGCAAACAGTATCGTCTGTAAATTCGCATTCTTTCGTGAACATCCTGAAATCGCGCTTTCTCGTATTGTTAAACTCGAAACGTGAGCCTACAATATCACCAATTATTGCCCCTAACATTGTTCTTTGTTTTACTGTTCTTTATTGTCTCTTTTGCCCCTTTCACCGCTTTTGGTGTGTATCACGCCGCGTCTTATGATTGCTTTCCTGCCGACATATTCGTTATTATGTGATGTGTTCCAAAGTGCCTCCTTTGATATGCCGACTACCTCTTTCGGCAAAACGTCATATATCGCGGCAATGCTGCCAAAGTAGTAATGCTTTTTATATCCGTCCGGCGGTGTAAGCAGCTCAACGTGTATTACTTTTCTTTCCTGTTTCATCAACTTTGCTTTTGAGAAACAAAGTTACTGAATTTTATTCAATAAAACAAACTATTACCGCAATTTATGGCAATAGTTCGTTTTACATTCAGCTGTTATCTCTCATAAACGAATTAGCTTGCTCCAACGTGTCGAACCAATCGCAATAATAGTCAGCCCTATTTGTTGACCTCATGCTGTTTTGCGGCTTTGTTTCCGCCTGTTGAGGTATGATGTGCATAGAAGTTCGGCCATTGTCATATACCGCTGTCATAACACAAAAAAATGTTGCCATATTCAATTTTTATAATGCTTGTTTCAACTTGTTTATGTCCTTTGTCAGTCGTTCTTTCCGTGCTGTTTCGTTTTCTGCCATTTCATCATTGTTTATGCTTGCGTAAAATTCGGCGTTGCTGGTAGCCTCTTTCAACGCTTGCTCCTTACGGCTTATCAGGTTTGCAATGGCTTGCTTGTCATTGTTCCTGATGACTTCTTCAAGACCCGTTCTTTTTGTCAGTCTGATTGTTGCTTCCATATCCTGTTTGTTTATTATTACCGATTATTTTCAACTTCACACATTGCAACTTTGTAGCCATGATTTAATAATACCGACAGGCAGGTATCAAGTTCACTTATAGGGAATGAGGAATAAACAATATTCCCATCTTCATGCGTTTCTTTTTTTATTTTCAATACCTTTTCAAATGTTTTTGCGTCCTTGTCGAAAAGATAGACCCTTTCCTTGTCGGTCATGTATATTAAAAGCATTCTTTCTTGATGCTTTGCCCGAAAGCCTACATATTTTGCGTAAATATCTTTTATATCCATTATCCAATTATTTGTAATAAAATATATTTGTCTTCATCCCACAACTGAAGCCCCATTTCTATTGTCTTTTTAATCGTTTCCTTTTCGCCTATCAGCCTTACAGCCTCGTTTCGGAAGTCCGTATCATTGTAAGCTCTTGACTTCCCGATGAGGAACTCTGCCAAGTCATTTTTCCTTTCTTGTTCCTGAACAGCGGCAAGCCCTGCCTTTTCCTGTTCCGACTTTGCAAACCTTTCGCTTACTTGCTTAATAATCTCGCTGTTGCCATACCTCTTGAAATCCTTACAAAAATCGTCCTTGTCCATTGACGTATTCATGTACAATGAGTTGATGCGTGAAAATTCGTCAGTTGTCGGCATTATGCCCGTCCTTTTTTCAAATTCTTGCTGTGTCATAATCTCTAAGTTTTATATATGTGTTTGACAAACACATTGCAAAGATAATGTGTTTTATTAAATAAAACAAATATTTTGGCTATTATTTTTATGGCATAAAATATGGTGTGTTATTAAAGCACTGATTATCAGGTGATTATAAAAATAAAATTTTTCTGTGTTTGTCAAACACAGAATATAATTATTTTGTATATTTGCACATAGATAGTAAACCATAATTAAAAAAATATAGACATGAACAAAAAACTCTTTGCAAAAGTCAAAGACCTGTGTAAGGACACCGGGCTGTCGGAGAAGTATCTAAGTGCGATAACCGAAAAATTGGGTGGCAGCATTGAGGATGATTCGACCGACGAGGCGGCGATTACGGAAACGGCAAATCTCGTTGTTGAAATAGCCAAGGCAAGCCAAGGCGAGGCAACGCGATGGGTCAATATTAAGGGCAAAACAGATGATAAGTCTGACGACGACCCCGATAATCACGGCGATAACGGCGGAGATGGCAAGGGCAAGAAAGGCAAAAAAGATGGAGTGCCTACCGATAGTCCCGATGAAAAGCGGATAAAGGCTTTGGAGGATGAAATCGAAAGAATGAAATCCGAGAGAAGCAAGGGCGAGCGTGCCGCACAGATTGCAAGCGCAATGGAAAAGCACGGCATCCCTGCCAAGTTCCGCAGCCGACTTGCAAAGTCTATTTCCGATGATGAGGACATAGAGGAGGCAGTGGCGAGCATCAAGCAGGACTTCATTACTAACGGTCTGATGACTGATGATTCAGAGGGTGGAAAGGCAGCAAGTGAGAAACAGGTTGACGAGGCCTCGGAAGACTTGCTGAAATCATTAACAGCTAAATAACAAACAAGATGAAAAGGAAAACCGCACAATTTACAGGTTCACGCCCGATATTCACGGGCAGCCCATCCATTGTGCCCGGCGGCTTCAACTTGGATGTAGCCAAGCAAAACTTTGCTGTTGGCGACTTTATCCCGGCTGGAACGCTTGCGATAATGGATGAGGTGAACAGGACGGTGCAGGTCATAAAGACTGCAAAAGTGCTGGAGGTTGACGCCGAAGACAAAAAGGTTGTAACACTTTACGTTGATGAGTTCTACAAACCTTGCTTTGCCGTTGGCGATTATATACTCAAAGACGGCACGGAGGCAACGGCAATGACAAGTGTACCGACCATTACCAAGGTGGAAAAGCGCGGCGACAGCTATGTTGTAACGCTGTCTGCCGAAATATCGGGTCTTGCAAAGGACGATGTACTTGTAGAGGTCGTTTCTGACGGTGAGTCAGCACCCAAGTCGAAAAGCAGGGGTGACGCTAATTGCGTAACTATTGCCGAGGTGGAGGTTGACGAGTTCGAGACAGCCATTGACGTATGCGCCGACACGATGCAATACACAATGTATGAAAGACGTGTACCGCCTATTCCAAGCGGCCAAAAGGACGCCACAGGTGCATTCTTAAAGGCTAATCCTCATGTAAGGCTAACTCAATCACATTAAAAAGTAGCAGACAATGAAATCAATCTATTCACAAATCAAGGGCTTGCACAAAAACGCTTCACCCTTGGACTTGCTGGCAACATGGCGAAAGACGTTTGACAAGGCATCCGAAAGGCAGGTAACACTGTTTCAAAAGATGTACACAGACGAATGGTTTACATACAACACGCCGCAAATGTCTTTGACTGCCGAGGCTATTGTCGGCAAGTACAATTTGCGTTTCATGGCAACCCTGATAGGCGATGAATCGCCTACGCCAATGCGCCGTTCCGATGGATTTGACATTTGGACAAAGGAAATTCCGCGTATCGGCCATAAATTCCCGATGCTTGCAAGGGAATACCGCAAGCTGATGGAAGTGTATCAGAACCCCTACATTTCTGAAACCGAAAAGGTAAGGCAGATTGAAAAGACGCTCAAGCACGACATTCAGGATGCTTACCTTGGATGTAAGGACGTAATGGACTTTATCGTGCTTATGGCGTTGTCTAATTGGGGCGTTGCACAGTTCAAGCCGGAAATCAACAACCCCGGCGGACGTGTTTACGAGGTGGACTATAATATGCCCTCTGACAATAAGCTGGTAGGTGCGTTCAACTGGACTACCGCCAACACAAAGGCAGGGAAAGTAAGCCCTATTCTTGTACTTGGCGCACTCTGTGCCGACTTACGAAACCGTGGTATTGAGCCGGGCGAAATTCTTATGTCGCAAGACCTGTACTATTGGTTGCGCATGGATGGCAGCACACGCCTTATCGCTCATGGCAACGACAAAAAGGAATCAGTCGTTACGACTTCCGAAATGGAATCGTTGCTTGCTGAACACGAGATACCTAAAATCACCATTGCAAGGCGTAAAATGGGTATTGACATGGACGGCAAGAGAAAGGCTGTCGAGCCGTGGAATCACAACTTCATTGCGGTTAAGCCTGCCGGGGTAATCGGTGAAATCCAACCTGCCATTGAAGACAGCGAGCTAATCGAGGAAGACGATGTTGACTACATCAACGCTGGCAACGGAATACGTATTGCCAAGTGGCGCACAGGTGAGTCAACAGGTCAGGTAGCAGCCGAGTACACGCAGGGCTCGGGCCGTTTGCTTCCGCTTATAACCGACATTGGCGCGGTGGTATGTATGCAGGTAAGGGGCATCACTGAAAAGACCATTTCGCCTGATGAAAGCGGCAATGAAAGGTTTTATTGCACTAAAGCAGAGTTTGACGGCGAAGCCGGACTGCCGCAGGGCTAACATTTAATTTGGTTTGATATGATACTTAAAGTTATAAAAGACTTTCGAGACAAGGACAAGCTCTCCCACATTCACAGGGAGGGCGAGTCCCTTTCCGTGGATGATTTGGGACGCATTAACGACCTTGTAAGGCGTGGATTATGTGTCATTGTTTCATGCGACAGCCCGAAACAAGGGAAAAAGCCAAACAAAAAGGCTGACGTAGACAGCGAAGACGGCAAGGCCGCAGGTGCTGACGAAAGCAAGCCTGAAACAACGGAAAGTAAATAAGTATGGAGAAATTGACAAAATACAAGGCATTGATTGCCGAGCTTGAGCCTTATACGCCAAGTCCTTTGACAATACTTAAAGCGTTGCAAGACGTGGATATAATGGATTGGGACGCTGAATACGATAGTCAAAAGGACAAGAAAAGCATTGCGGTTGCGGCTATACAAGTGCTTAAAAAGTTGATAGTCCTTACAAGCGACAGCCTCGGTAAAAGCAGCCAAGGTTATAGTACGGAAGGACTGCAAAAGCGCATTAAGGCACTTTGTGCCGAAAACGGCTTGGATGCCACGGATTTTGTCGATGACTTATCGAGTGTTACTGACGGTTCAATGTATTGGTGATGAGGATAAACGGAACTTTCAGGTACAGGCCGTTAAGCGAGTGCGGCAAAGACCCTGTAACAGGTTTCCCAATGCCGACACAGGCGCAGGATTACAAAGACGGCGGCTGTTGCCAAATAGACAAGTCTATTCCGGCAAAGCAGATAATCGGCGCAGACGGTCAGGTGAATGTGTACAATTATGACGTATTCATTCCGCGCTGTTTTGACGGCGGGTTGGGTGGGG
>ULKH01000245.1_pt1 | contig 25132 bp, 16 predicted proteins | sample 1951111 | NCBI WGS metagenome assembly ULKH01 (sample SAMEA4835496, study PRJEB28245) | human gut metagenome | biome: gut microbiome; material: fecal sample | place: Denmark | collected 2008
GGAGTGCCAATTCGTGAGATTCATGAAAAGCAAGGATATTATTTATGAAAAAGAAAACTTCAATTTTACTTAAAAGTATTTTATTATTCGGCTTACCTGTTACATTTCTATCGTCTTGTGGGACAAATGAAATAGATGGAGAATTACATACTATTTCTTTTTATGATGAATCAACTTTAGTTGGAAAAATTGAAACTAAAGGATATGAGACAATCGATCTACCTTCAGCACCAAATAAAGAAAATTATGATTTTAATGGTTGGTTTTTAGATAAGAATATTTGGAGCGAAGAATTGACTAGAGATTATTTTTTAAATAAACCTCTTTTAGAAGACCTTGATTGCTATGCTTTTTATGAAAAGAAAAGTGAACCTGTCGTTGAAAAATATACCATTTCTTTTTATGTTGATAATGAAATTTTTTCAACAATCGAAACAAGTGGAAAAGAAATTTTAACTTTACCTAATGCTCCACAAAAAGAAAACTATAGTTTTAAGGGTTGGTATTTTGATAATGAAAGTTTTGAAAATGAGCTAACTGCAGATTTTTATCAAAATACCGCTTTAGAAAGCGATGTTAATGTTTATGCTTATTATGAACTTGTCAATGAAGAGCCAAAAGAATTTAAAGTTTCTTTTGATAGCAATGGCGGTTCAAAAGTTGAAGATGTTGTTACCTCAATTATTGAAAGTGAACCATATACAACAAGAGATGGCTACACTTTCCTTGGTTGGTATTCAGAAGAAAGTTTCATAAACAAGGTTACTTTTCCTTATGAAGTAACAAAAGATCAAACTTTATATGCTAAGTGGGAAGAAAATATTCCTGCATCAATAAGCTTTAACGTTAATGAAGAAGGAGTTTTAACTAGTGTTGAAGGAATTAGTGAAATTAATAATGAAGTAGTAATTCCTTCAAGGGTAAATGATATTGATGTGATAGAAATTGGCGATAATGTTTTTGCTGATAATTTATTTATCAAAAAACTTGTTATACCAGAAAGTGTAAAAAGTCTTGGTAATAAAATGTGTTATGGCGCAAAAAATCTTGAAGAAGTAGTTTTGCCAAATAATATAACCGTAATTCCTGATTATGCCTTCGAAAACTGTTCTTCTTTAACAAACATTAATATTCCTACCTCACTTGTACAAATAAGAGCAAACGCTTTTTCTCAAACTGCTTTAAAAGAGTTTATTGCACCTGAATCTTTAAAAGAAATATGGCTTTATGCTTTTAAAGATGCAAAAGAATTAACTAATGTTGAACTTAAAAATGTCACTGAAATAGGAGACATGGTTTTTGAGAATTGCGAAAAACTCGAATCTATTGTTATCCCCGAAACACTTGAAGAAATTGGTGCAAGTGTCTTTGGTGGCTGCTCCTCTCTTCAAGATATTGATTTACCTAATAAACCTCTTGCGCTTGATCATAATACTTTTTATGGTTCTGCTTATTATGAAGATAAAAGTAATTGGGAAAATGGAGTTTTATATGTAGACAATTATCTTTTAGCTATCAATAGTGACTTTTTGAATTTAAGCGAATACGAAGTTAAAGAAGGGACAATTGCCATTGCTATTAACGCTTTTTTAAATAATGCACAAAATTTAACTAAAATTACTCTTCCTGAAGGTTTAAAACTAATTGGGGACAAAGCTTTCTCTGGTTTATATAATTTAGAGTCAATTAATATTCCTTCTTCGGTTGATACAATTGGCTATAATGCTTTTGCGTCAACTGGAATTTATAAAAATAGTACAAATTGGAGCGATAATGGACTTTATATTGATGGCTGGTTAGTTAATGTTCAAAATACAAAAATTAGTGAATTTGAAGTGAAAGAAGGGACAATTGGTGTTTCTAATGGTAGTGATGTTAGCTTTATCCCATCAAGAGCTAGAAAAATAACAAAACTTACTCTTCCTTCAACTTTAAGATATATTGGTAAAAATAGTTTCAAGCAACTTACTTTGATAAAAGAAATTTCTTTAGGGGGTTCTTTGGAGTTTATTAAAGAAGGTGCTTTTGCTGTATGTTCTAGTTTAGAAAAAGTAAATTTAGATGAATGTACAAATTTAGCATTAATTGGTGATCAAGCTTTTAGCCAAGCAAAGATAAGCGAGATTACAATTCCAGAAAGTGTTTTAGAAATGGGCGAACTTGTTTTCAATCAAAATCGCGCCAATTTAATAGTGCATTGTATGGTAAGTGAAAAACCAGCTAGTTGGGATAGTAATTGGGATTTCACATATAACGAGCAATATAAGATTACGGTTGAGTGGAAAAAATAGAAAAAGGTAAATTTAAAGGTTAAGTCCTTTTTAAAATGAAAAGTCCTTTTCACGATTGTTTTCATTCTTTTGTTTTGACTAAAATTGGCAAAAAAGGACATGAAATTGGAAATAAAAAGAATAATATTCTAAAATGAATAAGAAGTTTTAGTTTTAATGTCCGTTTTTTCTAGAGAATTTAGTAAAATTTCAATTTTAAATGTTCTGTCCGAAGTCTCTACAGCAACCCATTAAGTCTATTTCTTCGTTAACCTAACTTCCTCTTAACTTATTTTTTAAGCCTTTTAAGTGCGAGGATTTTTTTGTTAGAAATTAATGAGAATATCGTTATTGGTGAGCTCCAATTAAATATAGTGTTAATCACGGATATAAAATGTGCATAAATCACGGCGAAAAATGTACACTTCTTTAGTTGATACTAAAGGAGTTTATATGAAAGAGGATTTATGGATGAGTATAAGAAGTGATAGATTAAAAGGATTAAGCTATGTTTCAATAGCCAAAAAATATTCTCTTGATAGGCGACGGTAAAAAAGTATTGTTTATCTAACTTTGCCTAAAAGCAAGGAAAAAAAGGGATATTTTTCACTTCCTTTTATACTTTCATTCCTTTTTACCAAGTTTAAGGGTGACTTTAGTAATTCTAGAAGCGCAGTAGGCGATTTCTTCTTTTGTAAGTTTCCCTTCTTTTAAAGCGGTTAAAAGATTCTTCGCTTCGTTTTCGCCTCCCGTCATGATGATATCATTCCCAGCTTTAATGCTTTCATACCCAAGGGCTTGCGCCGGAGCCACGCTTCCCCAGTCAGTCATAACGAAGCCCCCAAAACCCCATTCATCACGGAGAATTTTGGTGACTAAATCATAAGAACTATTAGTGTATACTCCGTTGATTTTGTTGTAAGAGGTCATCACGCAGTCGCTATGTCCTTCTTTAATTGCGATTTTAAAACCTTTTAGATAAATTTCGCGGAGCGCTCTTTCTTTGACGAGGGAATCGCTTTTCATCCGGTTATCTTCTTGGTTATTGCAGGCAAAATGTTTAAAGGTTACGGTGTGGTGGTTACTGCTCGCGACGCCACGGCTGATAGCCGCCGCCATTTTTCCGCTTAAAAGCGGATCTTCCGAGAAGTATTCAAAGTTTCTTCCACATAAAGGGAACCGCATGATGTTCATTCCGGGGGCAAGCCAGATATCGATAGCAAAAGCATCCATTTCTCGGCTCACAGCGCGGCCAATATCTTCAAGCAAACTTTGGTCAAAGGTTTGGGCGAGAAGAATTCCCACCGGGAAAGCGGTGGCGTATTGGTAATGTTTTTTCTTAAGTGAAAGCCGTCTAAGATTAAGTTTTATCGCATAGTATCGGCTCGCTAAAGCCAGTTTTTCACTAGTCATAAAACCTTTAGCCTTATTTTTTCCGTCACTTCGGAATTCTGGTATTAATCTCAACCCAGCTGGCCCATCGGCCATCGCTAAAATTGGTATTCCATATTTAGTTGAAGGATAGGGGTTTGTTTTTCCGGCGCAACCCGGGGGGACGCGCGGAGCTTCGTTATCATTGAAGCCCTCCAGTCCACTAACAAGGTGAGCGAGTTCATCATCGTTCATTTTTAAAACGAGCGGACTAATTTCTTCTTTTTTACCATAGCTATGTGTAATCGTTTTTATGCTTTCTGGCTTAAGAATAACAATTTCCCCTTCATAACTTACGGGGTCAATGGAAGGAGATTCTAATTCCTTAAAATCCTTATGCAAAGGACAAATAGGGGTCGAAATTTCGGTTACGATATCGGTTTCAACTTTAATACCCAGAATAGGAGTGGGCGACAAACTGGATTCCCCGAGCGAAACGAGGTACAAACCTTTTTCTAAAATGTAAGAAGAAGTTTTTGTATCGTAATAGCCCCAATCTTGTAAATCGAAGGCTAAAGTAATGGTTGTTTCTTCATTTGGCGAAAGCTCTTTGGTTCTAGCGAAGCTCGTTAAAGCTTTCACTTCTCGTTTCGCTTTTCCGCGCGGGAAGTGAAGATAAGCTTGCAAAATTTCTGCCCCATCCTTTTCCCCGACATTTTTCACTTTAGCTTGAATTTCAACCGTACTACCCTTTAAAGCCGCTTTTCCTACAAAATTAAATTTTGTATAAGAAAGGCCAAAGCCAAAAGGATAACGAGCGCGCGCTTTAAAGGCATCAATGTAACGGTAACCGACATAAATTCCTTCTTTATATTCTTCGTAATCGGTTTGTCCGCCGAGAGAAGAAAAAGAAGTGCTCAAAGGATGGTCTTTTAAATTTTCATACCAAGTAGCGGATAGTTTTCCGGAAAAATTCTTTTTTCCGGTGAGTAATTGGGCTAAAGCGTTCCCACCTTCTTCCCCGGCTTGGGCCATAAAAACGACAGCTTTAAGGGGAAGAGAAGAAAGAAATGAAAGGTCACAAGAAGCGCCGGCATTAATGACGAGAATGCTATTTTGATAATGTTTAGCGATAAAAGCGATATTATCTTTTTCAACTTCAGTTAAGAAATAATCGCCTTCTTTAAAGAACCGGTCTCGACCTTCCCCAGCTTGCCGGGTTACGACATAAATTGCGGTATTGGTTTGAGTTTCTTTAAAATCTTGTTCATCGATTTTTCGCCCAACCGGGAAGCCTTCTTTGATAGGATCAACCGCCCAATAACAAGCGTTTTCATCACGAAGAGATTGTTTTTTAATCGCCTCTTTGCATTGGGCGATAAACTGTTTCCGTGCAATTTTCCGATACTGTTCATAGTCATTTAACCATCGGGTAGAGGTGATTTCGTAACCTAAGGAAATAAAAGCATCATAAATAGAAACGTTATCCCGGTTATTTACTTCCCCTGAACCGGTGCCACCTTTGGTAGCGTGCTTAGCGCCCGCTCCAAAAAGAGCGATTCGTCTCTCTTTTAGCGGTAAACAATCATCCTTATTTTCAAGTAAAACGATGCCCTCTATGGCCGCTTTAAGGGCGAGTTTGCGGTTGTCCTGTTCGAGTTTCGTAACGGAAGGACTAAGATATCCTTTAATCATAGTAACTATAATTAAGCATATCTTTTAGGCTTTGCAAGATAGATTTTTCGAGTTTTTTCGGCTTTTTTGTCACCTGCGATTTTCAAATTTATGAACTTGCACTTTTTCCCCGAGGACGATTAATTTATCGTCTTTTTGGAATACATAGGAAGGGTCGATTTTGATATTTATTTCGTGACCCGATTTAATCGCGATAATATTGAGCCCATACTTAGAACGGATATCGCTTTCGCTTAAAGGGTGCCCGATGTAACGCGCAGGAAGATTGACCTCCGTTATTTCAATTTCTTCATTCAAACTTATAAAATCGAGAATGTTATTTGTGAGAATTCTTCTCGTTAATTTATCGACGCTATCGATATAGGGGTAGATTACTTCCGCTCCTAGTTTTTCTAAGACTTTCCCGAGTTCTTCGGTGTTGCTCATCACGATGACTTTTTCTACGCCGAGATTTAAAGCGTTTAATGTCGCAAGCACTGCCGTATCCATATGTTCCCCGATACAGACGACGATGATTGAACATTCTTTAAAGCCCATATCTTCGAGTGTTTCAGTCGATAAATCTTCCGAAACAAAGCTATAACGGCAAAACTGCATGGCCTTTTGCACTTTATTTTCGTCTTTATCGACGCAGACGATAGCCTTTCCGCTTTTAGCGAGGCTCTGCGCGAGGTGCATCCCGAATTTTCCGAGCCCGATGATGCCGATGGCCCCTTTGGTACTTTTACGCATATTTTTCTCCTATCCGACGGGAACTTCTTCTTCCGGGAAGCGGAAGGTTTCTCTCGCCTGTTTTCTAAATGTCGTGCTGATCGAAAGCGGTCCGACGCGGCCTACATACATGAGAATGATGAGAACGATTTTACTTCCTAAGGTGTAGTAGGGGGTAAAACCGGTTGAAAGCCCGACCGTCCCAAAAGCGCTCATGGCTTCGAAGGTATAATCGACGAGGCTGAACCTTTTCGCTCCTTCAACATACTCGAAATATCGTTGTCCGTCCAATAAATAATTAGCATCGCTCTCTAAGAAGCAAATGGTGAGAAGGCCGAGTAAAAAGAAAGTAAAACCTAAAATGATGATAATTAATGCTCGTCTCACCAACCGGTAAGGAATCGCTCTTTTAAAAAGATATGGCTGCCGATTCGTGAATAAACCACGGAGATATGCTAAAGCCAAAGCGAAGGTTGTGGTTTTAATACCGCCCCCTGCGCTTCCGGGGCTCGCCCCGATAAACATCAAGCACGTTATAAATAAGAGGGTAACTTCTTTAAAAAGCGATAAATCGTAAAAAGTAAAGCCAGCCGTTCTCGCGCTGACGCTCATAAAGAAGGCCCCAAATATCGTGACGCCGTCTGGCTGGCTGGGCACAAAATCATTGGGATTCCCAAGCTCTAAAAGATAAATCAACAAAGTGCCGATGATGATTAAAGCGAGGGAATAGGTTAAAACAATTTTCGCGTGTAAACTAAACTTAGGGAATTTAAATTTCTTCTTAAGGCACTCAATGATGACAAAATAACCGATACCACCGGAAATAATCAAAAAAGCGGTGGTGAAATTTAAAAGCAAATCATTATTGAACATCACAAGGTTTGTTGTGTTATTTTCAAAGATATCAAAACCGGCATTATTAAAGGCGCTCACCGCGTGAAAAAGACCGTAACCAAAGGCTTCTAAGTAGTTATAGTTATGGAGAAAAGATAAATCGAGGAACATAATAATGGTTCCAAAAGCGATAAAACTGAAGCTGACGAGTAGGACCTGTAAAAAGATAATTCGGATGCTCTTTAGGCTTCTTAAATTCCAGTTCTCTTTGATGAGATTTTGTGATGTAAAACCGAGTTTATGGCTAAAAATCATGTAAAAAAGCACCGCGAGAGTGGTGACACCTAGCCCCCCGAGCTCAATTAAAACCCCCATGACCGCTCGGCCAAAATAGGTGTAGGTGCTACCCGGCCCAAGGGTGACGCTACTTAGCCCGGTGACGCAGGTGCAGCTCACCGCGGTAAAAAGGTTATCGATATAAGCCACTTCCACCCCAGGTTGAATCGCTATTGGCAAAGAAAGCAATGCACTACCTAAGAAAATGACAAGCAAAAAAGAAAAACAGATGATGGCTACTGGATTTTTGAAGCCATTCATCATTTTTTTAAAAAAGTTTGAATGTTGTTTTTCTTTCATTACACGGATTATTAAGCCTTCGCCCGTTAGGAAAGTCAAGCAAAGGTCAAAATAAAAATGGGATAAATGATAAGATAACATTGGTTAATGATAAGATAAATGATAAGATAATGATGAATATGATAAGATAAATAATAAGGAGGGGATTCTATGAAAGACGAAAATGATACCTTGGAATATAAGAAATCCTTAGCTCAACTTAAAGAAGGGGTTATTTCTCTTTCTTCGATGTTAAATAAAAAGCATCATGGGGAATTATATTTCGGCATTGCACCAAGCAAGAAACCTTATCCTTTTTTGATCACTAAGAAAACCCTCCAAGATGTATCTAACGAAGTCCGGGGAAATTTGAAGCCCTTACCAAATCGTTTAGATATTGAGATGGTCAATATTGAAGGAGTGGATGTCATTAGAGTTATGGTGGAAGGAGATGATACTCCGTACTCCGCTTATGGGAGGTATTATATAAGGATTGATGATGGTGATATTCCAATGAGCAATCATCAGCTTCAGAAATTCTTTGAAGATAAGGAAGACAATTATTCGTCTTGGGAAGAAAAACCAACTAACTTTTCTTTTGATGATATCGATGAAGAACTCCTGATTAAAGTCCTCCGAAGTTCCAACGAAAAGGGACGGCTTAATTATGTTTATGATGATGTGGAAAAAGCTTTAAGAAAGCTAGATTTATTAACTGCAGATGGAAAAATTAAAACAGCGGGTTACTATTTGTTTGGAAAAGGAAAACCCCTCCTCATTAAAGAGGCGTTTTACCCGACGGACCGGCGAACCGAGTTTGGGGAGATAAAAGAGTTTCGGGGGAACATTTTTGAATGCATTAAAGAAGCAACCTCTTATATTCAAAGCCATATTACCTTTAAAGCCAATATCATTGGGTTTGAACGGGTTGAAACCCCGGAGATACCACTTCCCGCTATAAGGGAAATTGTGATCAATAGCTTCGCTCATAGTAAATATTCAATCCGTGAAGATTTTAATCAATTTGTTATCTTTAAATCATCCGTCAGAATCTATAATCCAGGGTCTATCTATAAAGATATCGACCCCATCCGTTTTGCGACAGCAGAAATCGGAAGCAAAATCCGAAATCCTTTAATCGCCTCAGTCCTCTATAAATGTGGATATATCGATGCTTTTGGGACGGGGTTCGAAAGAACCTTCGCGTTATGCGATAAACATAATATTGAATATGAATACAAAAACGATGAATTCGGTTTTACTTTCGTTTTTTATCGTAAGCCCGATTTCATCAGTGAAAAAAATGACGATAAAATCCTCAAGGAAATGAAGAATCTTGATGATAAGATCCTCTTTGAAGCCGGGAAAAACAAATACATCACCATTCCAGAGCTCAGCCTGAAATTAAAGAAATCGGAACCAACTATTTATCGGCATCTCAAGAAACTGATGGAAAAAGGGGCAGTTAAAAGAAGTGGATCGAAAAAAACAGGGTATTGGGATGTTCTTTAAGAAATAGTGAAGTTAGTGAAGTTATAGTGAAGTAGCAGTGAAGTAACTTCACAGGGACTTCACATGCCTTCATATTAGTTTTAGGTATTAAAGGGGGCATCAATACGATGCTGATTGAAGATTTAATCAATAGACCTGAGCTTGATGATGTAGATAATGAATTCCAAATTGTCATTAAAGAAGGTCTTAATCTAGAAACCAATCAAAAATCAGAAATTGATTGGTTAAAAGTTCTAGCCGCTTTCGCTAATTCGAGCGGTGGCAATCTTTATGTTGGGGTTGAAGACAAGAGCCACAAGATTGTCGCCTTAGATCATAAAGAGGCTGACAGCGTAATTTTGATGGTCCATCGTTTAATCAAAGAGCATATTGAACCCAATATCACTTATAAAATTAGCAAAATCGACGTTCCTAATACGAAGCCCACCAGATATGTTTTGGTTATTAGTGTTCAAAGAAACAAAGTCCTTCCGGTCGCTTTAAAATTCAATCACTTTTCTTTCTATTTTATTCGGCACTTCGGTAAAACCTCCACGGCGACTAGCGAAGAAATTCAAAACCTTGTTTTAGATAGTGAATCGATAAGCTTCGATTCGCCTTTTACCTCGGAGACTTTTAATGAGAAGGATTTTACCTTTTTATACGCGGTATTTAAAAAGAATAATGGCCGAGCGTTGACGATTAAAGATTTGCAATCGATCGGTTTTATTTCGGTCGACCATAAACTTTCGAAGGGGGCCTTACTATTTGAAGATGATTATGATGGAGACCGCACTTTAGTGGTTTGCTCACAGTTTTTAGGAACTTCAAAAGGCGATGATACCTTTTATTATACGAAATAGATTAGAAAAAACCTTTTAAAAGAATACTATGAAATATTTGACTTTTTAGAAGGAAGAACCGCTAACGGATTTATAAAGAAAGACGATAAAAACGTCAGTTTGATTTCTTATCCCGCTCGAGCGTTAACGGAAGGCATCATCAATGCTTTAGCCCATCGAAACTATTTTATGAATGGCACCCAGATTGAAATCAACTTATATAGTAATCACTTGGATATCATTTCGCCTGGGTCTTTGGTCGGTTCGAAATGGTTAAAAAATGAAACTGACTTAGCTTCGATTCCTCCCATCAGAAGAAATGAGGTTATCTGCAACGTGTTTTATCTCTGTAAATTGATGGAGAAAAGAGGCAGTGGGTTCGATAAAATCGAGGAAGAATATAGTCATTACGATAAAAAATATGCACCATATTTAAACTCTAATAACTTATATTTCTCTCTTACTTTATTAGATTTAGCCAGGAAGAATCTGGAAATTAATGATCGAGACTTCGCTAAGGTATATATCGATAAAGATAAGATTAATTCTAAACACGATTTAAATATCTTAGGTTATTGCTATTACAAGAAAAGAAGCGCGAAAGAAATAGCATCCTATTTAAACTTAACCCCATCTTCCTATTTTAGAAAACATGTGATTGAGCCCTTAGTAAAGAACCATTTTCTCATTGAATTCCATGATGGGGCGGGGACGGAATATATGACGAGTAAAGAACAAGTTAAGCTTGATGATACTTTATAAATAGCGGTTCTATGCCGTCTTTTGATTTCAATTAATATCTTAAAATCGGTGGTGTGATGGCCGCTCTCGGGGCGATGAGCTTAGTCAGTGGCGTCGTTAGAAAACTGAAAAATAAGCATTTTAAAGCTCCATAAAAGAAGCCTTTCAAGATGATTCTTTGAGGAGTTTGTTCATTTACTGATCATTTAATTAAATTGTCTAGTCGTAAGAATTCCCACTTTTTGACCCGAAAGATTTTTATATAAACGCCATTAAAATATCGCAATAACAAATAAAAAACCGCAGTTTTGCATGCGGTTTTATGATTTTTAGAAATTAATAAAGGTAAGTAGCAATGGTGATGCTGAAGATGTTAGCCGCTCTCGCGTTTTCGGTATCGCTATTTTCGATTAAGAACGAAGAAGTTGTACCATCGACGTAATAGATTTCCCGCCAAGTCTTGTCGCCGTTATCGGTGACTTCCGCTGGGATTTCATTTCCCTTTTCATCATAGACATGGAGATGCGCCCGATAAGGATTCCATTCACTGGTATCTTCGTATAAGGTCATTTCTAAGACTTTAAATTCACAATCATCATCCGTTAAGGTAAGTTTCGATGTTTCTTTTCTCATCTGGATGGTGTCATGGCCGTCTTGATTTTGTTGAGCGACGTTTTCATAGCTAACCGTTAACCCATCGACATCAAAGGTTCCGGGTTCTGGGTAACCGCTGGACATCGTCGGGAAGTTTTCTGGGTAAACCGTATGCAGGACTTCTTTAACTGGTTCTTCCGAGGTGGTAGAAGAAGGGCTTTCACTAGTCGCTGAGGAGGTAGTGCTACTTTCAGTACCAGTATCGGGGAGGGTGGTGGAAGTTAAAGAGGAGCCTTCACCGTTAACGCAAGAAGCGAGGAGCAAGGCTAAAGGGAGTAATAAGAGTTTCTTTTTCATGCCTCTAGTGTACGCTTTTTCTAGATGTTTTCCCATCTATTTAGCATTTATCGGTCTTTTTCCTATTTATATTAGACGTTAAACATATATGAAATAGGAGTTTTTCTCTATTTTATTTAAAACCATTTAAAAGGGAAAAGATGTGCCATGGAAGTAGTAATTCATTTTTAAAGAGATCGATATATTCATGTGTCACTTTCTTAAAGGTCGAAAAGTAGAAACCAGTAAAGTAGTAATCAAAACAAACATAAGCATGGTTTTCATTAACATAAATATTAAGAAAGCCATGATACAGTTCATTTAGGTGATAAATAGCGCTTAAGATAGGGGGAGTAAGTCTCTTTGTTCCTTCTAGTATATCATCGCTATAGGCCCGGTACTCATTATTAAAATAAAGGGATTCCGATGTTAACTCTGTCTTTAATTTTATTTGTTTAAAAGATGAAATTTTGCCTTTCTTTTGGATTAGAAGAGGGTGGGAAAAAGAAAAGTCAAAATCAAATTTAGCGTAAAGCCCATATAACGCTTTCGGTCTTTTCATTGTCGCGTTCCAAGCTGGGCCTAAAAATAATTTAAAGTCGATAGGAACAGTTCTCGGAAAGGAAAAAGAGACGAAAGACGTAGCGCCTATTTTTCCTTCAATTAACCCTAACGGTTCTTTATTATTTGTTTTAAATGGAGTGTCCTTAAAAAGCTTTTGGACCTTAGTCTCGTTCCCTTTATATGAATAGGTGGCCCCTTCGTATTTATCCTTTAAAAATAACGTACTGAGTTTACTAGAAAATAAATTACGGTAGTCTTTTTGGATCTTAAATATAAGAAAAAGAAAGGTGGGTAGTAAAACAAAAAACGAGATTGCCCCAAAGATTATCATGATTAGTGGCACATATTGCGGGGTGAAATCTGAAACTAAGATTACCCCCACGGTAAGAAGTGGAAAACCAGCCGCCCCAAAAAGAGATGATAAAACAATAAAAAGAACAATTAAAAATGCGCTGAGTTTTCGTTTTTTATTAAGAAAAAGTTTAAGGCTCTCTAAATTTTCCATACTTTATAGTAACAAAATAGACTTAGTTAGCCTACTTTTAACTATAGCAAAATAAAAAATAGCAATTATTGTATATTTTAGATTTGGACAGTGTATAAATGTAATTCTTTTTCGATGACGCGTTATTTTTTTAAATTAATGCCGATGAAAAGTCGCTTTTAAAATTTGATTAAATATATTTATATTTAAAAATAAAGAATTAATCGTTACTTATGGTAACTTCTTAAAATTCTTCTTTACATCTTTTGAAAGTGTCCTAGAGTAAAAAAGTATTTTTGGAGGCCAACAGCACCATGAAAAAGAAACTTTTACTGGTCACTCTTGCGGCTACATCGTTAGTATTAGCGGCTTGTGATGACCCTGCTATTTCCTCGACAAGTGGGGGCGATAGCGATACCTCGGTGACGAGTCAAACCGATTCATCAACGAGTTCTTCGGATAGTTCTTCTTCAAGCAGTAGCTCTTCCAGCACCTCTTCGTCTTCGACTCAAGAACTGACGAAAGAGCAGATTTGGAATGCCGCTCTCGCTAAGGATTATTCGAATTCCACGATGATCAGCTATGAAGGCATCGGGGGAAGTAGCAATGGGGAAGTTTATGAATATAACACCCAGGGCTATAACGTCATCGATGATAGGTACGGTGTCGCTACGGCGGAAGACATTCATTACCTCTTCTACCATGATTATGGAGGAGAAAGTTACCTTTATTTCGAAGATGAAGGTCGGGGAGATGCCTGGCTTAAAGAGGGTTATAAGAACGCTCCGCTCGGGATTGAAAACACCTATTTCGACCTTCTTTACCTCATGGAAGAATTAAGAAAAGTCGACTATAGTGACGTCCAATACGGCTTACAAGGGAATCCGCTTTATTACATCACAGATGAAGACGTGATGGCGGAACTTAACCAAACCATCTTTAAAGCTAACTTCATCGAAGCCCCATATTTCGCCTACTGCGGTATCGGGATCGATGAAAAAACAATGCTCTTTGATAGCATCGTCGCTTTCGTCGATTATGATGATACGAATAACTTCTTTACGGCCGCTTTAACGGATTTTGGTAACACGACTTTCGTGAATGAACCCTTACCTCCGGCGCCAAACGAAGAAAACGTTAGAACTTACGCTGATTATAAAGGGGAAGACCCCTACGTGGAAAAACGGGTAACCGCTATTCATTTAAGTAGCGTGGAACCGGATAAAACGACCTTAGAAGGGGATGAAGAAGCACTCTTTGAAATCAGCTATGACCCGATCGACGCTAATAATTACATCTTTAGCCCGGTCACCAGTGATCCGGAAATCGTCACCTTCGAACATAGCACAGAAACCAATCAATATGTCGCTTACGGGAAACACGAAGGGACAGCGACAATCTCGGTCGTTGACGATATCACTGGCATTGAATCCAATAAGATTGAAATCACTGTTAAAGGACCGAAAGACCCGGTGCAAACGGATGTTACTAATAGAGTCAGATTCACGGGACTCGATGTCACGAACGGCCATATCAGCTACACCGAGCACATCCCGGGAGCGGGAAAACTGGATATCTTAACTGATAACGTGGAAACCGTTGACGTCAGAATGTCTTCGACCAACTCTGACCTTAAGTTAACGTATCCGGAAGAACCGGTCCTTATCTTCACCCCGGGCCAAACCGTCAATAACGTGACAGCTTCGATTGAAATCGATACCCATCACCAAGATGTCCACGGTATCAGCTTCCTTTACGGCTATGAATTTGAAAGCCACTACGCTAATAAAGATTACTTAGAAGCGAGAATCTTAACCTCTGATGATGGAGATGAATGGGTTGTCGCCAAAGATTGGACCAGTGAACTCAGAAACACCATCTCGCCTTACAACATGAAACTCTTCGAAATGGAATTTGAAGGGCAAGCGAGACACATCAAGATTGAATTCGATACCAACTTCATCGGCAAGACCAACTGGGTTGATATCCAAGAAATCAATCTCTATAAGAACGATGCTTCCATCACCGAAGTTCCGGTGACCGATGTCGTTCTCACCTTACCGGATAAGGTGGAAGTTAATGATACCTTTACCTTAACCGCGGAAGTTTTACCGGAAAACGCGACCGATAAGAGCTTAGTCTTCTCTTCCAGTAACGAAACGATTGTGGAAGTCGTCGATAGTGCCTCCGGCCAATACCGGGCCTTAGCGGAAGGCCACGCGACCTTAACTGCGACCAGCGAAAAGTACGGAATCACCCGTTCAATCGAATGTGTGGTTAGTGAAGATACCATCGATGTCACCTCGGTTACCATCACCAACAAAGCCGAACTCTTGACAATGGAAGTCGGGGACACGAAAGCGATTATCATAGAAGTCTTACCAATTAATGCCACGAACAAAGCCTTAACTTATGCTTCAAGCGATACAAGTGTGGCCACTGTCACCAGTGACGGTACCATCACCGCGGTCGAAGAAGGAACAACGACCATCACGGTCACCAGCGCGAATGACATCAAAGATGAATTCCTTCTCACTGTCAATCCGAAAGTCTTAGTGAGAAGTTTAACCATCAATAACACGGAAACTTCCTTAAGTTTAAATCGCACTCTTGAACTTGACGTTACCGTCGATGCTGATGGGGTGGTTAACCAACAATACACAGTCACTTTACGCGATGACACCTTAGCTAGCGTTACCTATACCGATGATGGGGCGCCCGTTATCAACCCTCTTAAACCGGGGCACTTAATTGTTACCGCGACCAGTAAAGTTGATCCTTCGGTCAAAGATACCTTAGAACTCGATATCAACCCGGTCGCGATCGATAACTATGGTTATGAAGGTGTGTACACCGTCTTAACCGCTGATTCCACCTTTAATGGGGGAGCCGTGGAAACGGTTAGAGTCGAACTCTTAAAAGATGATGACGACAGAGCCACGATGCTTCTTACTGTTAACAATGGGGACGTCATTGAACTCTTCTGTTATGATTGGGACTCTTGGGATAATACCGCTTATTACAAGAACGCGGACGGATCTATTGACGTGATGGTTACCGATAATGGTGTCGACGGCATCGACATTATGTCGATTGACTATAGCTGGGCGATTTACGCGAAAGAATTCGTCAATATCACCGGTGTCACCTTAGATATCGATAAGATGAATGTCGCGGTCGGGGACGAAGTCACCATCACTGCCGAAATCAACCCCACAATCTATGATGAAGCCATCACCAGCGTTGAATGGGAAATCTTAAGCGGTGGTACCTTAGTGGAAGAAGTCGCTTCGACTGACCAATTGGTTAAGAAATATAACGCGGTCGGGGAAGGGACTGTCAGCGTTAAAGTCACCATTAACGGTGAATTTACTGACACTCTCGACTTTGAAATCAAAACTCCCGTCACTGGTATTCCTGCTCAATTCTTAGGTACTTGGACTAATCCCAATGGAACAACCATCACCGTCACAAGCGATAAAGTTGTCATCGATGAAATCGATTATGAAGGTGATGACTATCTCAATACCTACGCTACCTATGACGTCGGCGCGGAATTCACCTTCACCGGCTATGAAAATGGGATTGTCCAACTTGAAGACACAGTTAGTTATGACACTGCCGATATGGCCTTCAATAGCGATGGGGAAACCATTTACCTCGATTCGAATTGCACCGGTTGGCGCTTTGATAACTTCGCAAGAGTGTAATAGCTAACATATTTAAAAATAAGGTTAGATTTTAAATGGTCTAACCTTTTTTATAAACAATGAACAGGTAGAGATTTTAATTAAATTGTTCAATAGCAATGGACAAATAATAGAAGTTAAATTAAAGAGTTCATGGTAATTGATTTTATTTTCTTTCGCCCACTTAGCGTACGCTCCACGGATCTTGATGATCGCTCGGTTGACGTCTTTTAGGAGAAGTCTCATTTCTTTTCCATATGTTGTCTCCATATAGTCTCAAACGGGACGGTTATATGCTTTAAAAGAATCGTTATCAATATAACTATCATGATTATTTATAATCTTTAAAATAATTAGGTAAACCCTAATGGTTTTAGGTATTCTTAGACCTATCAAATAGGCTCTACTGGACCTAACGAATAAAGCGACATTCAAAAGAAAAGCACTCCGCGGGGAGTGCTTTTGTCTTGTCTTGTGTCTTTATAAAGTGGAAAGATCGATTCTTGAGCCAACCACTAAGTCGACCGTTTCATCGCTATAGTAGCTGCTATCGTAATAGGTCATTTGGAAGTTTTGATTATCGATGACTTTAAAGCCTTTGATTTCAAAGTTTTCATCGCTGAAATCGTAGCCTTGGAAGTCGAGGGTCATCTCTAAGGTGTTTTCATCTAAGGTATAGGTGAAATTGACCACCGGTCCATAGGTGAATTCATAGCTCGACCAATCGAGTTGATCGCTGCTTCTGTAGGTGCCGGCTCCATCGTTATTAAAGTTGATCGCTATCGCGTAGTAATAATCATCATCCCAGGTCAGAGTGTGAGTGGATAAAGTTTCTAAGACTTTTTCTTTCGTCGGAGCTTCTTTAATGGTGATGGTTCTACTGACTGTTAAGGTCGGCTTTTCTTCACTGGTAAAGGTGAGGTTTAAGGTGCCAATCTTGGTCGAAAGAATCGTGAAGGTGCCGTCGTTATTATCGGTGATTGTCGCATCGCCGGTACTGGTATCGTCTTTCGTAACTAACACCTTTTGACTCGCTAAAGAGGGGGTGATTTTAACAGTCGCAGTCGCGCTTTGACCTAAGAACAAGGTATCGGTGCTTAAGTTGACGTTTAAGCTGATGGGGCTGGCTTTTATGCCGTTAATGGTGACATCTCTTTCTTCCCCTAAGCCATTATCGAAGGTTAAGGTGACCGTTCCTTCTTTAAGAAGAACGATATCCCCATTGGGTTTCACTTCGATGGCCGAAGGATCGCTCGCGGCTTTAAAGGTCGGGGTGAGTAAATATTGATGTTCATCATGGGAAACAAAACGGAAATATAAGGTACTTCCGACTTCCACCCCGTTAGTGGAAGGCTTTCTATTCCAATCGCCTTCTTGGATATAGTCGACTTCGATTTCATATTGTTGCATGACGTAGTCATAGGGGTCTAAGGTATCACTTTTATAGGGCTTATAAGCTCTCACGGCATAGTACATAAAGCTTAGGACCGTTTCTTCTTTCTTAACCCCGTTAAAGGTTAAGGAGGTTAAATAGTTAAGCCCGTCGAATGTCGCATCGATCTGGTACGTGGTCTTATCCCCGTAATAATCTTCAACGTCATAGGTATAGGTGACCGTGTATTCATCTAAGAAAGTGGAAGGGGTGACTTTAACTTCATCTTCGTTTGGAGTCCATAAATAGTCACCGATTTGATCCATAAAGTGATCTTGATATAAATCTTCTTTAAAAGCTTCTAAAGTGTTGTCTTCATCAAACTTCGTGATATCAATGTCTTCTGATGCACTGCCAGAGGTATCACCTAAGTAAGACCCGGTATTCGTGTAGGTAAAACCATAAGTATCTTCGTTAACTAAACCTCTGACGGTCTTTGTGAAGATACTATGATCCGCTAAATTACTACCATCACTTTCAATCGTGTTAGTGAAGGTTTCACTATAACCACCTTGGTAATAAAAGGTAGCCGTTTCCACGTGATTGATCTGTTTACTACCAGTTAAAGAGGTATGGATATTATTGGTATAGGTTTCGTTAAGGGATTTTTGGCTGTTTAAGAGGGCTAATAAGTCACTGGTGGTCTTGGGGAACGTTTCTTCATTGATTTTAAGAGGTCTATCAACTCCGGCTTCCCCTAAACAAACAGAGAAGGTTTTAATAGTGACATCATTTTTCGGCATCACGAATTGATAGGTATCATCATCCTTTAAGCTGATGAAGTTATCATTGATGCTAAGCGAGATGAGTTGATACCGCGTGGAACTGCTTTTTGCAGTAAAGATGACGATATCGCCAGCTTCGTAAGAGGTGATGTCGTTATAGAAAGCGACAGTGCTTCCTTCGTCGGTTTCGGCGATGACGTTATATTTTTTAACTTCGCTAGTGCTACTTGAAGTCGAGGAAGAAGTGTCATTTTTAACTGAGGAAGTAGCATCGCTAGAACTGGTTGTCCCAGTGGTCGTGCTAGCCGTGGACGAAGCATCGGTTCCGGTGCAGGAAAGGAGCAACGCTCCACTGAGGACTAAAGTTAATAAAGGTTTTTTCATGTTGTTTTCCTTTCTTATTTACTGAGTTGGGCCGCTAATAAGTCTAACATCGCATCTTTTTCTTCGATGACGGTCGTCCCAACGTTACTGATTTTAACATTAAATTCATGGGTGACGGTCAGCGGGACGTTAAGACCCGGGAGGTTAGCGGTCAGGCTGCTCGTTCCTTCTAAGGTGATAACTCCCTTTTGTTCATCAAAGTGGAGGAGGAAGAGACTATCTAAATCTTCCGCGTTAACGTCGTAATCTGGAAGAACAGTGGCCATAAAGGCATCGATAGCGGGGTAACTAAGGAACGTATACCCGTCATCGACGGCGATTAAATTCCATCTATAGTAGCTAAAGGTATCAGTGAGATTCATATAGCTGACTTGGGTAGATGAAATTTGGATAACGCCTTCGCTCCAAGTCGGGTCTTCGCCTTTTCTTGTGAATTCATAGCCGTACTTGGTTTCGGGGTCATTGACACTGATTCTTTCGGTTTTTCCGGTTTCAAATTCCCCTAAGGTGTAGTCACTGCTTTCGTTACTGACTAAGCGTCTGGCATCTTTTTCCCATTCAAGGAGATAATCCCCTTCAATGTAATAGTTATAAGCCGGGATTTCACTGCAACTGGTGGTCATCCTTACGTGACTTTCAATCGTCGCGTTCGGATTGAGCTCTAAAGGTTCCACAAAATCATATAAGGGGTTATCGGGGGTAAAGTATTCAAAATTTAGAACAATTCGGTTATAGAAATCTTCATCTTGTTCCACCCAGATTCTAAAGCTCGCGGTGCCCCAACCTGCTTGACTATAAGTGTAGACCGAATCTTCATTTCCGACCCAGCCTTTGCTCTTTAGCATTTCAACATACTTATCAAAGACCGTATGCGCATCGACTTTATCTAAAACATCATAGTAAAGAGTGAGTTTTCCCTCGACCACTTCGTAGCGCGCTTCAAAGACGTCCGGTAAGGCGACTAAAGGATAAGGAAGAACATCATTATTCCCACCCATGAAGGGGTAGAGGTTAGCGGCTAAATCTTTGTTATATTCGTCCCAGTTCGGAGCGGGCGTATACGGAAGTAAATCATCGCACGTATATCTCGGAGTGGTGGTTCCGACGTCATAGATGTGGATGGTGACATCGCTTTTAAGGATGCCATCATTAAAGGAATAGGTGATATCGTACGTCCCATCGTCATTGATCTTAAAACGATAAGTACCAGTGACTAAGTAATCGAGGTTATTTTCAATCGGGGCGGCGGGACTATTAAGCAAAAGATAATCTTCGCCTTCCGGTTTAATTTCATAAAGCCCATCCCCTAAGGGGTTATAGTATTCCGCTGCGAGAGTGTACCCGCTGAAGAACGAAGATAAATTGATATCTTGAGCGTGGCTCGTACCAACGGGGACTTTGTTATAGACGTAGTACTCCGCGATACCGTCTTGATAAGCCATAAAGCCCGCGGCAGCACTAGATCCATCTCTTAAGTGTTCTTCAATATAGATAAAGCTATCCTTTAAACTGACTTCGAGGACGTTACTTAAATCTTTATATTTACCACTGGGGTCATGTTCTAAATAAGTTAAAGAATAATTGCCTTCTTTAAGTTTATTAAAGGCTTCTTTTAACGCTTGGTGTTCCGGTAAAGTGTCATAGACCTTAACGGTCGGGATACCGGCTTCTTCTCTCGTATTCTTAATATCGTAATCAATAGTGAGATTGACGTTATAGCCGAGGTAATCGAAGGGGAGATAAGTGAGGCTAAAGGCTAAGGCTCTTTCGTCATTCACTTTTAAAGTAATACTCTCCAGTTCCATTCCCGAATAACCGCTTAAGATATAAGACGCATCAGCGGCCCAATCTTTATCCGTTAACGAAATCGTAAATTCTTCTTCGTTCATCTTGATTAAATCATCAGTGGTTAAACTTAAGAAGGGATTGGAGTTATTCCAGATGACCGGGAGTTCATTTTCATCTAATAATGGATCTTCGACTAATTGATTCTTTTCATCGATAAAGTAGCTGATCATATAGCCATCTTTATCGAAGTAATGCATAGCGGAGTAAGTATCGCCTTCTTCATCGCTATACCATTCACTAAGTGAGACATAGGTATGGATTAAAGTATCGCTGATATCGATCTTTTCACCAGTCGATGGATTTTCCATCGTTTGTTTTAAGGTCCCTAAGAGGGATAAACCTTCTTCTTTCTGTAAGGACTTTAAAATCCGTTCTTCTTTCGTTCCTTGAAGGACGGAAGAACCGCTATCACTGCTAGAGCTTGAAGTATTGCTCGTTCACCGGCGTCGTGCAGGAGAAGAGGATCAAACTTAAGCTCGGGAGTAAGGGAAGAAATTTCTTATTCATAAAAACACCTCAAACGGCAAAATTATAAATTAATCTATCTTTACTTCAATCTTTTTAGATTAGTAAAAGGTACAGATATTGTTACGGTTCTTTCTTATTTTTCTTAAAAGATAAAAAGATGTTCTCTTTTATTCTTTCCTTATCCTTATTCTATCTGTTACCTCTTTCATCTTTTAAGATATAGCTATGGAAAAACAAAGTTTCTTTTTAAAAGAGAAAAAGATTACCTGCTATTTAGATAATGGTCCTTTTATCTACCGAGATAGTTACGTGGATGATAGTGAAGAACTTTTTAATCTCTTAAAAGAAGAAAATATACCCTTTTCTTTAATCAATATCAGCCATTTATCTTGGAACAAAGATTTAACCCCATACCCAATTAAAGAAGAACTCTTTAAAGGGGAATCGTTCCTGGGTAAGGGTGATGAATATTTATCCTTTATTACCCAAGAACTTATCCCTTTAATCGAAAAAGAGATAAAACCAACCTACCGGATACTGAGCGGTTATTCTTTAGGTGGACTCTTTTCTCTTTACGCAGGATATAAGACGAATCACTTTACAAAACTATCTTCTTCCAGCGGTTCCCTTTGGTACCCGTCTTTCGTTGATTTTGTGAGAAAGAATAAGATGAAAGAAGAAGTGGTCGAGATTAAGTTATCTTTAGGGGACAAGGAAGACAAAACGAAAAATCCTCTCTTAAAGAATGTTCTTAAGGATACCTTAGCAATTGTCGATATTTTAAAAGAGCAAAAGAAAGAGGTTAGTTTCACTCTTAACCCCGGTAATCACTTTAAAGATAATGTGAAAAGAGAAGCCTTAGATTTACTCTATCTCTTAAAAAGTAAAGAAAAGATATAAAGTAGATGTTAAAAAGAACAGAAAACAAAAACAATGTTATCTTTTAAAAGAAGAGGGATTTAAAGGGATATTTAAAAATTAATCGATAATTAAGCTCTTTAAGTACTTGGCTAGGGCCTTATCTTCACAATAAACATAAGTGCCTTTCATTCCGCGAGTTAAAAGGACTTTATAAGTGTTACGGATAAGTTTTTCGGCTAAGGCATCACTGGTGGTACTGAAGCCGATACCGCTATTTTTATCGCTCTTGGCGTTAGCATCTTTATGGAATTGAATTTGCTGAGTGGCTTCGTTATAGGTTAAGTCCTTCCCAATGATCACTCCGCAGTATTGAAGGTCTAAACCTTGGCAGGTGTGGATGCAGCCAACTTCTTTCGTGGAATAGGGGTCATCAAGCCAAGAATATCTCGCTCCGACCCGTTGGTTACGGAGGTTCCATTTAGCTCTAAAAGGTTTAGGGCTATCAAGGTCAAGCTTAATGTCATAGATGTCATCAGAACGATCAAAGTCCTTTGAAACCCACTCGTAGGTGTAACCCGCGACGAGGCGGCAACGGCCACTGACATCATTAAAGATATGATTTTTGGAGAGTTTTTCTTTTTCTTCTTTATCACGTTTTTCAATCTCTTCCATCATCTCTTCCGCGTTATCAAAAACCCGGAAATCATAACTATTAGTTTTCTTGTATTTACCGATAGTGTTTTCTTTATAACCCAAGAAACCATTGATGAAAGCAATATAATCTTCCCCGCCTAAACACCTAAATTCAGAGGTAAGGTTGAGTTTTTGATTCTCAATTATTTTAATTGGAGCGTTATAGTGGTTCATCATCTTTTTAACTGTCTTTTTGATGACATCAATCGTCGCAAAATCGTGAGTTGTTACTTGTTGGTCTTCATCGATAAAGAAGACGCAGACTTTCGCCGCTCTGATGAGTAGCTCTAAAGCATTCAATCCCGTTTTTGGAAGACCGAAAGAACCGCCATCATATTCAAAGACCCGGTGAGCTTCATCAACTAAAAGACAATCAAAGTCGTTTGTCCGACTTTCTTTAAAGGAAGCGGGGCCTTTGAATAGTTCTTTTAATGTCGCATATTTAAAGTTATTTTGAATTAATTCTTGGGAATAGGATACTTTTGGAGCCGAGTTAGCAGTTACATAAGCACAGGTTAACGGCTTTTGTTTTTGTTTTTTATTAAAGGCTAATTCACCGGATACTAACTTTCCTAAGGCATTGATAGCAACGACAGATTTTCCTGATCCTGGGCCGCCTTTAATGATGATAACTGTTTTTTCCTTTGCTGCTCGAACTTGGTTAACAATCGTCGCGACAGCGTTCGCCTGTCCTTCATCATATGAGAAGAAATCGTTGCCTTTTAAAGCTTCGGTCAAGGTGCTGACCAGCTTTGGTGCCGGAACCATCTTACTATTATCAATCGTGTATAAAAGTGAGAATCCAGTTAGAGGATCCTTAAAAGGTTTTGTAACGTATTTTCCAACGAATTCCCTAAGTTTTAGGATGTCATTTTGCAAGAAAGCCGGGCTGGTTTTAACTAAGGGATAAGTATCTTCATTATCTAATAATCCCCGCAATTCCTCAGGCATATTGTGTAAATATGAACAAGCATGAAAGCCAACATCAGCGGTTTGCACATATTCATTAAAGTTCTTGATAATCTCAGTATAGTTATAGGCTTGGTAAGAGGGGTGCCAATAGTCATCAAGACCATGCCCACCGAAAGTCCAAACGAAATCTTTAAGGTTGCTCCTGCTGGCTTGGCTCCATTGTTTTAATTCAATAACGACGACGTTTTTATTTCCGAATTCATCAGTTCCACAAACAAGGAAATCGATTCGTTCCTTCGAAATCGATGGCTTATATTCGATAGCGACTTCAATTGCCCGGTCGAATAAAGAATCCTCTAAAACTTTTGCAACTTCTGGTAAAGAAGCTCTCCAAGATTGAACTTGGCTATCATTTGTGCCACCTAAGCCACATAAAGTCATTTTTTCTTTAACAATATCGGCAATATTTCTAACGGTATTGCCTTTGGGATAGCAGTCCTCAATAAAGCCATTCAGCGTATTTTTGTAAACAATCATGCTCTAATTAAATACCAAAATAGATTGGGTGCAAGATAAAAAGGTAAAGAAGTACGTATTTGATTCATTTTATTCTATTCCTAGTTTTCAAAATTTATAAAGTCAACAATGAAAAAGAAGGCGAAACGCATTAACTTTAAGGCATTTTCACTTGAGCAAGTTATTTTTCATGTTTTAGGGGTAAACAAACCATTCAATGAGCTGGAAATTAGCGAAGATGAGCTTGTTGTTGAAGAAGTATCGCTACTGCTCGTTGATGATGAACTTGGTTCACTCGATGATGTTTGTGAACTCGTTTCACTATCGGGGGAGAGTAGTGCTAGTGCTACTCGTGTTCACATTTTGGCAACCACTTAAAGTGCTTAAGCCGAGAGTGAACAAGAGTAAGAGATGTTTTTTCTTTGTTGAGAGTCCTCTTTTCCAAAGCGATATTTAACTACTTTTACAAGAGATAATGCAATGATAAAAAATAGTTTTTGATAGATTGTAAAAAGAGATGCCATCGAAGTTTGTTCTTCCTCTTAATGTGTAAAAATTGTAAATCGCCTAAGCACTACAATAGGAGTGTGTTAAAGTATACCCGATGGAACGAAAACTAAAGATTGATCTCAAAGCGAAAGAGATTTTAACTCTCTTAAAAGAGAAGGGCTTTCCTTCTTATATTGTTGGGGGAGCAGTACGTGACTTAATGCTCAACCGGGAAGTCCATGATTACGATATTGCCACACCCGCAAGACCCGTAGATTTACAAAAACTATTTCCTGATAGCTATGGGGGTTACGGGGAAGAATATGGCTCAGTGACTATTGTCTATAAGAAACAAACCTTTGAAATAACCACTCTTAGGCAAGAAGGGGATTATATCGATTATAGACACCCCGATCGGGTCTTCTTTACTGATAAACTCGATAAAGATTTAGCGAGACGAGATTTTACCGTGAACGCGATGGGGTATTCGTTAGATACTGGGTTATTTGACCCTTTCCACGGGGAGAAGGATTTAGAGAATAACCTCTTAGTGGCGGGGGGGGGGGG